>Ga0224511_10005153_pt1 | contig 10165 bp, 6 predicted proteins | sample SF_May12_sed_USG_2_FD_169988 | JGI IMG/M metagenome (GOLD analysis project Ga0224511, IMG submission 169988) | Sediment microbial communities from San Francisco Bay, California, United States - SF_May12_sed_USGS_8_1 | ecosystem: Environmental > Aquatic > Marine > Sediment | place: USA... | reverse complement strand
TCATGACGCGTCAGCAGCCTCCAAGTCCAATGGCAATGGACCGAACGGTGGGTTTCGACTTCGAGACTTTTGAGTTGACCCTTGTCTCGAGTAAATCACTGAATCATGACTAAATTAGTAAATATAAAATAATTGATTGACGCAATGCATAGTGAGTAAAAGTAATAGCAAGAGCCAAGACTAACTAAGAGTAAGACTTAAGACTAAGACTAAGAGGCTTCATTCATCACATACTGCATAGTCAGTGAGTGAGTGACATAAGGCCTAAGGACGTAAGGCATTTTTGATTTTATACTATAATTTAACTCAGTCAGTGTCATTAGTCACTGTAAATGTAATGTAAGTGTTAAGACAGTTAAGTGTGAATAACTAAATGATATTTTTTGATAACGTTTTATTTTTTATATTTCTTCGGCTCTGTACATTTTTAGCTTGCACTCTCTTTAGTGAGTTACCAACACGCCTTTTACTTTTAGCTCGCCTGTTTAGTCAGTGTTAGTGTGACAATAAATTCTTCAATCAATCAATCACTCAATGCCCGGGGTGAACTTCGCCACCGTAAAAAAATAATGACAGTCTGACTCTGAGTGAGAGTTTTCCCGGAACGGCAAAATGCTCCATTGACTTACTGTTAGTCTTAGGCCTAAATTAGGGATTATTTTTCTATTTTTGATATGTAATACTAACGTAATTAGTAATATGCTATCAGTATCATACTTTCATTCAACTTTGTGACTGTTGAATTTGACCATGCCGACTGACCACATACTGATTGGTTGCAGATACAGTGATCTTCCCCTGTAAGAGTTGGTGTGTGGAACAGGCTGTGTCTCTGGGTAGCGATGCACTCTGCCGCAACTTGACAAATGACAGTCGGCGCTGCTCACAAAAGCAATCTGTAAAGACAGACTACAGTGGTAAAATCATACCCATATGCTATCTACATATACCGTGCAAACATTGTTTCTCAAATGAAACGACGCCTTTCGTCTCATGCGTATGTCAGTGTAGACCCACCTAGCTCACCATCCTCATCATTTGCACATTGCAGTTATCACACTAGGAGGTCAATTCTAACTTTTTTCTCAGCTTCTGATTATTGGCAAGTAGTTCACTGTATGCTTATAGACTTGGTTAAATTTGAAAATTTTGGTTGCGCATTTCTTGAATTGCAAGAGGTCCTAGGAAAACAAGAAAAACCTTGTCTTATGAGCAGTGTGGCGAGCTGTATGACAAATATGCCAACTGTCCTATCTTGGCCAATCTCAACACTCTTTGGTCTAGGTTCCAGCCAAAGCTCAGTGTGTATGTGGTACCTCCAATCTTGTTGCGTGTTAGATTATTCATTAAATCGATGATGAAACCAGACCAAAAGTCATGATTTTTGACGCCCAATGGAAGTTATTTCCCTTGTGATGCATTCACTTGTATTGTAAATGACAAGCGACACACGATTATAATCATCTCCCCAATAAAGTGCGGTCTGTGAGGTCAATAATTATGGAAGAATACTACATTACCATGCCATAAGGCAGTCCTACTGCCAATGTACTGAAGCCACGATGTGATCATTAAGCGACGGTGTTTATTCTCCGTTAGACCTGCTGGCGAAATCACTGACTATTGATGAGGATGATGTGTCTGCACTGCTAGTCACGGAAGAGGCGTCTGAGTCTGCAAACGATTCAGAAATATTACCAGGTGATCAACTGATCTTACGTGTGCTTAGGTTCAGCTAGCATGTACGATTACCCAGATTTGGTCATCATGACAATATAAAACCAACTGAAACTAAAACAAAACTATTCTCAGAAATAAAATTATGCGAATAAGCCTATTCGTGTGATTTCGGTCAGACCCAGACAAAATAATTTCAGACGCAATCACGCGAACAAATAGACAAATTAAAAACCGCAAGAGTTTCGGCGCAATTGTGTGGGCATCAGAGTTGTCTTCTCTCACCATCTTGCATGTCTAAGGACAAAGGAGTTGTGCAGTCTGTGCCGTAATAATGGAGCAATCCGTGAACCGATCATTGAATAAGTAACCAATCGATAGCTAGCCTTGACATTTGGATAACCTTGACACTGTATAAACTAGCATGCCTACTTTTAGGTTCAGAATTCTTTTCGCGTGATCGAATTCACTTTCAGACGCAGCCAAGGTACATGGTTTGTAAAGACGCACTTTTCAGGTGCACTTTCGAGCGTTGGAACTGAGGATGCGTCCAAAACCCGGTTTCAGACGCCAAAACTCGATCACACGATTACACCTAATGAAAACGAAAAAGTGGTGTTGCTATGCAATATAATGTTCAATCGGATGTTCGAACGACATTAAGACTTCAGTGGAGACTCTATCGCGCGTATCTTCTCTCCCATGCATAAAGGTTGATGCTGGGTTATAAACCCAGTGGATGTTCGTCGACGAATCCTTGGTCGATGATCGACTTTGTCAATGAACGAAGCCCGTATGGGTTGGCGGCGAGCGACTGTCGATTGATAGTCGAGGCGGCTCGAGGAGACCTTACGTATATCTGTGAAATCTCGATCCAACTACCGGGCGTTAACGCGGTTATGACTCGCTGTAAGTTTCCCAGCCTGAACATCAAAATACAAACTGGCGAATTGAGACAAACGTTGAACAACTATCTCGATTCGATTATGGTTCGACGCCGTGTGCTGCCACACGATTTTCATTCGTTGTCACTGCGTGAATTATCGACGAAGGGTTTTGTCGACAAACATTTACGCCTAAACCCAGCATGAGAAACAGGTTGCGGAAACTTGTCTATTTTGGTGCAGAGGCATTTTCAACGCTATCAGGCAATAACATGGGCACCGTAGTTTCAAAACACTTTCAGTACCTAAAAACGCAAAAGCAAACCAACCCTTTAGCGGAGAGACTCTTTAATACATGTAGTTTCAAGTGTGATTTTTCTTTTGTAGCTCAAAATCCGTGTGAAATAAACTTGATGAGCAGTCTTTGGATTACATGTGCTGTGTTTCTGGGAATGTTTAATGCGGTAACTGGTCTGCATATATGGCTTTCTATCAAGCCTATTTATCATGATGAAAACAAACATGTAAGTGTTGACCATAGATATATACCATATGGCCCTTGGTTTCAATCTGGTTTTATGGCCCGAGTGGCTGCAATGTAACTTTACAGTGTGTGTTGGGCCGATTGATTCAGAGGCAATGATATCGATTCAGATGTTTTTAGAAACTCTGGGTATAGTTAACCGGTGTAAAAATTAGGCCAACTAAGACAGTCTGTTTATCATTGCACACGAATAGTTGTATTGTAGTTATGCGCCCTTGGAGGTAAGCTGCCCATACACATACTGCATGCACTACTTAATGCTTGCATCAACTTAATTCTATAAACCTCCGCTGCTAGTCTCTAATCCTGGTATGGTGGAGGGACTCTGGAATTGGTCAACACCTCATAACGATGTACATTTTGTGATTTGATGTTGATTCAATTATCGAACCAAGACTCCTAGTACCATGTTCATTGTAGATATTGAGAGTGTTTGCTGAGCTGTGTGCCGTGTCATTTGTGTATATCATCATCTGTGTGTATATGTACCTGAGTGAGCTCTGTCACTCCTATCCTGGCAACGTGACTGTGTGGTATTTTTGCCTCTGGTCACTGGGCACATGGCGGGCTACATATTGGTACATTGCACTGGTCTATGTCTGGAGAGGCCTCTTTGTCAGCTACATCTGGCCATTGAGTCTGCTCTTCTATTCTCTCATGGTAGCCTCCACCCAGCCACTCAGCATTCATCCCGGTATGTTGTCTACTGTGCATTCAGATTTTCAGGTCGGGGAAAATTGGGGTCAGGATACTGGGTTAGCTCAATGGCTAAAGGGCTTGGCTTAAAGCGATAGGGACATTTCAAACCTGCTCTTACAGAACTACCCTTATCTCCTTTGCTCTAGGAGCTCGCTCGGGCCCTGCTGCCTCAAATGATTGGCAAGAAATGTCCCAATACGATGGTGGGCAGAGCTTAGCTTTTCTCTTCGGATCCGTATCTCAGAATGAATCCGGTAGTCAGGCCGATGACACTATATAGGCTTATATGCCTAAACAGAAAATGAAGTTGTTTTCACTGTTTTAGCAATTTGTTCGAACATTCACTCAATTTGAAGTGTATTCATGATACAAGCCATATTTTGTGAATCTTTGATGGAATTCAAAATATGGAAAAATAATTTGGAGACAGCGTGGCCGCCGATTAATCTCGCTTAGCAAGGCACTGGTTACAACTATCGTCGTCCGCTGTTAGCCAGAGCTATTGCGTACAAATTGTCACTGATAGGAATGAGCAATAAACTATTTAATAGGTAACCACAGGAATCTCATTGCCCTAGCCTTCAGGCATCATGCATGCCTGCCTGTAAGTGGTAGCAAAAACATCGCTAGTTTGCTGAGTCAACAACTTTTCACTGGATAGTACAAAGAGTTTGACTTGCCCCGCCGTGGTTTTACTGACTGTCTAAGGTGAATCCGACGCAATCTCTTATACACTTTAGAAAGATCCCGGGTTCAAGCCTTAATCTAAGTGCCCGCTGTGAGAATGAGCTCTTTACATGTTTCCTAGTTCCTGTAATAAGCCTCACGAGGGAGGTTAATATGTATACGGTTACCGACAATGGTTACTCTCGCGCGCGATATACGTAATGGAAATGTGCGTGTCATGTGACCAAAAGGATTTCCCGTACGACTCCTAACCGTTACCAAAGCCGGTGGGGTTCTCTAAACGGTTACAGCTCCCATTACTGTTATCTTGTTGAAACATACCCGGACGTCTTGTTCGGAATCCTAGGCAACACATCTGGCTTTATTCATTACGATAGCGGTGTTCTGTGTGGCCCAAAACCCATTATAACACTGACTATAAATTGAGATTTCCGAGCGGGTGCTTTGAGTACTAGCTTCAAAGGGCTCGATCAAAGAATTGCTTGGGCTCTTAAGCTGTAGTAACTATAGAAACTCGTTTTGATCGTCGTAGCCGCTGAATTATCATTTCTTGAATGGTTTTATTCTCGTTACGCTGGAACTCGGTCTCTTAACCTCTCTACGCATTACGGTTACTTGGTCCAATGGTTAGAGCAAACTGTTCTGGCATACGTTCGCATGTTAACCTCTATTATGAGAACTTTTTGGATCATCTATTTATGTAACCCAAGTAGAGTATTTGGGGTTCGTGCCGTTGCACTGATATATTGGTAACTGTTGACAGATATGCAGGCACTTTACCTGCTCTTCTTTGAGCACCTACCAGGGGTAATTCTCGTTATGGTTACCACCGCCGTCTGGTTACACCAACGTCGGACAACCACTCGACAAACAACTGACCGACAAACAACCAATCGGCAAACAAGTGAGTCACTCCATAACCCCCTCCCCACCCGAGAAGACAACTCCAGCCTGATTGTGTCATCACGAGAAAAACACCTTGATTCGTTACCGCATGTGTTGGAACACATTTATAAATCACAGCATTGCTTTTCATCTACATGAACTTTCAGTTCATTTCCCTAATGCATGTGCCACCCGAATTAAAATAATCATAGGGTCATTTTTTACCCAATGTACGAAGGCTAGGTTATGATAATGCGGTATAACCCTCCTAATTTCACCCACCGGTGCTGACCGAAGTCCTCATTCAGTCTGCACGGCTCTGGTTTGTAAGCTTGTTGAGTGTAAGGCTGAGGTCTGGGATTTGTGCAGTATTGAATATTCTGTGCCTTAGCAGATGCAGTCTCAGTCATTGGGGAGGCAGCTAACTGCAGCAGTGCTCCTACAAGTCCAAGTGTCATGAGTTCTGCCAGCACTACCCAGCTACTGAATGGCCAAACACCTGATCAAGTTTCTAAACCAAAGACAGCCAGGTGAGCTGTTGCCTTGACTCCTAGGTACACGAGATCAACTCGACCCCCATCAATAGATGCATTCGCGTGCTTGCGACCAAGAATTTTGGAAAACTTTCAGTCGCGAACACACGGTCGCGGTGAGGAAACGCAGTTGAGTTCAGGATTGACATTGAACAGATCAGAGTTGTCCACTCCCAACTTTAACTCCTCGGTTAGAGCCGAACGATCGTTAGCGATTCATTATCTCAACGTAGTAATCAAACCTCTTTGTGGTAACCTTGACATTTTTTAAACTTCTAGGCTAACACCTACTTTCGGTCGCGGAATTTTGTTCGCGTCTTTCGGTCGCAGATCGCGACCGAAAGTGAAAGATGCTTTTTTGGATCGCGCTTTTCGGTCGCAATTTAGCAGTTTTCGCGACCGAAAACCCAAGCACGCGATTGCACCTATGATTGGGGCTGTACTAGCCCCAGTCTGTTACTGGATGGCGCTGGTACCTGTAGTACCGGTGGCATATTTTTCTTGCAGATCTCTCGAAGAGCAACTCAATGCACACAGTGTGGACAAACGCTATTGCAGGTGACGAAACTAGGGAGTTAAAGTATGTGGATGCGTCCACACCAGCTCTAATTTACATGTAGATCTGAAACAATTGGATCCATATGGGCTGTTGCAATGTAGTGCTATGTGGCCTCGATTTAGCTGTACTAAGGGTTTAGTTGCCTACACGCCGGTCTTTTGCACAGGCTCTCATTTGTCTAACTGTTACTTATTGCAACTAGGCGAATTGCTCTTCTTCCATTTAACATACAATGTGTGACCATGGCTATGACCTACAACATGGTATATAATCTGAGATGCCATTTATATTTCGTAAAGTAGAAAACCCACTGAACCTTCTGCTTTAGTGGACCGGAACTGAGAGATGTTGGGATTGCAGAAGACCCACCTACTACTCCCTACACAGCTTTTACCTACACTGTAGAGGAAGAGGACTCTGTACTCAAACAGAGAATGTTTAAGGCCAAGCAGAATGCTATTATGTATTTCCGACAGCGTGTCCTTCAGAAAGGTCAGCCGCTTATATGCCAATACCAATCTCCAGTGAGTGAGCTGGGGCTGATTCCGCTGTGGGTCTAATCTCCTTCATGACTCCATCAATCTGAGTCTGAGTTCAAGTCGTAGCCATGCAGTGCACCCAGTATGAGAGTGGGCTCCTCACATAATTCCTAGCTCCTACCGCTCCGGGTTAGGTCCGTTAAATAAGATGCCCTAGAGCCCCATTAGGAAAAACGCCAGTACAAGCCTCGCGCTCAAGAGTTTGACTGAATAGGATGAAGAAACTTTTAACGAAACTCTGGACTAGGAACAATTGATCAAATATGAGAGTTGCAGATGGGCACATTTTTTTTCTTTTTTAGAGTTGGCGAATGCATCAAGAGAGGCAGTACACCTCTCTCCTCTCCGACTCTCTGACCAGTCTAAGAGCGTTGCGTCTCTAGTGTCATTTGCGGAGGATATGGAAGATTATGGTGCCGGTGACTCGATGGCGGATATCCAGATGTGCGATGATTGGCCCACCATTCCCGCTCCCATACCCTCTCCAGCCTCTGCATACTACAAGGCAATACTGAGGCACAATGGTATGCATATGGATATATATATATATATACTGTATAATGAAATTTGTTAGTTTAAAGTAATTATTTAATTATTCCAAGGAACACTCAATCCTTTGTTTACCTTTCACGATGTTCATATTGAACAACAACAAACTCTGATGACTTTACCGGATGCGTTAGCACCTTGGTCTACCATTATTCATGGAGATTGAAACCTTGACCCAATTTATGTTCCTAAAGAAAACCCCAATACATTATCTTGTTACAGTGGTTAATGTGCTGGATGAAAAGTCGGATGTTTCTGGGGTTTCAACCACATCAGACTACTACTCTGACGTTCGCCGCAGCAGTCAGTACACCCCGATACCCACATCACCAACCACTGGTAAGCAGTCAGTACACCCCGATACCCACATCCCAAACCACTGTTAAGCAGTTAGTACACCCCATGATACCCACATCACCAACCACTGGTAAGCAGTCGGTGCATCCCAATGCCCACATTACTAACCACAGGTAAGCAGTCAATACACCCCGATACCCATGTCACCAACCACTGGGAAGCAGTCCGTACACCCCGATACCCACAATATTAATCACTGATAATCAGTCAGTGCATCCCAATACCCACATCACCAACAACTGGTAAGCAGTCAGTACACCCCAATATCCACATCCCAAACCACTGATAAGCAGTTAGTACACCCCGTGATACCCACATCCCAAGCCACTGTTACCCAGATAATTAGTGAGGAACATGGACACCCATCAATGTTATCTTTTCACTGCCAACAGCAGTCACCTGTAAGTTTATTGCTTCCTTTAGATGAGACAGATCACTATGTAAACATGTTGAGTCCACGTAAGACTTCACCGCAGACAGTGGAGGTTGATACCCAGGCAGCCATTACCAATAAGGAGATTCAAGAAGACCACATTCAGCCCAAAGATCTAGAGATACAGGGTGAGTACTCAAATAACTATCACAAACCTAATAAAGATAACTTGGTACCATCGTCACTGTACTCCGCCACTAAGTAGTACTCAACTGAGCAGGGACTGTGAACTGGGCTGAAATTGATCTCATCACCCATGCAGAACCAATTTTCTCCCAACCAATTACACTATCACTGTCTCTATGAGTTTTTACACTATCACTGTCTCTATGAGTTTTGCTTGAACATTTTTCATGAGGAAGAGACGACGTTGACTCTGCGTGTAGTTTTCACACTTGCCATCATCGGAACTGCCCAACTGTAGTGTGCACTCAGAAAAGAAAAGAGAGCAGCATACATGTCTATTTAACAAAATCCTTCGAACCTTACATATATAATATAATATAATATAATATAATATTAAAAAAAACAATTATACCACGTCTGGTATGGTGGCTAAAAATACAAGACCCCTCCCAAAAAAATAATCATAAATACATGTATGTTACTATGTAGAGATCCTACTGAACTTGTATTTCGCAGCTTCTTGATCACCTTGATGTCAACAGAGATTTTTCTTTTTGAACAGGAAGTAGGGAAGAGAATGATGGGAAGATTCGGTTGTTTTGTCGCCTGCTCTGTTCCCTCTTCTGCCTGATCACCATAATGCAGATTTTGTAAGTATTTTAAAAATAAAAATCGGAAGAACATCCAATGACTGTTTCTGATGCCATGGGTGTCTGTCGCTACTGAAGGAATAATGGATGGCAAAGAGCATGCAATCTCGAGCTAAGCACCTGAATAATATACTTAACTTATATTTCAGATTTGATTTGTCTTTCATTACCAGCAGCAGACAACTAAAAAAGTATAGACAGAAGGATCTTGACCATTTTTGTATCATTGGGTGGACAAGCCAGTGTGAGTTGTATTTATTGCATTATCTTCTACAGATGGGAAGACCGCACGTCAATCAATTTTGTAGAATGAGTCTGCTTGCCTTGAATAAAGACGCACGGCTGAACAGAAGAGCCCTGGAATTCGCAACTCTTCTTTTCAAACATGTGAGTATGCTTGTTGTCAGTAACACAATGGTAAATCTAATATAACCTTTATGTAACCATGGGCTAGAATTATGTATGGTTTGGCTCGTGTATGTTGCGCTATAAGAAACCATAGCTGTCCAATGGTAAAGGTGGTCGCTCGCTGCTCGGCAATGTATTTGTGAGACAACCCCTAATGTGCCCTGAATTCTCCGATAGGTTGAGGTTTTCTCATTTTTTTCAAGGAGCTATTATTCATCCCGACACTAGAGCATTTACTGACCAAATCAAGCGTTATTCTGCGGTTAACTTTATTGGCTGCCAAGTCTTGTCCCCGGATATAGAAAGGTTTTTTTCATGCAGTAACTCGCTTCACATGCACTACATGTTTCGCTCTCTATGCATACATAGGACCTTCCAACATCAGCACACACCCAGCGCCCTCCAACATCAGCACACACCCAGCGCCCTCCAACATCAGCACACACCCAGCGCCCTCCAACATCAGCACACACCCAGCGCCCTCCAACATCAGCACACACCCAGGACAACAGGGTGTAAAGTTTGGGTCTCAGGTCTCCAATTTCAGTGAAAAGGAATTTAAGTCTACTTTGGTGTATAAAAATATCTGTGAATAACTAGTTTATTTTACATGTTTATAGTTGCCCGACCTCCCG
>Ga0224511_10005152_pt1 | contig 10165 bp, 9 predicted proteins | sample SF_May12_sed_USG_2_FD_169988 | JGI IMG/M metagenome (GOLD analysis project Ga0224511, IMG submission 169988) | Sediment microbial communities from San Francisco Bay, California, United States - SF_May12_sed_USGS_8_1 | ecosystem: Environmental > Aquatic > Marine > Sediment | place: USA... | reverse complement strand
TATCCACTCTATGATCCATGGTATTTTTCTTTGATTGATTATAAGAAGTCAGCATCTTCCAGTTGAAACTCTAGGAGCTGATCATAGCTGATGTGATTCTCAAATTGTAGGTGTTGCAAAGCTCCGCCATAATGGTTACGTCTCACTTTGCATGTCCCACATCTGGTTTCTTTCATTGCGATGATAATATATATAATATAACATATCTATTGTAGAAGAGGTTTGCTTACCAGATTGCCTTGGTATCCCACAGAGCAAAGAAACACATACACAACACAACCCAGTTGCATTGCACTTTTGTGGAAGCCTCTATGTCAGCCGTTGCATGGACCCTCTAGGGCCATGCATGGTATGCTGTCTTGGGAACCGTCAAAAAGGGTCATAGGTTACCCACTAGCGAGGCGGCTATGGCCTGAGGTGATCCTAGTTGGCAGCAAGATCGGCAATGCAACCGGTGTTTCTGAGAGATTATTAATATTGATTTAAAAAAAAATATATTGAAAATAAATCTAATTAAAAGTGTATCTCTGATCCTTCGAGTTTGATCTACCTCACTGGATTCAATCCATTACCTCATCACTTCGTCCCACCAATAGTATGCTAATGCAGACTGGTTATCGGTCCTCAGGATCTTTTTCACGATCTCGGATAGCACTTGTTCGTCATATTGAATCAGTGGGTACTCTAATAGAGTGAACCTGGCCTCGGACATATAGTCAGCGTCTACTACTCCAACCCTGCCCAGGTAGCAACTTAATTAATTGCGCTCTTTGTCACACTGCATCTGACCGACACCAAATATTGTTTTTTTTGGTGTAAAACAAAACTTTGTGATGAGCACCACAATACGGAACTGTTGATCTGGGGCTACCTTAACTATCTAAGGGATGCAGCATAATGCAGTGGATTGGTTCACAGGCAAAGATCTTTGAAAAAGCATTATTGCTTGCTTTAACCTGCATATTGAACTGCTCTTTCAGGTCATTCCTGGTTTTAAACTGTGAATATCAACTAAAGTCAATCGCCATCATCATTTGGTGAAACATTCTCCGCCGAGACTAGCAAAACACCTGAAACATAGCTTAGTGTAAACAGATATGCATAGGATACCTTTACCAAGATAGAGCACAAAGCCCCTTTTTCCGAATGATACTACTACATCTTTGTAAAGGCTCTAGTAACAGGAGTCTAAGATACTCCATTGCGTTAAGCTATTCAATCGACAGCTAGTGGATGTTTCTGACTAGGCTTTTTGAGACAAGCTAATGTAGGGTGAAAGAGTGCTCCATCTTTATTCTAATTTGCATCACTCACGCGTTAGCCAAATGGACTGAAAGCATCGGATTAGTGGCAGGACAATGCACAACGTATGTTAGCTTGTCCGAAAACGCCTAACTGTGTTGGTACTTTCGTGTATGCAGATGTGGCAATAGTGACAGAAATGGGCTGCCTGCATGTTAACCATATGTTCCTTACGGGCAGCTCTTTTGCCTCAGCAAGCTCGGCACACTGTGGTCCCCAGCCTCTCACTCCATAAACATAGTTTGGTTTCACAGACCAACCCATCGCATTATTTTAATTTTTTGATTACACTTGGCTTATGGTATCAAGTCCTGACCAGCAACGGAGATAAATACAAAACGAAAACATTTTATTGTTATTACTGGTACCGAATTGAACTACTTCTTTAGCCGATTTCCAAAATATGCCATTAAAACTGGTTGAAATAAAGTAAATCACTATCATTTACTATTAACGATTTGTTCATTTCAGTTTCAATGGTAGATTTATTTTAGAACCCTAATTCGCCGTTATTTTTCGCATGGCGGAAGGCAACTCCTCAATACCATCGACACCGCCTTGACAATAGCGGCTCACATAAACCCGCTCTAACATTTCATCATCACGTTCATGTATATCCGTGTTCGTGTTATGTGTGTTCATTCGCATCAGCCAGACGACCACATCATTTTATTATGATCTCCTAACTTCCCCCTTCCGCTTGAGTTAATCAATGTTCTATATTAAAATTAATAATCTTAGTCAGGAAATCTAGTTCATTGATTGTACACAGAGACATCACACAGCTGGGGTATACAAGCGTTTCTTTCTCAATCCCTGACATTGCAGACTCATGCAAGGAGCCCCTTTAAATTTCGATATCCTGATGAATATTATGCATTAAAGATAAAAATATCAGTTTGTCTAAATAAATTATACCAAAGAGTTTAAATAACAGCTAGCTGATACACTGTGATACGCAAGACGAGAAGACTTTCTGGGTGGATGTGTGATCTGGTTTACAACAGATGCCCCGTGGTATTCTGAGGTATCTCGTAACATTATAAAAGAGGTGTTTCAAGTAGCCCAAGGTACAAAAGCATCTTGTGTAGTACGCCATGCTGGTGATGAGTATTGAGCGAACTGCAACAAACCTCTCAACGGCTTGACCAATTGACCATGGAACACTGAAAAGATTCTGCAGTGAGAAATGCATCGATCATCCTCTTGTCAAGCGGAGGAGACTATAGCTGCATCCAGCCAGATTTTAAGCATTGCCTCTCTCAGCCATCTCTTTCCCATTGGCCGACATTCTCAGCTGACCGCTGCTGCCGTCGGCTGTTGGTATAGATTGTCATCGCATCACCTAGTTTTTGGGGATCCTCGTTTTCATTTTCCAGATTGTTACCCAATATAGTCATTTGCTAAATCACACTAAATCCGACTTATTTCTGCTGTCCTATGACATGACCAATGCATGCAGGGCAGAGGTAACTGAATGACCTCCAATGCACTACTGTAAAGCATTAGTTTCATATAGACTGAAGAGTTATCTTCCCCTAATGATTCTATATACAGACTGTAGAACCATGAAAGGAAACAATGTCACTATACGTATGAAAATGGAGGACTGAAGAGACACTGCAGTGAGAAGTACTACTGCTCTGACCACCTGCCAAACCTATACACCAAGACTGAGCTCCTTACACGGCACGGTCTTTATGGATATGACCTATGGCCTTATTGCAAATTATAATCCAGGCATTCAGTAGTAATATGCAAGCCTCATTTCATTTCCTCATTTCCTCATCTCGTGACATAACCAGGGCAGAGGTTACTGAATGACCTGACCTGAAGAATTACTTTACAGACTATAGCAAAATACAATCATTTTTCTTACAATGAGTCACATCTATTTCATCGGGTTGATGTTTAGTTGCCTGCCCTCACCTTTCCAGGTTTATTGGAAATAGTGTTGCAACGATGTGCTGAAACCTATTTATCTATACATTGTATATTTATGGTTCATGTAGTATTGTGTTTTTTTTGCAGTCTGTTCATAAAAACGGACCCTGGTCTCTAAACAGGCGGGACAGCATGATGTAAGCCATGTCTCGTCGAACGTGCTCAAGAATGCCTATGTGGATGTGCAATCAAAAGGAAACAAAAGATATGGCAAATTGAAAGATGCATGAGACTCATTCAAGAAACTTATCTCAACACCAGTGGTCTTGTAAAACATCTTAAAAGCAAGGGACATGATGGTATCTAAGTTGAACATGGTTGGACTATGTGCAAGATAGAATCGCAATATGAGTTCAAATTTTGTCTCGTTTGCGTGTATGACTGTATGGGGTCTTGTCTTCGATCTCAAATGCTCTGCTACATTTACACTCAATTCTCCTAGAATGGCAGCGGCTTTCTTGATTTTAATTCAAGTGCATTCTGAATTTACCAGAAATCTTCAGATGGGTTTGTCTCAAATGTCGACATCTACACCTTACCCCCTAGAATCACTCGTTGGTCTTGATACTTGCTATTTGCGATACAACGGTTACAACACATCATATTAATTAACAGTGCCGTTGGATTTCAATAGTAATCCGCTGCTTTGTCTCAAATAATGCCGTTCTCCATTTTCGCGATACAATCCACTATGTTGACTGTTACAATGATAAGCAATCCCCTTCGATTTTAATATTAATCTGCTGCTTTGTCTTAGGAGCTATGATGCTCTTCTACATTCGGGCGACACAACCCACAGAGCATTAGAAATTTGCGACAGATCACCAGATAATTACGTTTGCGCCAAACTCTCCTAGGATCACTCAGCATTGTTGTGTGATATATTGTCTGTGTTAGCCCGCAAGCGATGCTACAATAATTCATATACGTAAACATATATCTGTATTTTCTATTCTAGGATGGATGAAATTCAGCAATGTGTGATGCAAGAAAAAGATGCTATAGAGAATGTGTTGAAAAAGAAAACACTGTATGCAGTAAACTACGAGCAGCAAAAGCGTATTTCGGACAGTGAGTAATGTACTCATTCTATTTTAGATGGATCTTTCTGAAGCCTTTGGTGTTGGGCTGAGCCAGAAGCACTGCCGTTTGAAACCAGCATAAGATTCTTATTGGATTTCTCAGATTTTCCGTCTGTCATTTTTAGGCCTAGTCAAGGACCTGATTTGTGGGCTGTGGGCTGCCCATTTCGATAGCAGAGAATAAATCTTTCAGGAATTATTACAATATTCTTGATGAGCGGTTCACCATGGTGTCATGGTAAGTAGTATTACTCTGGTACTCAGAAGGAATATAAAATTGTGTTAGAGTGTGTCCGCATGAGCTATATAGTATATACTGATGGTCTTTCTACTCAGGGAAATTCCCTGACACTCAGATGAATTCTTAACATCGCAATAAGGAGATGATCACAGATGATCACCATGAATTGTTTTGAATTTTAGTGCAACAGTCAGTAGTATTATTGCGGAACTGTCAGATCAGCTTAAGTAGAAATTGAAGCGGGAAGTGGAAGGGAGAGCTGTGTCGGTCACCATGGACATCTGGTCGGATAGAGTTATGAGAGGTTACCTAGCTATCACAGCACATTTTGCCAGAAAGGATGGGCTCCAATCTGTTCTACTCGCCTGCGAGGCATTCCAAGGTAGATACCTTAATTTAAGTTCATTGGTTTATTTGTCAATTTGGGGAAATATGGTGTAATATCTAGCATGCAGATATTTGTAATTTTCATTGTGTGACTTTGCAGCCTGTGGATTAAGACTGGTATGTAATTAGCTTTGGCTCTAACAGCAATAATGATGATTTTCCCATTTTGGTAAAGGACTTATGCAGCGCTAATGTGTTGAACTAGATAGAACGCATTAGGTATCATCGTACAGAATCTTGAAGAAATTTCGCATGAACATGGTAATTCATCTGCATTTGCACATCAATGATTGAGGGTCAATAATCCTGGCTTTCTGTAGGGCAAAACGCGATGCATGCTAGCTTGTCCAACAATGCCTAATGGCAGGTGATAAAAAACCTCATGATCATCATGAATGCAGGTTTCGTTATTGTCATAATGAGAGAAGGCTTGGTGAGGATATTCCTGACGTTTGACCAGAACCAAACTCATTCGGATGCAACACGGAATATGGCATCTACCTAGATTATGAGTTATTAAAGAAATGCCTGTCCCCATCAACAGGAAGTAATATATGGTTGTCCCGCACCGAGCATGTGCGGACAAGCAGGATAAGATGTCATAAATATCTCCAATAACTCACATACAAGCAGATTCCTAAGCAGGGAACAGCAGCCATTTTGCCAGCACTAACTGTGTCAACATTCAGCCCAACTTGCAGTTAGATTCACCAAAACACTTCCAGAAATGATAAGTTGGTACTCTATACAGTAGCAGTAGACATTTCGAGTATGAGATGTATATTCACTGTGTAGCCATATGACTTTGACATAGTCAGCTCATAAGCTGTCACACCAGCCGATTCGATCTGGCAATGCCTAATCCGGTTGAATGATTATATGCCTTTTTAGGTGGAGAAAAAGAACAAACCAGTTGCCAAAAGATGAAAACGGCACAGACGGGATGGGCTGGCCATATATTTCATCTGAGTACAGGTAGAGTATTATCATGGGACAGAATGCAAGTCAACATCTTCCAGTTGATACTCCAGGAGTTGATGATAGCTGACGTGACTCTTAAATCATAGGTGTTGCAAAGCTCCCCATAATGTCTAAGTCTCATTTTGCATGTGCCACATCTGGTTTCTTTCATCGCGATGGCAAAATAGCACGAACATATCTATTGTAGACAAGGTTTGGTTACCAGATTGCCTTGGTGTCCCATAGAGCAAAGAAACGCATACACAACACAAATGAGATTATGAGCTACTAGAACCCAGTTCCATTGCACTTTTGTGGAAGCCTCTATTTCAGCCGTTGTATGGACCCTATAGAGCCATGCATGGTATGCTGTCTTTGGCACCGTCAAAAATGGTCATTAGTCACCCACTAGCGAGGCGGCTTCCGCCTGAGGTGATCCCAGTTGGCAGCAAGATCGGCAAGGCAACCGGTGTTTCTGAAAGGTTATTAATACTGATTTTCTAACAATATATTGAAAATAAATCTAATTAAAAGTGTATCTCTGATCCTTTGAGCTCGATTTACCTCACTGGATTCAATCCATTAAACCATCACTTCATCCCACCAATAGTATGCTAATGCAGACTGGTTATCGGTCCCTATCGGGCTCTAAACATGATTATGGCTTTGACAGTTGGGGCTTTTGCTATTGTTAAAGCCTTTCATAGGAGCTCCAACCACATATAGAGCCCTTATATTTGGGACACAGCCATGATTAGAGCCCTTACAAGAAGGCCGGTTTTAGTCGGTTTCCGGACGCGGCGTTAACATAATCTGAACTCCAATTATTAAATACATGATCTGATACCTAATCATGCTCAATCAAAGTTTTGCTCATTTCTCAGCCTGATCATTGGCGAGTATAATTCTTTCCTACCCATCTAAGTTATACACATTTAAAACCCTAAGTTGTCAAGTGGGTTTGGTCTCAACTTTTCAGAATGGATACCATCAATCGCCAATGTTGTGTTTGGTAGTTCATTATAGCCTCATGAATGCATACCTCACTTCAGTGAGTGCGACACACCTAGCGCTTATTACCATATTAGCATCATGTTTGTCCAATACTCTCCATAGTGGAATGACTTCATCGCGGGCTATTTCCAGATCAGAATACACAAATGCATTTTCACTTTTCAGAACAATCCATGTCTGAGCTCTGAAGCCATGATTGCACCTCTCAGGTGATTATTATTTGATGTTTTCTTGTTGTTTGAAGTCTTCTGCTATATTACAACCCATTTAGTGGTTATAGGTTGGTATAAAATTTATAGTATTGATATTCTGGCAATTCGGGACTCGTACATCTGTTGCTTCTTTGAGAAAGAAGAATGTTAGTTTGTGTTACAGCAATGCTCTAGTTTCAGCGGATAGAATAGAATGTTGGGTTTTGCAAGGCAAACCAAATCCAGAAATAGCAGTTGGTTAGTGTCTTGGTATATTTCAGGTGTATGCACGTGGTCGAGTTTTGGCCTCTGAACCTGCGGGTTTCAGATGCATTCTCACTTCTAACGATCAAAATTCACTTTTACAAACAAGGTACCTCCGAATGTGTCTGAAAGTGAATTCGATCACGCAACCAAAACTCCGTGCCTGAAAAGTGGGCTTGCTAGTTCATAGTGTGTCAAAGTAATCAAAGAATCAGGGTTAGCGATCAGCTGCTTGCTCATTCTATGGTCGATTTGTTGTTCCCAAACAGATCATAAAACCAACTACAGAACTTTTCTGTCCTTGGACACTTGAGATTTGGATATAGAGCCCAACTCCCAATGCGCCTAAAACTGCGACTGAAACCCCTTTCATTTTTTAAACTATGTCCATTTGCTTGCATGATGGCGTCTGAAACTTTTTATTCGCGTCTGACCAACTCAACCAGATTTTCTCGAACATCAGCCGATTCAGTGCTATCCTCTATTTGTGGAAAAACTACAAACAATTAAGAATTGTCCAATTAAGTCTCAATCTGTGAGCATAACCATTGGGCTGAGTGCCGTGGGCCTGAATGGGTGTAATTGGCATGTAGCTCGAAGCTGCACATTTCAAGTTATTGTTTACTACACAATCAATCACCGTTATTTTCTGTGGTACATGACATTCAAATTGTCGCTCTTTCAGGGAGATTATTTTTATTAGGCTCGGAATTCTGCGAGCACTGTTCGCTTTGATACTCTTGTAATCCCCGATTAAATGTAGATTCGACTTGCATTAAGAGGGGGAGATGTCATGTGGTGATTTCATACACCACATGGTTTTGGTATGATGTATTACCCACGCCTTGACTAATTAGCCACACACTATGAATAGCGTGGCACACTTAGTTTCACTCTCTGCAACTGTGACGCTCTTGGAACATATCAGTTCTTTTTCTGATTTGAGCTCTTGAAGTCTAGCTCTCATTATATCGCTCTGGGTTGCACACCCCTTCAAACCACACGCTAGTCAATAAATATCGTGGTTAGCAAAGAAGAGTTCATTTGCTTGCCTAAACAGAATGAAACTTTCCAGGCGCAGAGACCTATCAGACATCAATGGCACACACTCATCACAAACCAGGAGCACCACGCATAAACATTGCAATTGTTGTCGTCAAATGTAAAGAGGGCCTTCCAAATTTCCTCGATTTGTCATTACATCACCACGGCAATTGTCACAGAATCACAGAAGTAAGCAAAAACGCATCGGCAAACTTCAAATTATGCACTGTTTATGATGCAGAGGTATGTGGTCAGAGGAGTTTATTTGGTGCAGACGGCAGGGCTTTCATGGGGCTTCTATTTACGTTTGCTGCTGGTTCAACCAGGAATGAAATCTCTATTCAGCAAGATATGCATGCCCAAAAACCAAGCACCCAACTATATAAAATGGCCACGCCAGCATTGCCTATCGTAAGCAACTACACCCTCAATGAACGGTGGGCGCCATCAGCAGTGAATAGCACGAGAGGAACGCAACTACGCGGCCAACCGGCAAAGCACCAAGGCCACCTGCTGGACTTGAACCAGCTGACTGTCTGTGAAGGCAGACCGACCATGTCACAATCACTTTTTTCTTGGCTTTTAGTCAGAAGCCAGCGCGATATAACAGAATGACCTAAATAGTGTGCTCCTCACATTTACACTCAAATTGAGATAACCCCTATGAATTTTGATGGCCTTCGTGTCACACTACAGATGGTATCATTGTAAGTCAAGGTTCTGTTAGGCGATTGACCTCCGTAGAAATGGCGTCATTTTCATATATGCCTTAATTGATGGGCTGGGGCAGAGGCCCTATAAACTATAAGAAAATGGGTGAGCTTGATTTATGGGCTAGTCAAACTTACATTGTATAATGCCCTTAAATAATCTCAGACAGGGCCATTTCAAGTGGTCTTGTCATTTTGCCAAGCACCCATAGTCTGTTGTTGGTGACAAAGATGCAATCTTTGGTATCAAGAAGGAGAAAATAATATTTTTTATTAAACCAGCCTTGCCAGCCTCGCCTATCACAAGCAACTATCCCCTCAACGAACAATGGCAGTGTATGGCAAGAGAGTACCCCTTCGAAGAAGACTACGGGGCACAAACTAGCACGCAAAGCACCAAAAACGCTATGAAAACGAACAGTCGGAAATGTCAAATAGCGCACGCGCAGCCTTGGCTTGAGCCCGCGGGCTTTAGCCAATTGGTTCTAGTCCTTGACCTCTCACTCAGACTGTTGTTACCACCGGCTGTCAGTAGCAATGGTGCTGCGTTCCTACAGCCATCAACGCCCTCTAGCGGAGAAGGTCGCAGGCTGAATTGCAAATTCAGCGCTCGCGAAGAATTTTTTATGCGAACATCACAACAACTGCTGACTGGCTCACGCCGGTGTTGGGCCTGCTTCAAGCAAGCAGGCACTAATGGCACACCAACTTAATGCCACGATGCATGGGATCTATCCACTCTCATGCCGCCCCAACTGTAGTGTAATCCATTTTCTCAGTCATTCTGTACATCGGACATTGGTGCACGCGTCGCTGTAGCTAGGTACGTTTTGCGAAAGGCTTAGCATCGGCTGGTGTTGGCACCTCTGTAGAACAAGACCCCTTCTCAGAAACTAACTACGTTATGTTTCCTTTGAAGGGATGATAAATCAGCCAATTGAAAGGGGCGTAATCACTGTGATTAACTGTCCTTTACGGCGAGACCAGCAGTGACAGTGTGAACATTTCTACTTGAGATTTGACTTG
>Ga0224511_10005151_pt1 | contig 10165 bp, 5 predicted proteins | sample SF_May12_sed_USG_2_FD_169988 | JGI IMG/M metagenome (GOLD analysis project Ga0224511, IMG submission 169988) | Sediment microbial communities from San Francisco Bay, California, United States - SF_May12_sed_USGS_8_1 | ecosystem: Environmental > Aquatic > Marine > Sediment | place: USA... | reverse complement strand
ACAAGTGAACAGACCCATTACGACACGAAAAACCATGCAGACCAGAAAACTTGTCAAAATAGTTATGTAACAGAAAATCTTTTTATTTTATTTTTCTCTGGTATTCGAACTAAAGCCGCCTGGATCGCACTCCGCAATGCGTAATTAATTTGTAAAAAATAGTTTAAACTATTTTGAAATATCGGCAAGAAAATTGAGTGAACTGGATAAATAACATAAAAAATAATGTGATAAACAGCTGCGCCAAAACAAACTCCTACTCATAAATTAGAGTTCAGCTTTACCACAGTTTACGTTATATCGCCAAGAAGCAAAAAAATTTTTAATGAATTATATAATGAGTTTAGGTGATATCAGTAAAGTGAACCTATTGAAGGCAATACCCTCTAAATTGCAACTGTTTAAAATGGATTGTTAATGGGTAGCGTGCGCCTTCTGTTCTCTGCTCTCGACAAGCATGTGTATTTTAAGTACATGACTGCAAAATCGCTCAGCATAGCAATATTTATGTGTAAAGGTAATGGTAATCAACCACGACAAAATGCATTTTGTAAGTTGCTTACAATATGTTTGTATTTCCTTTCATAACACATTGAGATGTTTTACGCCATACATAATTACATAGTGTGTGGAAGTTTAGAATTAGGTTTCAACATTATATCTAAACAACACCCTGCATTCAAAACAAATCTAATAATCAATGAACGATTATATAACACGATTATTTTGTTAAACATTCGAAACGATTTGTCTAGCAATGTTGAATATAGGGATGCTGGTTATATAAAAGTAGTATCAAAACAACTATTCAGCTAAGACAATATATAATTAAAGTCATAAATAAAAAAAGTTACTGAATGCTACTATTTTCATTGGATTGTAATTTTCAGTAACGAATTATTAACGCTCACATTTCATTCAATTTAAATAACATTGAGACGTTAATTTCGCATAAATTAAGAACATTTTCTGACAACAGTTATGTTTACCAAAATGCACTTTACACGTGTATGTCCTAATTATTTACTTCCGTGATTTTAATTCGCTGTTTCTCACGCATGCGTACATGCGCATGTTAGGCCAGAAGAAGCATACAGTAATGTGTTCCTAGAAAATAACTCTGTTGATGTAGACATTTTAATACATACCATGTTACTTTCTGTGACACCGAAGTATGTCTTCACCTAACGCAACTAGAGATCAACCGTCAATAGCGCTTGCTGGGAATGTATTACATTCGCACAAATACACTCAGTCACAGCATCATGCTTCATCACATGCAAACATCATTCTCAGCAAAATATTAATACACAACTTACAGATGAGAAGTCAAGTATAATAAATAATATTCAAGACCAAATTTAACATGATTAGGGATAATATAAATTACAGATTTTAGTAAACACATGAACTTTATAAAGTCAAAGAAAGCATGTGTACACACATCACCTAACATGTTATTTGTTCGTAGTGTTTATGAAAGGGAGGTAACTTAGTACAGGTATATTGATTGTATAAATATCTTAGTAGATAAGATTAAATAACAGCGTGTTGTCATTTGATACTAAGCACCTGCTGTTTTTGTCGTCTATGCAAAATATTAGATATGCCTTCGCTGTTAAAATCAAACAAGAACGAACTATTATTAATGAATTAAAAATATGTAGATCATATGTTGCAGACTAAATTGACAGTGTAGAACTTTGGTATAAATACATGTAGCAAAATGGGCGTAAATGAGTTACTGTCAATGTGAGTTACATAATAATCTGGTGGATTTCCGCACACTTGGAAGTGCGATTAGTATTATAAGTAGTAGTATTTATATAAATAAACAAATTATATATATTGTCTGAATTCTTGAGAGCCATATAACGGCCCGCAAATGAAAGCATAACCCTTTAAAATACATGTATCGTCATCATGTCAGGTATCTCTTTCAAAATAAAAATGTTTTGACGGCACTACTAGCACTTGGTTATGCGTTTCAGAATGCGTAAATAAACAGTGTATGCCATTTAAAATAAACCGCCACAGTTTAATAGACATTGGAATTGGAACTTTATAATGTCTCTGAGTTGTCAGATTTAGCGATTATTTCTGCTGAGTATGAACATTTTAGGGGAAAACTGAGTGCGATATGATGGCGCTTTTAATTTTGTATTAATTGTTTTTCGTTTCCTAAAATATTCTAACATGTAATTTATCAGTATATTGTACAGGGACTTTAGTGCGGTATGTTCGTGTGAATCGTAAACAAGAAATTGGTCTTTGAAAATATTCGAGTACAATTTTTGTTTCCAACTTTGTGGGAAAAAAATCTCGAGGTACTTTTATATGCCCTTATAACCTTAATCTATTGGATTAAAACTGACCATGTACTGTTATAAATGTTCATGATTGGCATTTGGGGAGCTATTCATTGTTTTGCAAAAGTTGATTATGTAGAGTAGAAAAACACTCTATTTTCTCTAAATTACGCGTTTTAGTTGAACGATATATAATGTTCATCGCGTGCTTTCTGGGATTCGAGTTTCGACGAGCAAGTGGTAATTAAGTGCATGGTTGAATCTTCGCTCAACATAGCAGTGGTTAATATAAAAATTAACGAACACATGAAAAGCACATTTAATAACCATGATTACATTTTTATGTTACGTTTTTCTATACACTCAGTCAATAAAAAATGTTTATACTGCTTGAATTTCACACAAATAATAAATCATTTAAATTTTTTAATTACCATACTTTCTGAAATAGACGTCCATTTAAGAGATAAAATTTGATTCGATTTAGGGACACTTATATAAGAAGACCTTAAAACTGTCATACGTTTAGCAATGAATATATACAGGAGCAGACGTAAATGTAAAAAGATATTATTATGTTTGTTTATGGTGAAAAAAAAATGTATTACAAGTGGTTTTGACCGGTATCTTGTAAAGCTTTACTCTGTAAGATCAAGAGCCTAAACTGGCATTAGACTAAATTAAATGTGTCCTAAGTTTGTGTATAGTTTTTGTCGGCAATAGAGTTGTATTTTTTCCTTCAATTTTAGACCATACAAGTGTTTCCTGCCGAAGTTGTCGTTAACATGTCAATGTATTAAAAGTAATGCGATTTTCCGTACACATTATCAACGACCTGTTATCTTTGTCGTGTCTAGTTGAATGTTTTAGTGTTCAAAGCTGAAGTTAACATAGCTTAGGGTTATGATTTCAAAAAAAGTTTATTCCGTAATTTGTGACTGGAAAATCAACGGTTAAACAACATTGCACTGTTTTGCAATCAGAGAGATTTGAATGTGTGAGAACTCCGGTTATGCCAACCTCTCAGTACTCAGACATACAATATTCACATGTGCTGTGTGATAAATCGTCTATATACATGTATATCCGAATTATGATAATTTATGATTGTTTTTGCAATATTTACGAACATATACATTTTTAACAGTTTTTGATTGCATTTTCGAATTATAGTTTAAACCATATCTCGTTGACTTGTTATACTTCATACAACATAGGTCTAGTCTGTAAGGCATCAACATGAACTCAAATCACTCACGAAATACGTCTCAGCTCCTGGACGTATCGAGAATCGAAACAATCATTAGGCAAAATAATTATAGAGTATACACCACTCTTGTGAGGTCTCAGAAAACAGGGCCATTTCTCAGAGACCTCAGGTCTGAATATATGTGACAGCACTTCCTCACTGAGATCTTATTTCATCATAGTTTGATAACGTCCCTTCAAGACTTCGCATGTACGAAAACAATTGTTGAAATAGGAACGCGTTTTCTTACAAATTGTTCTTTTTATTTATAAAACGTTTGCACCCAAGCTGCACGTGAACGGAATCGCTATAATGTAATAATTAGTTCACCCAGTCTGTTAAATCACACATCATATCACACACTCGTTTCAAATTATTAGTCAATAATAGTGCGACGGTGATAAATATGCAATACTACGTAGGCGTTTTCAGAACAACATTTCTGTTTTATTGCATTATAAAACATTGAAATATTTTATAAAGTTGTTAGAAAAAACTGCTAAACATAGATTCAAATACTATACATGTAGTAGTTTATAGTTTACACACTCTCCTGTAATAACGACACGCAAACGTCATCACGAGAACGCTACCGCAGAATTTCCACAATATAGTTCACCTTCGATTGATGACCGTTTGATCAAATTATTTCTCAGAAATGATATAACAGAACCAGCACAAGGGTGCATTTAAGTTGATTGTTTTATTTTTTATGATCAAAAATGGCAGAATTCATTACGGCATCTTGTAATGGCGTCAGTGTTTGCTTCACGCCGCAGTGTTTGTTGTGTGTGCTGAATATTAAAGAGTATGATAGCGATGATAGTAATAAAACTATGTCTCGAGCGTAATGTATTGGGTTTAAAATATCTGAATATACAACTAAATAACGGTTTGTGGTTAAATAGTAATTTGGTTCCATTGTTTTAGCAAGATGAAGGAATTTATTGATGGTGTATAGCATTTCCACTGGTGTGGTAGTTTTCCAAATGTCTGATCGTTAAAAACTAAATCGTGAAAAAATTTGGCCTTAATGTGTTTGTTTATTTACGCGGAATATAGAAAAAAGCGCTACACTGGTAAACAGTTAAGGCTTATGATGTTAATCGTTTCCAAGTTTAGTGGTACAAATGTTAGCTTTGAATGTCGCGCGATTTGTTCCCGCTGCAGCCTCACATTTCTTTCTTAAGTAAGCTTATCAATTTGAATAATAATTGTGTAAGTGTTACATTGATATAGTATGGTTGTAAACGTTTCCAGTCTGTATACAATATGTCAAATCTATATCTTAACCAACGAATCCAAAAAAAGTAATCTGATATATATTAATTGTTAGAAGATTTAATAGTTTCTAATCTAAATCGTTATAGTGTAAAGATTTCACAAGTTGTATAAATATAAGTGTCACTGTATTACGCATACATAATCAAATATTGCTGTGTTGTTCTATTATTCGCTTAAATGTAATGTTTGTTAAGCACTTGAAATGGCCAATTAGTTTCTGTTTCCGTTCGCGTTGCCTTTCTAAGTGACATTGTATCACGGTGTCTTTTGGAGACATCGGCCAGGGAAATCAAGGTTTCTGTGATTCCTTTATGCTTTTTGTAAGCATTTCCTTATACGTGGTACAAAGAGTGTATGGATCTTCACGATATTGTATTTAGAAATCATATCTCAACATCTCTGATAAAAATAGTTTGAAGACATTACTGGCAACAAATATATCAGAGACGCTGATGATAACACAGACATTTTCAAAGGTTTCAGTAAATGAATTTACATGTAAATAACACGCTTGCTTAAGACAAAATTTTATTAATGGTGCATTATCAATTAGCCGTAAGTTAAAGTGATAATAAATGTATCTAACGCTCTGCATTCTTTTTACTTCAACTTTGATATCTTTAGTATTGTAATCAGATACAAAGATGAAACGTCCGCTTATGCTCTTTGAAAATCAGAGAGGTAAAGTTTTATTGTATTTTTTCACGAGAACTAAGTAGTATTTTCCACTTGCAACACAATTCTGAAGAATATTTTGGTTATTTCAAACGTCTTTTGTTATGTATAAACACAGTATGAAACCTGCTGATAGTGCCTGACTATATATATATATCTTTGACCATAATGCCGCAGTTATCTCAAACCAATCGCAGGCGTCTTCATACATGACCTTGCTTAAAAGGTATAACCCAAATTAAATACTATATGCCAAACAACAGACCATTAATCACATAAATAACTAATTAAAGCTTTACTTCTTGAAAATCAGTTCCGAACCTTTTCGTAATTAAAATTTGGGAAACAATTTCTTTTTCAATTTTAAAAGCAATCACATGTCTACGTATTCCAATTCAGTTTAAAACAACAACAATAGAACATACATTCTAATTTTATTAAATCTTTAGTGGTATACCATTCCAAATGATCTCACACAACAGGATATTAAACAGTTGTATACGACTTGTTTGCAACTTTGTTTTAGTTTAATGCTTTATTTGGAATTCCGTGTACAAACGCATACGATTGCAATTTGGTTTCGTATTATACTATACGAAATCGCAAATGTACATGTATTTATAGAAAGTTTATATAAATTATAAAAGAGTTAAACACTGGCGCTACCAACTGAACTCGTATTGACTCGAGAGGAAGACGATATCGATTTCTTGAACTTTTAATTTCTTTTTGAATGATAATATCTTCTCTGAAAACACTTTATGCGCTAAGATCGGTAGGGATAACAGACCAAAACATTTTTCAACAAAGTAATGTGGTTATCTTCGAAAAACTTACAAAACGCATTCACGTAAGATATTTGTATTAATTGATTTTTCATGCGCGCGTTAAGTCAAGTACATGCATGCTTTATCGCTCAACATAGCAATACCTAATGTTCAAAGAAAAATCAGTAACTACCAGAAAACATTAACTTGTTTAGAACTCTTGCCTACCGACTTTTAATCTAGGCTAACTAATTCATCTTTAAATCACGTACACTGTGTATGTAGACTTTTTACTGAAGTTATTCTGGGGGTTGAATAAAAGGTTAATGGACATACTCCATTTAATGATGGTGTCTTTCTAAAATAATGACAATAAACACACTGCTTTGTTTCCTGTTCTATGTTAATTACCCTTTACAGTCGCAAGTTGTACATTCCTGGTGAATACATCGTAGTAAGATAATAAATGCCATTTTCAAGTGCACCTACGAATTGGCTTGCTCCTAATTGTCGCCAATATCACAAATAACAGATGAGGTTTCGCCGACCTAATATTGAAACCAGTAAGATCATCCACGTTTCCATTAGACTTCACAACACTCGTGTTAGGATATTATGTTGTCTTTTTTATATACTTACATTTGTAAATCGTATTTCTACACCAACCCCAAGAAAGAACAAGGGCAGATAATATCATACATATTGTACTATGCAAACGGGAAATGAAAAAAAAGATTTATGCTTAAATATTATAAATTTATGACTTTTCTTCAAACATAAGTCACTGTGATTATTAAAATTCTATGGGTACAATATTAATGTGTAGATGTTTTAACGTTTCGTTTATCAAACTCATAAATTAACTCTACAACTAATCTTAAATTAATATACATACATGAAGAATCGAAACAAGCCCTAGATATATATTAATAGAGTATACACCATTGTTATGATATCACAAAAACACAGACTTTAACTGCGACACTTGGTCTGAACAAATGTGACAGCGTTTCCGATCTTAGATTATGTATCATGGTGATAGCCTCACTTGTAAGCTTGTACAAAAACGATTGTAAAACCAAGAACGCGTTCCTTTCAAACTAGTTTTCATCAAATACAACGCTTGCATCCAAACTAGTAAACTAAAACGGAATCGATATAATATAACAATTAAACAAAACATAATTTGTGAAATCTCATCATATCCCACACACAGAGGCAGATGCATCAATTTGCAAATTAATAATCTATAACAGTACAACTGTAATTAATTGTCATGTAGGCGTTATCTCAACATCAGCTCTGGATTTATTAATGCATGAAAATCATCCAAATATTTAAATAATTGTTTAAAAACAACAAACAATGGTTTTAAGTTATAGACTCTTTTTTTCGTTTGTTCAGAAACAAATTAATAGCAACGCCTTCCATAATAAATAAACTAATACATTTGCATACTACTCGTATCCTTTGTTATAAACGCGCAATCATCATCCTCAGAAACAAAAATCGAATTTCCACAAAACATTTAAACTTTGATTGAAGTCCGCTTGATCAACTGTTTTCCTAGAAATTATATCAAAACATCAGCGCCAGATTGCATCTAAATTGAATGTTTTATTCTTTATGTGAACACAAAAACAACAGAATAAATTACAGCATCTTGTGATAGTGGCAATGTCTACCTCACGCCAACTGTGCTTAATTCATTTGTTCATTTGGTAAGCTGATAAATTTCAATAATATCTTTTGTTTGTTGTAAATAATCGCTGCGTGTATATACTAAGAAACAAATTAAACACGTATTGCAGTTATACCAAACGATCAATCCCAAACACAGAGTACAAAAAGAGAAACGTGTTAGACAAATATAATAGTTTAATCTAATAAAACAATTTCTGTGTTTTAAGGTAATGGTTGTGTAATGGACTACGAAGGATACACATTTTTTAATAAAAATATGAACAAGAATGTTCTCATTAAAATGCTATATGTATTATGATTATACTTTTCAACCATAGAAGATTATTTTTAAAATGGAAGTAAACTCTATTTGCATCTAATAAATTAAAGGGAAATAAAAGTATACCTTAGTACCTCCCTTAAATATAAATAAGATGAACAATTTCTATAATGTTTATAAAATCAAAAAAGCAAAACCTGAGACAAGCAGTGTGGTGGATCGTCTTCAAATAGTATAAATTATATTTAAATAAAAAAAGGTTTTTAAAACCTCTACCGAGCTGAAAATATGTGAATCCATTGCACTCCTATTACCTTAAAGGGTATGTAAGTGCCACTCTGTTAAGCAGACATGTCAGAAATATTTTCAATTTTCTTAGAATCGGTTAAGGACAAGGCTTAATTGGAAAAACACAACATATTTGAAGAACACTTAAAGAGGAAAATAAATGGCAGTTTCCGTTCACATTGCCATTATAAGTATCATGATCTCACGGAGTCTTTGAAGATATTGGCAAGAGCAATTAGAGGTTTTTTAGTTCTTTTATTCTTTTGCAGCGCACTTTCTTTAATGTGACACTAAAATGTGAGTCTATTAATGTGTTATCCAGAGTGCATGTGCATATATCACAACTCATTATATTGGTCAAAATGTGCATGTTTAAACTGGTTTAAAATGTACATGTATTATGACCTATTAACGCTAAAAAATAACACAGAATTGTAGATTTTTTATTAATTACCTTTAAACTAATAGGTATTCATTAATGTGTAACACTCGTTTATTATAACTTCAATAATAACGGAAACTTATCAAATTACCATAGAAACGGTCAAAGTTAAATTAATGTATATATCACATTGCCTTTGATTTATTAATACCTATAACTAAGACAACGACAGTTATACCGATCCCATGTAAATAAATAAGGCGTCACTCTACTTTTCTTGACACAAGTCTGACTTTTGTAATGATGTATGTTTCAAGATCGGAGCTGTATATGTGCGATTGTATTACAATAATTATCCCTGTTTTTCTAATTTAAAATGACTAATGTCTACCCGCAGTATTCATGAAGAATGAGAAACGACAATTCTAAAAACGAAGTAGGGCTCATTTTAACTTCATAGGTAAAATACAATTAGATCATTAAAGTGACAATTCAAGTTAAATAACAGTGTTGCTATACACTGCTCCATTCATAAATGACACTAAATATAACACCTCTTTGGAAAATGAATTTTATTTGCGTAATCCAAGTGTCTACATATTCTTTAAAATCATCACAACCACAATGTATGTACAAATAATATTTTACACATATCATTTACTTATCATCTTGACATGTATTTAGTTTTAAATGAAGTTTCTCTTAAACATGTGCGTTGACTTTGTTCTTAATAGTTTATTATGTTAATTATACCTAAACGTTTAGTAGTCTGTAAGATTTTAATATGTATTTAAGAGATTTAAAACTTAATCCACAGAAACGTCATATTGTAGTAATGATTCACTTATTATATTGTAAGCTGTTTTTTGTTTCACTTTTCTTCCAGAAAAGGCTAATGCGCTCTTCACATCCATTGCAATAAAACAGCCGTTATCAGCTTTGACATCTAATCATTACTGCAGAAAAACTCAACCAAGGGAAACACCCTTGGGATGTAGCGTCAGACAAGGTCAGAACTCAGAAGAATGTAAGGAGAATTGGTGTAAATGTGGTTCAACTCATGGATATTGTGTTTGAGCCTCTTATTTAATTAATTAAACATTGATCTCTAGAAATGGTTTAGCCTAAAATGTCAAGCGTTTATAATATTAGCTGATGCATTGAGAGCATTCGTTCACACGTTGGTTCTTTGTGAAATATTTGTTTAGGCCAGCATCTCAACATCTTAACATTACCGCATTTGTTTGA
>Ga0224511_10005150_pt1 | contig 10165 bp, 3 predicted proteins | sample SF_May12_sed_USG_2_FD_169988 | JGI IMG/M metagenome (GOLD analysis project Ga0224511, IMG submission 169988) | Sediment microbial communities from San Francisco Bay, California, United States - SF_May12_sed_USGS_8_1 | ecosystem: Environmental > Aquatic > Marine > Sediment | place: USA... | reverse complement strand
CCTATATTTGCTTAAATTAAATTAAAGGGAAGTAATTTAAAACCTTATTACCTCCCTTAAATATGAATAAAATGAAAATTTTCAATCTTGTTTATAAATTCAAAAATCCAAAAACTGAGAAAAGTTGTGCGGTGGATCGTCTTAAAACGCCATATATTTGAATAAAAAAAGGTTTATAAAATCTCTTCCTAGCTGCAAATATGTGAATCCATTAGGATGGTCATACGTTAAGAATACATTGTTATGGTTTTTTAACTTAAATGTTGTATTTTACTGCTACTTTGATAGTGTACTTGGTGTAAGTTTACATTAAATAAATACAAAAATTACCTGTTATTCACCTATTTATGTGATACGGTTTGTATTTAAGCAGAAGTCAGGGATAATTAATATTTCAGATATTTCCAAATGTTAACACTCATTTATACCGTGACCTAATCTGGTATGCTTTGCGTGGGGATTTCACGTAGCCAGTACGGTTGCCAGCGACACGAAGGTAATGGTGTTTTCCCCAAAGAAACAACACTTTGCATGGCTGCACACGACAGCCGCGAGAACGTCGTACGACACCTGTTCAGATTTGTAAGACAGTCACAAGGCTGCTGTACGACTTTCTCAAAGTGTCTTGAGGTATCGTACGATTCGTAAGGTGACGTACGCACGCCGTACGTAATGCTCTTTGACAATGATTCTGCCGGATTGGCGTACAGACCGTTCATCAGTCGATCGGGGACATGTATGCTGCCGGGCGTCTGCCTTGTGGATGCAATAAGTCATCATTATACAACAAACTCGAAGAAAATGTAAAATAAATATAACATTTATTCATTTCGGTTGTGTCCCAAACCTTACATTCACGTATTTTACATATTAAACACTTCAAAAGGGAATGACCAAAAGGTATGAGCTTTAAAAGATTTTGCCGGGCACTGATTTGCGCCATTACTCTTCCACATTGTTTAAACTGACATGTTCATTTACATGTAAATAGAAGTCTTAATTCCTTTGCAATCAGAATACGTGTTAATAGTTTACGATCCTGCAAGAAAATCCTACCAGTGTCAAGTTATTGACACCATGCACCAGCAAGCTCTTTGCATGGCCTTAGGGTGTTTTGGGCAACCATACATACAAGGCTTGGAATCACTTGGTACATTCCTCTGACACTAAGGGGTCAAAGAAATGGTGACACTCATTAGTTCCAATGTAAATTTCTTTTGTTTTCTAACATTTTTTCTAATGTATGTAATTCATACACCAGCTAACAATAGTCTGCGTTCATCGGTATCACAATTAGCATCACTACTGTTAAAGATTGTTAGAAATATGATGTGGAGAGGATTCGTCATTTAAGCCGTGGTAATAAAGGGAAACAAGCATATCTCTACTTCAATTTTCCCTGTATGGTCTTCAAAATACTAGGACAGTGGTGTGGATAATTATGGTACCGATGTATTCGGAATATTGCTGGCTGTAACTAGGATTGCATAAGACATTCAAAATAAAAAACACCATTTGAACTTCTGTCAAACAATAACTAACCTTTCCACCAGAACACAGCTTCATTAGCATCGACCCCTTGGTATCACAACAATCTACCACGTGATTATCGGCCTTGCTATAGAAAGCTTTTACGCTGGAGGACCACCTCTTGTTTGTGTTAGAAAAAGCTCCCTCGCTACTTAAATTGACGCTGTTGTAAACGCAACAACTGTAATAGGATGTTCTTAAAATACAAAGTATTTATATTGATCCCCTTAAATTTAGTCACACACTTTGAAAATATTAAACGCACTAAATAACATAGCATTGCACAAGAACATTTAATAGCAGCTATGGTTTTTTGGGTTTTTCTTTTATCACAAAAAGTTTTTTTTAAATCAAACAAACATTGTTTGACCTTACAATTGACCTATCGACAGCCCGCCCTCCTGCCCTGGTCTTCATTATTTACGCATCGTTTGCCTGAATACTTATTATAATATGAAAGCCATATCGCTTCATTATAATATTACTGACCAATTATCGGACTAGGTGATGGTGATAGCGATTTGCATAGGCATGATTGACAAGTGAATACAATAGATGGCCCGACAAAGCTGGTCCGTCAAGACGCTATTTTGTGCGGGCTGTCGATAGGTTAATCAGAACTATAGGCACGGGAGTTTAATGCGTTATCCTCTTGGCCAAAACGGGGGATAATGGACTGCCTTGGTGGGCGAAGTAGAATGGGGGAAAGGGGAGACACGACAAATGAAAACGTGATGGCTTTATTACAAATTTCGATGGTGATTATGTTTTTTCCTTAGTATCACGATAAGCGTTTTAACAACAATGAACATGTTATCTCTCGGCCTGTGTATATATACAGGCAACACAATAAATCGCGGATTAAACACAAATAAACCCGAATCCTTGAAGTCCACACTGCAGGGCATCAATATGCATTACCCGAGTAAGCTATCAAGCGCCTTGCGACGCCTTGCACTGTTTGTCATACTTGCCGAGCCTTTCGTTTTGAGACGTAACTGGTCAAACAAGTCATACATATCAATTTTGGAGATATATAAAATGCATTTCGTAACACACGTTTATTGTAAAGCTTGGATACATAATAAGCATGGAATGTCACAAATAATAAGATAAGTTACACACAGTACACACTATTTTTTTGTCATTGCATTTGTGAATTATAACTAGAAAATGTCAAAATAGTTGCATTTTCTTTGAATACTTTACACTTCGTGATCACAACAATTGTATGACTCCTATAAAATTTAAATAATTCTGATCAAACAGTGGCAGATTATAAGGCATATTTAAAACAAAGTCAATATGTATCATTAACTGATTATTTATAATACTAGATACAAAACATTTAAATGTGCGTTTTAACTATGTAATAACTATATACAAAGACTGAGTTTCGGATTTGACTTTGATACAATTTGATATTTCTTGTTTCGGTAACGTTTCAGTTGTGTATAACATTGGCTTTCGTCGCATTTACCGGTAGTGGTGTTTAAAGCTCCTATCCTTAACATGGTGGATTTAAATTACCAGTTATAAAACAAATAACAAAACAGCAGCAGTATTTCACAGATATTCATTATTAATTTAATACTTCTTTGAATTTTTATTGAAATCCTTCGTTGTCGTTAACAAATACTCGCGTCCTCTGGACCTGGAAGAATTTCCCCGCTTATAAATATAACGGAATTCCCTTCGCCGGGCACCTTGCTGGAGTCAAAATAACGCCGCGCGTTTATGTATACTTCTTAATGTAGAACAATGTTTACAAAAAAGCGTTGGAACGGTATGAATGAATTAAAAAATTGCTATTACAATTCTAAACTAACATTTCTTTAAGTGAGAAACTTATCAGTAATCTGGTTAAATGTATATTGATATACCTGTTATGTTTATTTTATCATTTGATGAAATTTTATTTTAAAAGATTAATTTCATCATGTGTTGGATAGGAGTTTTTAATAATATTGTTTGATATTAATTGTTTAAAAACAAATAAGTTTTTGAAGTAGAAGCGCAGAAATTTAATCTCAAAATCAATTTAAACTTCCAGTTTAGATTTTAAAACATACTGACAACCAATAAAACATTTAAGTCAACATAAAATGTGTATTTTAAACTTACAATTTAAGCACAGTAAGATCACTGTTTAAAGTAATGTCTTCAAATATATTTCGTTCAGTAAAAGATCACCAATTCTTTCGTAAAGCATTAAATTTATACAGTGAATCCAGCTTTACCTAAGCGGGCACTATACTAAATAGTGACCTGTCACTATTTCAGTCTATTTGAGCGAAACGCCCACTAAAAATAAGATTAGTGTATTGTAGCCTATCTATGTACAGTATATTGGATTTTGAAAATGTGCTGTATAATTTCAGAAATAATAAACATCACTTCGGACTTTCTGGTCCATTGTGACCTCCCAGTCAGCCCTCAAACATGTAGCGGACCTCGGATTCGGTCTAAAACATGTTTAAAGACTGACTGGTCTGTCACTGAAGGCCAGCAGGCTCTCAGTGGTGACTAAAGGCCAGAAGGCCCTCAGTGGTGTTTATTATTCTTAAATAAATTATATATAGTTGTGTAAACAAAATTAATTTATTCTTATGATACGTATAAGCGGACATTCTTTTGAATAAAAAAAATGTATAACGAATACTTCGTATAGCGGTATATGCTTTTTAAAGGCTCTATGTGAATATCAAACTTAAGTTAGTATCTTTTTCATAAAATAATTTAATGATAGTCTTAAGTAATTTAAATTTGTAAGTTTTAAGCAGATTTATTTATTGTGTATAAACGCATGATAACACATAGATGACCAACATCTACAAATGTTATCGATGTCGATTGTTCTAGCAACGTGTTTATTATAGGTATGTAGCTTTCTTAAAAATGAAATATTCAAACAATGACAGATAATAACGATAATACCGGTAACATAACACTTAGCATTTACACAAATAGCATTGAAATCAAACGTAAAAAGAAAAAATCGCATATCGCAAATCAAGTTGCAACCTTGCAACATCCTTTGTTTCAAGTCAAAATTAAATTTAACTACTCGCGTATGCACAAATATCTCAACGGTGTCCTATCTTGACATGACCGACATTCCTTTGATACCGCAGTGTCGACTTTAGATCTACAATACAATATGTAAAGTATCTTATCAAATTAGCAAGTAATAAACTACCAATGATAACCATAAGTTAACATTATATAAATATGTTCTATTTAATATTATCATTTCGTGTTTTTCCAACAGATTATGGGTTATACTCATTACCTACCTGAAAACTTTCTAGCGCAGACAGTCAATGGACAAAAAGAAGGTTCTCCCCGTCTTTTTAACTGTAACCTTCACTTTCAGTTCCGTGTCGCCAAACAAAAATGTGACAGCCATTCCTCTGTCAGACGCTGAATTGCCTTCAGGGTGGTCAACCCTTAAGGTTCCAATTTTGTGACAGCCGTTTTCATTTGAAAGAATCGGGTGCGGATTCTGTGTGTGAATGATATCATATGTTGAGGACAATTGATCATCATATACTGGTTGCCGATGAACGGTTTTTTCATCGCCAAGTTTAACTTCCTCCCTTGCTCGAGCGAGAACAACAAATCCATTGGTCACAACTTTTCCGTCGTCTTTGATTTCGACAACAGCTTTCGTCCTGTTAGCATGTATTTTCTCATCGTAGACAACTTGTCCTTTGAAGCCATATGTATACTGCAGAATTCTAGAAGACACGAGTTCCGGGTCGTGCCCAAACCTTACGGCCCCTTTAAGGACAGCAAGGCCAGCTTCGTTTGGAACGATCAATCTCTTGTGTCTGAACTCTTCTTGCATCCTCTCTTGAGCGTAGAAACTCTCGCCAAATCCACCCACAAAAAGAATGCTTGTAACCTTGCTCATGTTTGGTTCTCTAAGAATCCCCTTGACGTGTTGAATCATTTGGTTGATTGGGCCATCAAACCATCTTTTGATGATTTTTGGTTCAACTCGAAGCTTGTCCGATCCTCTTAATTCAATACCGTTTCCGTATTGAAGACTGGCTATCTTAGCCTTTAGATTGCCCTTCTCGTATTTGTCAAAAGATTCCCTCAGAGCGGCAGAAATCCGGAAAGTAACTTTGTCCCCTTTCTTTGACGAAAAATCTCTTTTCTTTGTTTCAAATTCGCGCATAATGTCGACGTAATCACCCATTTCAGTAATTTTCAGCTCCTCAATGGCTTTTGTTCCAAACACCTCCGTCAGCATGGCTAAATAGTTTTGGTCGACATAGATGCCACCCCAAGGACCACCGCTTGCTCTATGAATAGCTTTGAGTTTTCCGTTGGGCAACTTTTCGTGGACAGAGATGTCTGCTGTTCCGCCTGAAATAGATTTGCATTGCGGTTACATTTTAAAGCCTTTTTATGCTATAATGTCAAATTAAAAGAAAAAATAATAAAATACGTTACGTTAACACTTAAATAAGATATGTACATGTTACAAGTTGATCCGCAGACTATTGAATGTTTGCCTGTGGCATATAAAATTTCGTGCAGAAAATGTCGTTAAATATTTGTATCTGATCATCTTTTTATGGATAATTCGACTCTGTGAATGAACAAAGTATATTTCTCCTCCTAACTTCTACTTCTAATTAGTTAACTTCCTCCAAGACCTTCGTTAAAAGACTACTTTCAAATCACATTCAGTAGGGCACCGTGGCTCGGTGAATCACTGCTATTATCAGGCACAGGTTCAAACCGCGGCTCGACGCTAAGCATTGTTTTAGATTTTTATTGCATAGTAATGTTGAAATAATGAAATTAACTAGTTCTACTAGTAGCTTAACACTTAAACAGTATTACATAGTCTGTCAACGAACGTCTTAGCGTTTTATCGAGCTTTCTTTAATCTATACACCATTTTAATCCATTGGGAAAGCAAACGCCTTCACTCCCCCCAAGACACCTGCAAAACCTTTTGGTCAATCATGCTAATAGTAGGATGACTAAAAGTCGACTGTAAGATTAATATTGATTATGTAAACAACACATTTTACCTTCTCTCAGGCCAAAGTAAAACTAACTAAACATCTACGTCAACTATTGAAATTTTAACACTCTCTGTGCAAATTCGTTTTTCTCTATTTTGTTAATTTTATTGTGTAAATGTAATTGTACAATAATTGTTTTGTTGTTTCTTTATTTATGTATGTAATTATGTTCCCTTTTGTAATTATGTCCGTCAATAATTATTATTTGTAAATTGTTGTAAATATTTTATTAAAACTGAGTATGTAAATGTTTTTAAGATATATACATGTTCTGTTCTATGCAGCAATGTCAGCTTCATAATTTTAACAGCAAAATTAGGGTTTTCAAGTGAAAGGGCCAATTCGTATAATTATATTGTTTTTGGCTTGCCGTAAACGGCAAGCCAGTATTGTTTTGGAAAGGTCTTTCCGGTTTGAAATGCCCCTGCTTTCTATTTTATGCATGCTAATTGCCCGAATGGAGATGGAAACCAGTCGATTTTCGGCCGATTCCGATATTATTACGTAAACTACCGAACATTTGCTAGACGGTGATGGTCGAGTTGTTCCGATTATGATGGTGTAATGCTATTTTAGCGGAATGTATTTGCATCTTCACAACATGGCAAGCCATTCCTTTTAAAGGGAAATTTTATTTTAATCAAAATTAGAAAACCAAAAGTCATTAACCACGTTTAAAAAGCAACACCTATTACTTACCTCCCAAGTCCACGACCATGTACTGGGTGCCCGGCCCTGACAAAGCATCGCTGGCATCAGACGTCTCAAGTTGACACCACATAGAGGCAGCCTCGGGTTCATATGCTAACTGCAACCTGTCGGGGTCTACCCCTGCCTATTAAAATTAATCGTTATACCCTTAAGTATGTTAATCGTTTGAACCCATTTGGCATCTTTAAGGGTGTTATTTATTGGAAGTTGAAACAATTATTAATCATTAATTGTCTTTTTTAATCACGTTCGGTCTGGGAGAGTTGTTCATCATTATGTTATTTACATGCTGCCTACAAATTCAGTATGTAATTTAAGTTTTATACTTCTGAACAGTGTTATCGAAACGTTTACTTTGCTGTAGGAGAAATAAAATGAACAAACATATTAAGATAGAGCCACGAAATAAAATAAAATAAGAACATGAAATGGCATTTTAGAAAAAGTTGACATATACCTCGACAGCCGCCTCTCTCATGAACTGTTTGGCATTGTCGTCCCATATGGCAGGAATGGTGATTACATATCGTATTTCGGTTTCTAGTATCCCAACCTTCTGACGTTGAACGGCTTCCCAGAAATGCTCCTTCAGAAAACGGATCGACATGGCAAATATCGTCATGGCCGGCATTTGCTTGCGGTTGATATCTTCAACGGGGGTACTCCTGGACAAAGACTGTAACGGAACGTTTTACTTACTGAAACTAGTATATCATGTTATTCAGACGACTGTTTTATTTTACACTGCTAGCTGAGTACAAAAAAGGAAAAGTATATAATATGTTAGTATACTTGGCCCAGCAGACTAGTGTAGATATTCCAAGCTACATGTACAACGGCCTAATAAAGAATTGTAGTTTGCCCTGTACTCTGAAAATGTTGGTTTTTTCATGCAAATGTATCTACATAAACAAGAGTGATTAGCAGAGTAATTGATGAATCATATATGTAATTGTAATAACACTGTAAATAAGCGTTCAAACCTCGTTGCTATGAAGCATCATTTTAAACTGTTTGAAGAACTTCCACCCGTGGTGCTTTTTGTCTTCAGCCAGCGAAATGTATTTGTTCTCAGCTTCAAACCCGAAGGCGTGGAACTGATCGTTTGGGTCGACCAGCACACATGTCGGTGTTTTCAGTGATATCAACTTTTCGGAACCGGCTACCCAGTTCCCATTCGTCTGAACTTTCAACGGGTCATTCCGGAAGGAAAAGGCGTAACCACTGAACGTTGTTCCAAAGTCGAACGCCACGACTACAAGTGCACTCGACTTTGCCATGGCAAGGCAAAAACGTTTGGCGATTTAATTATGCGTGCGTCTGGAAATGTACAACATTATTATTAACATTTATTTATTTTACCAGATTTAACATCCATTCCAGTTTGTCATAGCTGGGTGTGTTTTCGATCCATATGTTAAATTCTGCATTTACTAACTGCAATAGCTGAAAGTAAAACTTTTTTTAATATTTGTAAGGATTGGTTTATGATCAAACGCGGCGACTGGTTTAAACCGATAATTTATTACGTAGACTGGTGACTATAAAAACGTTCAAAAAGACGAATGGTCAGGTTTCTAGATACAACCGTTTGCAAAATCAGTTAGACAAACATAGTTAAAGTGGTCATTGTATTGATAGATCCATAACCTTACTATTCATTTGAATATGAATAGATTTAACCACAAACATTGCCATGTGTTCTATTGTTAGCAACTAGCTTGTGGGTAAATTCTTACTTTTAACTTTTGTTAAGATAAACAGATTATAGGGATTATGGCCAGCAATCTATGCATTGACGCTCTATACTCACGAAGGAGGGACCTATGTGTTACAGCCAGAGATTTGTGTATTAATTTTTGACACACGTTCAACGTCACGTAAAGTGTACTTGCACATCGAAAAGTCAGAATTTTCACGCTACGCGTGTCGCGCGCTCGCTAATCCGTTAATTTGATTGGGTCTTATCTTTTCCGGTATAATTAAATGTTATTGAATTTTGTTGTGATGCCATAAATGCAGATAATGCACCGTTCCGCAAAATTTCAAACTCCGCCCATTGCGGTAGATTTGCTTTGATCTTGTGAAGGCTTGTGAAGGGGTCTTTCTTTTGTGTTTTCTAGGTCAGATTGTCACCTGACAATATAATCATAATCTATTGGATTAAAATTGACCATGTACTGTTATAAATGATTATGATTGACAGTTGCGGAACGGTCCATATATAGAGCTTCTAGTGCACCTGATAAGGTCACATTGAAGGTGTACACAGTTTGAGAGATACAATATTAAGGGGTCATATAACTGTCTAATCAGAGGTCTATTTCTGGCCGTAAACAGATTTTATGAACGGACCTTGCTAGGGGACAGCGAGTCGACTGCTAAGGTAGGTGCTAGTATTTTGAATCATTCTTACAATAATTGAAACAACACATTAAAAGTGGTATTGTTTATGTTATCATACTTATTAGTTTTGACATGATTATGGTTTTAACCATCTCTCAAATAGCGATACATGTTTTAACATTGAACCACACAAAATGCAAGTCATTAAGCAGTGTAAATGTATATGATATATAATAAAATATATAGGCATCTAAGTTTAACACCTTACAATCTCAGACTATACAATTGCACATAGACGATGTCAGCGCTACACTGCCTGGCGCTGTTGTGCGCCGTTGCGGCCGGGGTCCAGGCCGCCGGAACCTCGAGCACGGCGCAGGCCTCTCAGCTCCTACACCAGCTGGAATCCGAGCTCACACAACTCAAGGGTAGCTTGATCCACACACTATGAAATATGACATCAATTGTAGCAATCGTTCGAAATGTGTCCAAAACAAAATGAGTTAACGTTCATAAAAAGCAAAATACTA
>Ga0224511_10005149_pt1 | contig 10165 bp, 1 predicted proteins | sample SF_May12_sed_USG_2_FD_169988 | JGI IMG/M metagenome (GOLD analysis project Ga0224511, IMG submission 169988) | Sediment microbial communities from San Francisco Bay, California, United States - SF_May12_sed_USGS_8_1 | ecosystem: Environmental > Aquatic > Marine > Sediment | place: USA... | reverse complement strand
CATAGCCAGTTCGGGAATTTACCTAACACCACCATACATTTCTATAAATTGTAACGGGTTCTTGAAATTGGTTGTCTGGTATTCAATTTTCAGTAATGGCACTTCCTAGTGGTCAATTAAACTCAATGTGATTAGGAAATGTTTTTCATTATTAGCAATTGTTTTTCAAATCTAAATTCACGAAATAACAGTTTTGTTTTTCTTTCATCTATCTGGTTCAATATTTTATTTTTCAAAAGGTAAACAAATTGAATATGAAAAATTGCTTCTACCACTTTTTATCCTGGATGTATCTTATTGTTAAGATTTTGGAGACGTATATCCCGTTGCATTAAGTTTGTCCGTGTTAAAAAAACTTTTGTACGTGGGTTGCTTTCAAAAAAGATATATTATGAAAAAGAGATCTCCGATAAAATTATCAATTTGAATTGGCACTGAACGGTAAAATGTTGTGGTATTTGTTGCTAATAAAGGCAAACAATCTTCGTATTTAATATTAAAAAACAAACATTGGTTGATATTTGGTCGTATATCTGTACGTTTAAACAGGTTTTGACGAATACTTTTTTTCTGTTCATCCTGTTCATTCCAAACAAGTCATTAACCTCATCGTATGTCTAAAGCAAACGGTCAATAACCGTCCCTATCTATATTTGTTGCACGACTTTCACACAGACGAACTATACTGTCGTTTTTTCATTATGGGAACGCTGTCGCCTATCTTGTAATGTAATCTATAAAGGGCGTAATGCAATCGGCCAGCAGGTTTTCACAATAACGCCATTACTAATAAAAAACACTTATCAAAAGAGGTCAGAAGAATATTCTGCTAAATTGAACTTGACAAATTCTTGTATTTCCAGTCTGTGAAAAGGGAGTTATTTATAAATACATTAAATAAGACCAAATTACATTCAATGATCCCCATGTCGTTTACAATTGATGGAAATGGGATTAAACAATACAATGGTAGTTGTCGTCATATGCTAATACAATTAGTCTGTAGACAACTAGACGTCTAGTCGCCAGCAAGTCGCCACTACAAACAAGAAGACACGATAACGACAATATCATTGACACCATTTTTATGCATTTTTTATTATTTTACAATAGTATGTGGTATTTTGCCAAAAACACAATGTATTTAAGTTTGATCCATGAGAATGTGAGATAAAGGCTTATATGTGGTTTATAAATTCGACATATTAGCATATTCAAATATAGCAAATGTTAGAGACGTCAAATCTACACAATCATTACGTTATTATCCGTGATATTATAAAAAACAGTTGGTTTTAAATTAAACCTTAGTGATTGCATTATGTATTCATTCATTGATCCCTTTCACCGTTAGACCTAAATCCCTGTTAGGTCGGGTTTAATTCTCTTTTGTTTGTTTTAATGGGTTTTTTTTATTTTACGTTGTTTTCAATAGTGATTGGGTCATGTCAGTTTTCTTAGTCAACTTCATAACACGTTACCTAAGGTGTACTCAGCATGGAGTGCACATGTGCAAATGTTAATGACCACTTCTCTTTCTGACTCATGTTATGGATATAGCTCATTATATAGCTGATATCTCTTTGTAACACCGCCAATTTTCCAGAGTACATTCTGATCATGGACAGGAAAAATTAATTATATGACCGAAAGTATCAATAGTTATTTGATAAAACTTATTTTATAGTTTAGATAAAGAACTATGAGCAACTTTTTAACAGCAAACGCATGTATGAAAAATCAGTTTATGTCCGGGGGCACAGTTTATTCAAACCTTCATTAATGTGGCGTCAGTGGTGTGGCATATTTCATTAAAAATATTTTAGTGTCGTAACATTTCTGTTTTAGTAATTTTTCCTCATGTTCTACATTTAACTGCAGAACATTTCTAGGCTGAGTATTTCATAAAATCGTGTCTTAGTATTTTGATAAGATCTTCAAATTCCTGATTTATTGCTGAATGCAGAATTTAATTTCCGCATACGAGGTATTGTCTCTCCTCTCTTTTATAGCACCATTAATTATGTTTTGCACCCACAATTACAGTCGTAGAATTATCAGAATTATCCTTGTGGGACAGTTATCAACAATTCATTTTTTTTAATCTCAGGCTGTACAATAAGAGGGCGTATCAATATACGTAGACCCAAATTACCGATTTTATAGATATATGACTTTTACAGCATATGAAATCGTATTTATAAAATGTAAGCAACCCAAACAAGTGATAATAAAGAGTGTCGTTCTATACTCATTATAAAAGACAAACATTTAATTAGTACAATTAATTAGCTGTACATCTCTATTAATTTAAACCTGTTAGTTCTGTCTTTTAAACGTATCTTAGATAATTTAAATGCATCATTTTAACAAGGCATTATGCAGGTCTGAGACCAGCGTACATACAGCAATGGGGATTTAAACTATAGCACCAGACAGATGCATGCGTTTCATTTTTACAAAACAGCCGTATTTGGTCTGCACGATATTCAAACTGTTAACAAGCTTTTGTAATTGTTTATTCCACTTTCAATGCTGTTTATTTAAATGTGCTCACGATTACAAGATAAGGAAAACACATTTTTACAAAGGTGTTTCATAATATCCTTGCGTGCCTTTATAGCCATTTAACAAGATCTAATTACTGATATTACTGTTAAATCAAGATTGTTCTTGTCTACACAGACAACGTTTACCAACAGACTTGGCATCTAAATAAGTTTATTTGTCTAAAAGGTCGCTGATGCAGACATCCTCAACTGAGTTCCACACGTCAGTTTCATTTCAAGTTAGAAAAAAAATGTGTTTAATAATTACTCTCACTGTTTAAAATTAAAATAAAATAAAATAAATTCAGATTTTGAATTATACGAGGATAATTACCATTGGCTTAGGTTTAATTTTCGTAAATGAAACGATCTTTTCTAAATAAAGTTGTGGCCTTTTGACGATGTTTAATTTTGAACTTCAGTTGCTTTAAAAACGCATCAAAAATAAAGCATGGCATTGGTTAAAATGACCCCATGAGAAATCGTTTCTGCTAGAATAAAGAGTAGTGCATTGGCAAATCAATTAAAAGTTGTTATTGAGAACGTAACGAAATCAATGAGAAATATGTAACATTGCGTCCTCGTATCTTTCTGAAACATTTTCTGGACAATTTGTTATAATAGGTACACTTATTTGTAGGTTACAACAGAAAAGTCGTTGACCGCGTGTTTCTTTCTCATACTGCACTATGCATTTCGCCGTGGTGCCATAAACCACTTGGCCATCATGGATTTCTCGCAGAAAGAGGTGTGGCATGTGTTACTAGCGTTTTTGTAAATATTTCATAGGGCAACGACATTACGCATAACTTAAAAAGGTGACCCGTTTAGTCTGCGAGAATCTGCACAAACAACAAAGTGTTTTAAGAATTAAAAAAGAACAAAATTGATCATGAAAAGGCTTGGTACTAACAGGTTATATTGGTCGAACCCTTTTATGGCATATGCTTTCAAAACTCGTTCATAAATTGATTTGTCTTGTTTCATTCAATTAGCAAATTGCTCTTCCTCGACAACGACACACCTTCCTACATTTCCTTTTTAGACATATGGAAAACATAATTCAACATGGTTATACATAATTGTATGGTTTTGTCAATTTGAATGAATGGCGTTTATCAGACAATATTAAAATAGTTTTTCCAGTTATTTCCTCTTGTAACGTTTCTGTAATTTGACAGGAGCGAACATCGTCAGTCCAAAATGGCGTTGTTGACACCAGACATAAAAGGAAAACAATATTTTATTGGTTAGGTCCGTTGGTTTCATTTGATGAAATTAGAATCAGTGGAAATTGGTCTTACTTAGAAAACCATCGTGTTTATACACTTCGCGATATTTGTTCGTCATCACAATAACTTGTATGTTTTTATTTGTTATCCTTTTTATATTTTATGCTGCTCAACAGATGCAAAATTATTATACAATGTACTTAGAAAATGAAATTCTTTATAAAGAACATTAAATCTTAATAATAACTTTGCGTAGATATCATGATCAAATGTGGTTTTTTGAACAAGTTTACTTGTTGTTTTTTTTACCTACGTTTGAACAAATCACAAGTATTAACACCAGTTCTTGCTCTGCTTAAAATCAACAGATTATAATATGTTTAATATTTTAATAGTTATTAAAAATCTTATTTAATCGGTTGCACAATACAGGGTAATTGCAAAAAAGCCATACATATTCACGAGTGAAATATTTTATCATTTTTGTCTACTAAGACATTATTTCTTTGTCATATTGGAGTGTGACACCATGAGCACATCCAGTTTTTGTTGTTTCCGTGCATATATTTATTATGTTGCGTAAAGCTAGTGCGTGAAGGATCGTCGTAGTGTAAAACTGTAAAAGGTTACTTTACTTATTTTACTAAATTCTAAATAAATAGTGTACACATAACAGTGTACATGTGTTTATGGCATAATTATTTTTTAAGAAAAATATATAGTTGGATGCATTTGATTATTAATTCATCGGAAATTCTACCTAGAGCGTAATAGCTCACATGTCATTTGATACATTCTAATGCGACTGCATTTACGCAATTACCATGTATTTGCAAAACCGATTTTACATATAACAATTTTAATACCCTTTTAAAATATTTAACATGCTTTTCGTAATACGAATAGTATGGCAGGCTATTGCAAATAATGTTCTTAGATTACTAACCTGATAACAACAACTTTAAAAGTACCAAATGATACCATGTCTTATAATCTGTTGAATCCAAGCATGACAGGAACTGGTGTTCAACGTTATGTTTTTTATCCGTAGGTCAGAAAAGGAGTTAATTAGTTCTTTAAAATACGAAAATATCAATTTGGTCATGCTGTCTAAGAAAAGTTATAACTGAGATTGAAAGTTCTTTATAAAGAATATGATTTGCTAAGTACATTCTATGATATTTTATTCTCTATTATGCAGCATAATATATAAAAACAATTTTAAAAATCAACATGAACAGGATGATGTTCTTAGTTAGACCATTTTCCAGTAATTCGAAATTCATAAAGTGAAATAAAGTGACCTAACCTATAACATATTGTTTTTCTTTTATGTTTGGTGTCACCAAGCTCATTTTAAATTGACGACGTTCATGCCTGTCAAATTAAAGAAACCATATGAAAATAACAACAGAAACTCTTTTTGAACATTTTCTGATGAACGCCATTCATTTTAATTGACAAAAACCATACAATTAAGTTCAACATAGTTCATTTATGTTTTCCATATATCTTACTTAGAAATGTAGGAAGGTGTGTATTTGTCGAGGAAGAGCAATTTGCTAAATGAAAGAAACAAGCCACACACTATTATTAACGGTCGTTTGTGAATATTCGTGCAGACAAAACGGCTAATATTTTACAGTTATACCTAATATTGTTGCCCTATGAAATATTTACCAAACATATGTTAACACATGCCATGCAAAAACTCTTTCTGCGAGATATCTAAAGAAACTATGGTAGCCAAGTGGACAAAGTCAAGGTTTAAGGCACCACGGCGAAATACATGGTGCACTATGAGGAAGAAACACGTAGGCAACAACTATATTGTTTTAACCTTCACGTGTAATTTCAAATGAGTGTAACAATGATAACAAAATGTCCAGTAAATGTTTCAGAATGCTACGATAACGCAATGTAACATACTTCTCATTTATTTCGTTACGATCCCAATAACGAATGTGATTTGGTCTGCTAATGCATTTACACATTTTATAAGCAGAAACGCGGCGTCATGTTTGTTTAGAAAGGCAACTGTTATTTTTGTTGCGTTTTTAAAACAACAAACCACTAAAATCAAACAATGTCGCAAGGCAAAAATTTAACTTGACTTGTCCATATTGTTTACAACATTTTTTCTTTGAACATCTCCTCCATTTATAATATAAATGGAAGAGATGTTCAAAGAAAAAATGTTGTAAACAATGTGGACAAGTCAAGATTATGGGCATTATGACAAGATGGCTGTACAATAATACCATAAGCTGATCAAACCATGCTTACTTAAATTTTGAATTACACTGGTCATAAACAAACACATGTTTCAGTATTGTACTTTGAAAAACAACAGTTTAACTGATTAAAATATTTATGCTTATTAAAGATTAAATTACACTGGACATAAACAACCACATGTTTCATATTGTATTTTGATTACGTGTTAAAAATGTCCTTATATAAATGACTATTCTTATTTCATCAATGTAATAAACTTTTTTGATAATCTGTACTTTCGCAATATTTTAAGTCCTTATATTCCAGTGAATATGAAAATCTCTCTTTATAATAACACAAAAGGTATCAAAACGACTATACATAGTCTGGTTCAATACATACTCTGATTTAATGGCAATTAAAAAGCTTCATTGGTTCATGAGATATCGTACTTACAAACTTTCTTTAAAACGCATAGATACCATGGCCTTACATCAGAGTTATCTTACCTGTTCGTGTCCAACGATAAAAAAACCTTGCACGGGTAAAAAACATTATCATTAACGATGTTTATGAAAAAAGCTTGACTATAATTTCGTACTTCGAAATTGGACTCATCTCATGTGAACTGCGTGTCGGAGTTTTCAAACTTGTGTATATTAGGTGTCAATAAAATGCCCGGTCACACAGAACTCCACGTCTAAATTGTAAACGATTTTTCTGTTTTATATCACTGCTAAAATTAAGATGTTCTGTGTACTTGGTGTTAATATTTATGGCCAATGAATTAGAATACCCGTATGTTTTAACATTCTTAACATAACGTTCCGACAAGCATTTTTTTGTCAAAACATATTTTTATTGCGAACTATGAGTTAAGGGACCGAATGCATTAGAAAACAATCAAACCTGTCCAATGTATAGTATGACGTTTAGTTTTCGTTTATACCAGCAATCATTATTGCTTGACATCACAAAACCAGTAAACCAATGCCAATAAAGTATAACATGCAACGTGGCATTACGGTAAGAGCAATAAACACAGTGTCAGCTAAGCAATAACTTAAATGTTGTTTTGGTAATAAAACTGTGTTAATGACAACAATTTATCCTAGACACGTTAGTGACTTTTATAGTGTGCACTTACGTAAGCAAATATTAACATTTTACATATCACTGCTGTTTAAAGAGTTGAGCGATAACACTTTTGTTTGCACAGTTTTTGTGTCGTCCCTTGTGTTAGTTTTTGTACGGGCCATTTTGTCATGGTGCACTTAAACATGACATATCTACATTGTTTACAACATTCTTTGTTTGAACATCTCTTCAATTTATATTATTGGCTTGCCGTTCACGGCAACCAGTATTGTTTTGGAAAGATATTTCCGGTTTGAAATGTCCCTACTTTCTATTTTATGCATGCTAATTGCCCGAATGGAGATGGGAACCAGTTTCGGGCGATTCCGATATTATTACGGAAACTACCGAACATTTGCTTGACGGTAATGGCCGAGTTGTTCCGATTATGATTATGATCTTCACAACATGGCAAGCCATTCCTTTTAAAAGGAAATTTTATATTAATTTGTATTTGTATTTGATGAAAACTAAACGTAAGTTTGCTTTCGTACAAAGCAGGGTCCTGGATTGCTCAAATAGATAAGCATAACCTTTTTGTTTTGTTGGAAGGTGTTCACTCAGTAATCAGGCCTGTACAGTTTTATCAAACTTGACGAAGCGGTTTAGGAGAAAGCATCGTTTGCAATCTATATAACTATATGTATAGATGGCCTATACATATAACTTGGGTAGAGAGCCTCTTGATAATGTTATATTACACACAACACAGCTATTGGGTTTGTGGTATAAGTGAAGAAGATTTTGACAATTGCAATGTGAAACCTCTTGACCTACCTATGTAACCAACTAGAGCCGTGTGATAAACTTACCACTAAAGGATTATTTCTGTTAAGGTGACTCAAATTCCATGTAGTGGTTAAAGCGGAGACAATGTTTATATAAAAATGTTGTCGGACGCAGAACGGAAGACGACGGACAAATTTCGGTCACAATAGCTCATCATCATGAGAACGTTGTGTTCAGGTTAGCTAAAATTTGGAAGAAAAATGTTTGATTCTAGCCGGGTTCGTCCCCGCGCCATTTCAGAAGAGAGCACTGATCAACTGCTACATCAAAGCGACACGGTATGAATGTTTAATTTAACGCATATATATAATTGTCTTAAGACGTAGGACGTATATCCAATCAGACCATATTTACTGTGTTATTATCGTATTAGCGATAATGTAATGATCAATTCAACAGCTAAATAAGAATTCTTGATAAATCACATGTCGCAGACAGCAGATAAAGTTTCAACGTTCTTGGAATAATTATAACATTTCTTTGAGTGACAAAAATCATTCTAATGTTTTCGTAAGCAGCAGCTTTAACATAATTTCTATACGAATTTTACAGGCAATGAAATATGTATAACATTGGAATCAGGAATCTTTCTGCTTTATTTGAAACACATAAAGGGGCACCCGAGACGTGTACTAGCTTTAGAACTGTCACTTGGCCAGTCGACATACACAAGAACCTGATTAAATAGGGACACGGGTTCAAAACCCGCAATGGTATAGGACCAATATAGAAATATAAATTAATTGAAAGGTTGCTTTGTTAAGTCAGTACACATTGATCAAATGCTAAGGGAAAATCCAATCGGCATGTATAGAAATGGTTTAACAATGAAATGTTTGCCATCTGAAAATTAATTCTTAATAATATCATTTTTAAACAATCAATCGGCACAAGAGGTCAACACAGTACACGTGATCTTGATTATTTCGTTTAATTAACATTAAATGTGTATCGTTTCCTTTGTATGATATTGATTAAAAACTAAAATTACGTTGGTATTAGATGTTGTTTAGTTGGATGGGTTGATTATCTTACAGGGTATCTAACCTTAAGTAAGAAAATCGATGCTTTAAGTCGTCCATTTCACGGAGCGTGGTGTCAATGGGAGGTAAAACAGCTGTAGTCGACCACAAATTTAGACAAGAGATTACATTTCCTTGTATTTTATATGCGATAACCATCTAGCCGAAAGTTTATACACCAGTTTCTGATCTACTTGTTTATGCCCATGCAGTCGTTTTATTTGAGAAACCAAACCAAAGCATCATTGATCTAATCATATTAAGGTTATGTTGCAAAGCCAGATATATATCAAATATATTGCATAATAAACATGTAAATGATCTAACCTTTCTACTTTCTTTTTCATTAAATTAAAACATAGAATTTTATCTAATTATACAGGAGGGGTGCTAAAACAAAATAAACCTACTAACACAATGGCTAAAATTGTAATGTTTAATAATATTTACACCAAGGGGTTTCAGGTGAGCGAACTAGGGACATCATACTGCGAAAAAAAAAAATGTTGGACATTTAATTTCCTTTTTTTTGGTGGGTAATGAAATCGACCATGGTAATCATCAGATATATTATACTGCAAAAAGATCTAGAACTGATTATAGTAACTTAGTTAGGCAACAACAACGAGAATCTAGCATACATTTATCATAAAAAGTGAACAATATTATCGGAACTAGTTCGTTTTCCAAAAAAAGTTGAAACTTTTCAATAAACAGTTTTGTGTGTGGCTTAAAATTTACTGACCTTCTTGATGTTTGCTGCGAGAAAGTGTCGTCTGTTTAGTTTGACAGCTGTCACAATGATCACGTGATGTTAACACAGACTGGTTGCATTTGCGTCAACTTTAATTTACGGAAATCTATATACGTACAGGTTCTTGACACGCCTTTACGAATCCGTAAAATCTTTGGATATTTGGACGGTCTGTGCGTAAACGGCAGGCGTATCGTAAATCTTTATGAAACGCAACCATTGACTTGCCAAAAGATGCGCATACCTTGCTTAAAACACCAAGACATGTTCAAGGCATTGAAGGAAAGTGTGGAGGTGCCTATAAATATTTTGGAGTGGAAGACGGGCTGTTGAAGCTTATTGAATATATGCCACATATGCTGTTGGCAATGAAATGAAGTTGATCTTCAACATTGATGGTGTGCCAGTGTTTACGTCGAGTAATCTTCCGTTTTGGCCAATTTTATGCTCTGTTGATAATTTGGA
>Ga0224511_10005148_pt1 | contig 10166 bp, 5 predicted proteins | sample SF_May12_sed_USG_2_FD_169988 | JGI IMG/M metagenome (GOLD analysis project Ga0224511, IMG submission 169988) | Sediment microbial communities from San Francisco Bay, California, United States - SF_May12_sed_USGS_8_1 | ecosystem: Environmental > Aquatic > Marine > Sediment | place: USA... | reverse complement strand
TGTCGCCTGTTGTATATAAAGCAATGAAAAAAAGGGAACTCTTAAAAATCTTCACTCTCAGGTGAGCGTTCCAGGGCCCTCTGGGCCCTCTTGTTAAATGTTCTTTTCTCTTAAATGCTGAGCTTTACAACCATTTGTTTAGCAACTTTGTAAATGTTTAAACTGAACACTGTATAGCTGTCATAAAATATTCCTTCCACTCTTTATTTTTATACATCCGACCCAGTTTCAGTAAGATCGTGTATTTGAAATGCGTCATGTCTTTCTTTTTTATACTCAGTGCATAAGCTTACTCTTATTTAGCATCAGTCGATCTGGGGAACATGGGAGGTCTTCGAGAGGTCGACAATTTTCATCGGGTCCGCTTGCGATTCAAACGCTCTATATAGCTGCTGCATGTTTTTCGAATATGTGTGCGTTTGTCCCTACGTTAGTGCGCTGGTACGTTCGGAGTTGGCTTGTAAAGGCCGTAACTTAATGTCGTGTTGACATATTTCAATATTACCTGATACAATTGTGAACCTTATTTTAAATGGGGTATCGAGCGCAAGCTATTTTATATATCAAAAGATGTGTGAGAATATTGTTTTATATATCAAAAGATGTGTGAGCATATTGTTTGTATGGACTCATAAGGAACTCCATAAGAAATTGAAATATTTTAATTATTACCTTGCACAAATTTAGACGGAATTTCGCATGAGAAAGTCATTTTCATACCTCCAATAGGTGGTCAAGCGCGAAGGCCAATGGTCAGATTTGCTCAAAGTAACATTTGTATGGTCTCACTGTATTACATTGTAAATTAAGTTGGCACACATTGTGACATCGATTAAACGCAGTCACATTTATACCATGTCACAAACGAGTCACATTTATACCATGGTGTTGTTAGTCTAAGAGGTCAAAGGTAAAAACAAAGGTGAGACGTCAAACTCGGTCAACATATTGTATGTTCGGACTATATGCATCAGAAATTAATGAATTTACGAATAATTTGACACACACTTTAACATGTATTTGCTTTAAAAACAAAAACCTACTCTGCAGTCTGCAGTCTTTCTAATATTAGGCCCGAGCAGTAATGGCAATGGTAGATGGCATTACAAAGCATGCGAACACTGCTGTTAAACGGTTTCATAACGAACACTTTCCAACAACATTTAATTATTGTTCACTTCGTCTTCAAGATTTTTCAAGATTTATTGATACACTCATCACATACAAATATATGCAACATGAGGTAAACAAAATACAAAAAAGATCTAACAAGGCTATCATTATAAACTTTTTCTTTACATATTTTAACAAGAAAAATCTATATAGGGGCTATCTGAGAGAAACCACCATAGCTATTAATTATTTTACTTTTATGATTTCTTTTAGAAGCGAGTGAGAGAAAATATCATTAAGAATTGCTATTTGCTATTAAAGCGTACTAGTTGATAATCAGATAACACCTTCAGCTGTTTAAAGGCCGATTAAACTTGATTTTTTAAAAGTTATAGAGTGTACTACTTGAATAGAAGTAGTTATAGTAACTTTATTTTCCTATACATATTACATAATGTGTTGCTGCATAAAACACAGGTAGTTTATGGTGTGCCATAGAACTGTTAAGGACATGGTTATGGGAAGCTTGATGTTGTTTTGTAATTTGGGCGTTGTGTAGCACCCGCGGTTGGACCTCTGTCTTGATGGACATATCATCCGTATTTAGTATTTCTTCAACTTTTACACATATTTTTATATGTTTGTGTCTGCGACTTTCATCATTGTGTAGTTATATTTTCTGGTCCCCAGGTATAATGGATTGTATGTTGTTAACATGCGTTTGTGTCAGTAGTGTGAATATTTCAATACAACTGATGAACAACTTCAATAAAACTGAGGTGGCTAATTTACCATGCAGGCTATGCTCCTTGAGGGGTTTCCCTTTGCTCATTTGAATTATAACAGGGTAGTGGGTCGGGGCTTTCAAAAGACCGTAATAAAAGGCTCACGTTCGTGGCTCTGCATGACGGAATGTTAACATTAATCATTAATAAAACATAAAACAATAACGTTCATGTTTTGTTAGATCAAGGGAACGTTTGCATTGAGTCATAGTGTTTCTCATGATGATTCCCAAGTGTGTATTTCTTGCATCGTCGTTACATTAAGTGTTTATAAGATGTATGTACTAAACTTATGCACACTCTAAACATATAAATGTAAATATTTAAATAGCTATATTATCTTACTTTATTGATGAACAATGTTAATGGTTTACTCAAAATGTAAGGTTTCCCAATAATGTGTTTCTGTATTTTGTAAAACATTACCAGCGATCGATTTTGTGAATGTATCTAATATATTATATGCGTAATACTAAAGGATTCGATGTCGGATGAGATCGCATTAATTCATGTGCGATATTTTAAATATAAGCACCGTGTTTTATTTCAACATTTCAGTTTAAAAAAATCAAAACGTCATTTAAGTGAGCAATACCACATTTAATAATTTTTATTTTTACATCATTAAAAATCAGAACAACAGGTCCTGTTTGTTCCTTTTATCTGAACAAAATCCCCCGCCATTCGGAGTAGTTTCAGAATACTATAAAAAATGTTAAAATAGATACAAAGTGTATGACTGATACTTCATGTTACTAGATTGATCCTCGTGAATATAAATGTGTTACGTATTCTTGTCCTTTGTATTTTCAGTATTTAAATATGTCTTTTTAGGCGATACAGAAATACTACTCTAATAAATAAGTGCTAGTAAGCACAACATGACCCTGCAATCAGACTCGACCTCCGACACCGCATTTTACCGCGAAAACGCAATATCGGACACGGTGTCATCGCAACTGTTTGCCAAATCTGCGGTGAACACGTTTTGATATACCTATCGTTATTGACAGTTCCACAACTGTCAATCAAGATCATTTATAACAGTTCATGGTCAATTTTAATCCAGTGGATTAGGGATATATTGTCAGGTGACAATCTGACCTAGTATATACAATAGAAAGCATACTTCCAGTTTGTGATAAATCTTATCACATGAACAATAGAGTTCAGCAAATGTGGGCGGAGATTAAAAACTTGTGGAACCATTAATTGCAGTCCACTTCATAATAAGATCGTATTTGAACAATTTAGATGACTAATACAGAAATTACCTTGATACGAGATTGTTACTTTTTTAGAAATCGAGTGTTGGGTGGACATTGTTACAGTATTACTATAACATTAAGGCTTTAAGAAAACCGATTTTACAAAAGTTTATAATGTGTCAGTATCTTGCTACCCTTGTTTTTAATCCCAAAGGTTATTTGTTGTAAGTACCGTTAAATAAGTAAGTATTTGAAAAAGAAAAAAAATGTTGTCTTTAAGAAGTAAAAATTTGATACCAACACAGTTAATACTTACAATAACAAAAAATGAAAGCAAACAATTTCCTTGTTTAATTCGAGTCCAATACCTCGAACACTGCATATAAATGCGCTAATTACTCGATCACAGAGACGACTGCAATTAAGCTGTTATTTGCAAAGTTTAAACAGTCAGAAGCTAAAACTGCCCAAAAACCGTAACCAATTGAAATTAGATACTGAATTGCATGTTTTCAAAGTCATAATTGAAAAAGATATCAAATATGAGCATTTCAAATTCCGTCAATTGAAAGTTACTTAAAGATTTATTACTGGCCAAATTCATCTAAATACATTGTTAAATAAACACCTTATTGTTATAAAATGCATAATTTAACTAATATTGACACAGTTTGTCAACTGAGAAACTCATTCCGTAACATTTTTGGCCATTCTAAAAATCCATTTTCTTATTTGACCAGGTAGTCAAATAAGATTTATGATTTGGCGCGAACCCCTTCGATTATTTCCGTAAATGGTCGGACCAGATTTCAAATTGGCAATGCCTAAGAGTTCAACTCAATACGTTTCTAAAAATAGCATTCCCGAATGTTTCCGTATGCGAATGAGTTAACTTCGTTTAAAAACCGATCGATCCCGAGAGCTTTTACAAACGGCTAGGATTTTAAATATTCGTGAATGTATATCCAGTAACATCCCAGTGTTTCGATGAAATCAGATCTAAATCGTATTGCAGTTTATCATTTATGAGGATATACTTATGATTTAAGTTAAATTTTATGAAATTTAAGGTGTATGGTTAAATGCTCTCGTTCAACGGTACTATAACTTTAAAGCATTTCCGGTTTAGCTAATGCATTTTGATTTACATATTTAATTGGTTAAATAATAATTGATATACGATTTTGCCAATAGGAAGTGCAAATCCATTATCGTTTTGTATTACATCTGTATTTGTATCGCGCCTTGCTGAGCAACACTGTGGTTTACAACCAACGTTTAATGACATTTCCTATGTGCAATTCTTTGTTGTGCGAATGTAAATGCAGTTTCAATGTTTTGTTTCAAAGGGGTAAATTTATAGTATCAAAGCCTGCACACAGCTACTATACTTTTGTGTAAGCAACATAAAATACACACGAACAGCTTAAATACCATATACTACACTTATACAGTTATTATTTAAAAACAAAACATCGTAATTGACAGGATAGATGTTGTCCAGAGTGCCGCTTTAAAACACGAACAACATTAATAAATTCAAATTACTTTATAAACCTACTTGTATCATGAATGGAAACGTTCTAAATCATGACATTGCAATGTTAACACCCGTATAAAAAATTTTTAAGACATATATTTTGTCAAGCATTCTTCACAACCGTCACCGACCGGATTCGACGACCTGCAAATTCCTGCCAGTTGAATAGAAATTGGCAAGTTTTATCCGGTGAATCAGTTCTAACAGTTGACTTGAAAATATTTTACCACAAAAATTATAGGACATATTGACCAATGACAAGTATTTAGAAAGAAAATAAAATGCCCATTAGGTACACATACACTTTGTCTCAAAATATATCTAAGCTCGGTCAGATTTATTATTGCATTTAAAGGTTTAACCGTTTTTAAAGGGTTCAATGTACATAATTATTATACTCCCTGTATTGTATTGCATGGAAAACCATCTTCAACAATACATTTGATTATACATCTCGTGACTGGAAACATGTTTCTATTCTGAGATATGGCATCTTGCAAAAACAATTCTGCACTTACAGTTCATTTGCTGGCCACAACGCAATTTAGGATATTTGAAATATTTGTATAACTAAAGATTGTCTAGTATATTCTGGAGGTCAGCTGCTTTAATATGTAAGAAAGAGGGAAATTGTGTCATTATTTTACTCTTTTACTATTAATATATTAGCCGTTAAATTTGCTGCATTAGACAGATTGGTAATAACCATACTATCCACCATACTTCGCAATGCATATACATACGTTTTATAAGCATCATAAATAGGTTGTTCAATTTTAATTGTCTACCACTATTTAACGGTACTCGTTAGTAACAAGGCCAAGGCGGTGGTATTGAGGGGGTGATAAAAATTCTTGGTACACGAAAGAGAGTCGGAATTTCACTGACTATTTTTGTGAATCATCTGAGCTGAATGATTCGGCGTTTACATAGTTTTGTGCGGAAAGACTCGGAGGTTTAAAAAACGTGGCTGAAAACTAGGACAATCAAAACAACCAAAGCGGTGTCCCTTTTGTTGTCCTACTAAAGCTTTCTATATTCGGAGACCAAAAACCAACCAAAGAAGGACATCCAGAGCTATATGAGGCTATAAAACGTGTCACAGATGCATCACAGATAACAATATAAATTGAAGAGAGGTTCAAAGAACGAATTTTATAAACAATGTAGATATGTCAAGTTTAAGAGCACCATGACAAAATGGCCCGTACAAAACCCAACAAACAAACCGACACAAGAATACAAGCGTAAACGGTATGTGGCGCATATATCTTGACAATTTAGAAAAAAACGGTTGCGCTAATGACCAATGGGTTCCTGTAAAGAATACTTCTATTCCTTTTTTAACCAAAATCGCACATACAATGAAAATGCCATCAAATTTAGAGTTAACAACATTCCTGTATATGTGTCTGACATTTTATTGAAATTTCTCATTCTTTAAAGCCTAGAAAGTATTTCTAATTTGAGAAACTACGATTCCACAACAAACTGACCAACTGTGAAACGGGCGACCGTATATTCTATGTAAAACCAGCAAGTTTAAAATCCCGACTATGACAATCATGTACTTTGACAAGTGTAAGAGCAGATTGATTCCCTTTGGCCTCATCTACTTTGGCAAGTGTAAGAGAAGAGTAATTCACTTTGGCCTCATGTACTTTGGCTAGTGTAAGAGCAGAATGGTTCACTTTGGCCTCATGTACTTTGGCAAATGTAAGAGCAGAGTGATTCACTTTGGCCTCATGTACTTTGGCTGATGTAAGAGAAGAGTGATTCACTTTGGCCTCATGTACTTTGGCTAGTGTAAGAGCAGAGTGATTCACTTTGGCCTCATGTACTTTGGCTAGTGTAAGAGCAGAGTGATTCACTTTGGCCTCATGTACTTTGGCAAGTGTAAGAGCAGACTGATTCACTTTGGCCTCACGTACTTTGGCAAGTGTAAGTGCAGACTGATTCACTTTGGCCTCATGTACTTTGGCAAGTGTAAGAGCAGACTGATTCACTTTGGCCTCATGTACTTTGGCAAGTGTAAGAGCAGACTGATTCACTTTGGCCAAGATCGGCCGGCAGCAAAACGTGAACAACACAGTCGCATACCGACACGGATAGTGACCACGACAGTGACTACGATCAGCAGCAGCAGATACTGTGAGAAAATCTGATCGTGCACGTTCGCTATCAAAAATTCGTGTGCGGGCTGACCAAGGATCACAGCCAAACAGCGTGAAACGCATAGGCCAACGAACGCGAGTGGCAAAACGCAGTGTTAGCGGAAAATGACCTAGTTTGTAAACGAACTCTAACTTGGTCAAGCCGGCAAAATAAAAACATGTGAAAGCCTCCATGACGATACCGCAGTGTAAACCATTGAAATTAACAAACGGTACTAATGTACAGTTTTGTATATATAATGATGACCTACTGCAATACACTAAAATAAACATTACAAGTGACATTGAAACTGAGGATACACAATAAGTTACTTATAAGACAATTTTGCCTACAATTTTGTGTTTGTTTGCAAAATGCATTAAAAACTTATCTTCCGACCTCATGATCTACCATTACAACCAACCAAAATCGTTAAAAAATTCTGGAAGGGGGGCACCAAATTATCATTCCTGTGAAGTTAAGTCAAAATTCAATCTTCAGATTAAGAAGAGAGGTGTTAATTTAAAAGTACTGATGTTGTCGGACGCCGATGTACAACGGACAAAGCCCGGTCACAATAGTTCATAATCAAAATATCTGTTAAAGCATAAATAAATAGTTTTGCGTTTGTAAATGATTTTTCATGTTTTATCTATATACACTAAGCCTGGTAAAGGTTTTGATGTGAAAAAGGTAACTAAAACACCAAACATGACATGCTAGCGTTGAGTTACAAACCATACCGATCACAAAACTAAGTATGGGAGGCGTTGTCTTTTAAATTAATAAGATCGTTGTGAGGCCAATACCTCTATGCAATAATATACATTATATTATAAATAGTACAATAAACATACTTGACTCTGACTAATTTGTAATGATAGACTAAATAATCAGACATTTGAAAAATATCAACATTGTTAAACATTTGCAATGTTTAAAAATATAATTAGGATATAAAGTATGTTTTTCGGGAATGATTTGCACTGTTTAATACCTGAATTTTTCTTATAATCGTCAAACAAATATTCCAAATACCCGGGGCTCTCGTTCGCTAAACTGCCTTGCATCATATAATTTCATCTATACCATTATCTGCATCTACACGGTGAAAGCGAAGTTTGAATGAGTGTGGTATACTTAATCTTACGTTTATAAATATGATTGATTGTATTCTTGTTTTAAAACTATTTGTACATGCATAGTTTAAGTCAAAGAAATGTCTACGCTGTTTAAATATAATTGATTAAGTGTATATATGTTATAAGTTGTAACTTGTTATTCCGTTAATATGTTTCAGTATCCGAACAACTTTTATTACCAGAAAGAACCACTTGTCAGTGTATGATCGTAGATAATACATTATAAACCAGAATAATTATTGGCTTCATCTAATAACTATATTCAAATGGAAGAAAGGAACTGTTTGTCTTTTGAAAAAAAGTGTGTAATACAGTTACAAATTTAAAGCTTTATTGATTAAATATAAAAACAAAATATACTTACCCAATTGTTATCCAGTATTGACTATTGTAATAAAAATATATAATTAAATGTGCACAAATATACCAATAATGTTTTAAATTAAAGTGTTTTGCCCTAATTTAGCTCTAAGCAGAATATTGTTGATGAACACGTTCTCGTTTAAATAAAGATGTTCTAATGACTCAGTTCATAAATGTGTATCTAGTTTATTAGATGACTTTAGTAAAGAAGTATACACTGTCATCTCAACAGCTGATAGGTCCATAACATGACAATATATTTGAATATGAAGAGATTAAACCAAAACGGTGCCATGCCTTCCATTGTAAACTATGTCATGGTAAAATCTTACTGTAATCTACTATTAAATTAAGTATTGGCTTTATTGGTCATCGATGTTGCGCTGACCAATCAAAGTTATTTTTAAGTAAATGTTGGCGCCACTTCCGCTTGATAGGACTATGCTGGCGATATATACATAGATATTATTTTATCCATTGTGCAACTATTAAGCAAACACAAATATTTTCAATTTTCAACACTGTCATTTGACGCCACGCAGTCATTTTGACAGCGTCTATTTTATAATGAGGTATTAATATGTAATATTACAAGATTGCATTTGTAACATGATGGTTTGTTTAATTTAATACTATCATCAGTATTTATGGTCGTTGTTAGAATCATGATGCTTATTACAATATACAGGATATAGTGCGTTAGTAGCGGCTGTAAAATGTCGCCCTGAACTACTTGTGCATAATTGTGTTGTTGCATCAATTAAGTCGTCTAGGATCATGGATTGTAGATTGTTTACATGAGACCACTGTGTAATGCTCCTGCGCTAGGGGCGTTAGTAGTGTTGTATAATATTATGTAACTACCAAGAATTTGATAAATTTCAATAAAATCGAAGATGCTTTTGACGCTATGCAGGCGATGCTTCCCGAGGACCTCACCTTTTCTCAAGTTAAAGGCCTTCATTACCAACGTCTTTTGGTAAAAATCACATGATAGATAGCTGCAACTAATCATTAACGTCTTTAATATGGTGTAGTGGTAGAAACTCCACTCACTTTAAATACTGTGTTCTGTTTCTTTTTCACGATTGGCAAACCCATATTTTAATGACACAATGTCCATTTTTATGCAACAACTTTAACATAAGGTCGCGCCATTATTCCTACTAGGTAAGGCGTAGACCCAAGTCACATTATATGGGAAAGTGTCGCGTAATGACCCTCAAAGTATGTTACTTTATATTGTAACAAACATATCAGAGTTAATTATGTCGTTTTAACCTTGTTTAGAAAATACTTTACGCAGATGAATAAATAAAATGCTTCAAAACTTCAAAAATACATCTCTCCCGGAATTTTATGTTATTTTGAATTATTAAGTCTTAAACCATTCAACCTGATAGATGAATTGTAGTACATTGTTATTAATATGAAGTGTGAACAGGTTTCATTACGAATATTTTAGAGGGATTGTTGCAATGTTTGTTTAAATCATGCTGTTCACAATACACTCTGCACCACCGTATTGCATCACGGGAAATTTCAGTTGATTGTGAGGTTGCTCTTGACGACATGACAACACTATGACACCAGACGCTGTCTGATTGTAACCACTGTCATTATTCAGAACAAGCCCGCATCTGGGATCTTTGTTTTAAATTAACAGTATTCATTCTATAGCACAACCAACTTCTGCAAGTTACAATTTAAATAAAATAGAGAGTTGTACATCCCAGATAAATTGATCGGTTAATAGGCTTGATGCAAGTCTGTGCAACGGCAGGTTTGCCTTTCAAAAATGGTTTATGAATTGTTTTTGCTAAATGTGGTGATCTTGAAAACGATTTCAATGCTAATATAC
>Ga0224511_10005147_pt1 | contig 10166 bp, 4 predicted proteins | sample SF_May12_sed_USG_2_FD_169988 | JGI IMG/M metagenome (GOLD analysis project Ga0224511, IMG submission 169988) | Sediment microbial communities from San Francisco Bay, California, United States - SF_May12_sed_USGS_8_1 | ecosystem: Environmental > Aquatic > Marine > Sediment | place: USA... | reverse complement strand
AAAAAATAGGTTTTAATATGAAATTTTCAAAAATCTTCTTGTCTGAAACTACAAGGCCCAGTGCTTTCATATTTAATATATAACATCATCAAAAGGTCCTTTACCAAAGTTGTTCAAATTATGCCTCTGGGGTTCTCTATTATTGGCTCCACTGTGACCTTTTCCTCAGGTGAGCAACCCAGGGCCCTCTGGGCCCTCTTGTTTTAGTTAAGAACTGCAGTTAGTTACTTACAAGAATTTCATTGGAACCCCATCCTCACTGCTCCCATGTTTGCAGGCTGTGCGAGACCCAGTGGGGGATAATCCTGGAGGAACATCCAGACCTTAACAATCCCTCCGTGATGAAACGCGTCCATGAAATCTGTGAGGTTAGTAATACACAATACTCAACTACCTAACCATACCCTAATGTACCTTTATATAGCCCAATTATGAAAGCACTGTAAAACTGAAGCTTTTTATTCCTAATTTGCATATGAGAAAACAAAAGATGCTTCATAGCAATAAAAAATGGACTTTTTAATACAAACAACATTGATGTTTTGACCTTGACTATTTTCTTCCCCATGCCCACATCAGAAGATGGACGAGTGTACTGGAGCGATGGTAAGGCTGGGTTACCAGCGTGAAGCCCTGCCTGTGACACGCACCCACGCCAGTATCCTGGTCCGCATGGCGCGCGACTCCCTGGAGCCCGAGATCCGTCACACTTACTTCCTGCAGGTACGGCCACATTCAACTATTTCTATGCCTTGTTTTTAGGAATATTGACGTACCAGAATTAAAGGTCAATGTCACACCTGTGGTCAGAAGTCAAGTGTGTTCAGCATTTTGTTGGGGCATTTGTGTCCATATAAAATAGTGGCACATTTTAGTTAATGTAGAGATATATGCTCGAAAACAACAACATAATTTTTGTTAACTCTTCACACAAATAAAGTTAACTTGTTGAGAGAAATTGTTATTGTGTTGTATCTGCAGGCTGCCATGGTGCTGCGAGATGCGGTGGTTGCTGCGGATACCGTGCTACAGGACGTGACCGGGCTCACCAGTCTACAGGAGGTACGCCCATAACTAGAGCATTTTGCTATGAATTTGTTGAAAAATATATGAATGTGCATACATTGCCTAAATAACAACTAACAAACATTTTAAAAAGAATAAACAGTATCATGCTATTAACTAAGTCTTCCTAGTAATATCTATCTCAAAATAACAAAAAACATATAAGCTATAATAAGATAGAATAAACATAAAAAGCAGTGCAATATCTCCCTTATTTATAAAAATTAAACCATAAAAGTAATCCTGAGTTTCTATGACAGATCCGGGGAATGTCCCTGCCAGTCCAGCGTGAGGCGTCAGACATCAAGATCGCGTGTGGCGACCTGCTACTAGAGATATTCCGCGTGCACGCGAGCGAGACTCGCACCCAGCAGCTGGAGGATCAGCGCAAGGGCTCTGTGCTCAAGATGGTGGAAGACTTCATACGGGCCACACCGGACTACACACACATGGAGAAAGACTGGGTCGACACTGTCAAGTGAGAGGCCTTTGCTTTATTGATACAGATTAAATTCTTCTTGTCATTTATGAATGTGCTAACCTCATTATTGATATCTGATTATTGTTGATCTACTCAACATCCAAAAAGAAATGAACAAATACTGAAATAAAATGATATTTCTTAACATTTGCAACAGTATGACATTTGTCAGTAGAATTATGTCGTTAGTAATCACATTGTGTTCAAAAGTATTCATGACATGGTACTGTGGTGTTAAAATGGTGCTATTCCAATCTGTTTCTCTCCTCCATGACAGGGTGGTGTTAGAGGAGGCGGTCGTGCTGTACCTGGATGCCCACAGTGCCGCCGCGAGTGCCCCGCCCGTGAGAGTGCGGGCTCTGTGTGGGCTGGGGCAGTGTCTGCGCGCCCTGTCCCTGCATGCCAGTCCTGACCCTCCCACACACTGGCTCGTCAATGATATGGTGAGTAGATAAAGTGTAATTCAAGGCTAGGACAATATCTGAAGTGTCTCTCTTAACATGACAGTTCTGTAACTGTTTAAGGGTTGGTCTTTTTAAAGAATTTGATTTATTAAACAGATATATTTCAGTTAAAACAGCTTAAACATCAGTTCTATCTATTACTTCTTTAAAACCAGTAGTCCTATTAGAGTTTTGCCATAATTACTTGATAATCAAGTTTAGAATTTTTTTTAGAGAAAATCATAGAGAGAACTTGTTATTTCTGTACATTGTTATGCTAAACATGTGCAGGAGCTGGCGAAGCTGTCCAGTATAGCGGAGGAGGGAGAGACAGATGAGCCCAGCCAGGAGCTCGATCCCCACTCCAGGCAGTTCCTCAAGTACGCCAAGCAGATCAGAGAAATCAAGGTACTTTCATTATCAGCTACACACATTTATTTGAGGTCAGCTTAGAATTATGTTATCCTGCCTTTTATTGATTACTCTCATCCACTTATTCCATATTTAATTCATAATTTTTAATAAAGTTTAAATAAAAAGAGGAAGCCTAATGGTTCTGAAGATTTTAAATAGTCCCTTTGTAGTTTGAATTATCACAGTTTTAATCTTGATCAACACTACACAGTTTACATCTTTCAAATGAAAATGTTAACTTGTTCATAATGCCAAAACACAATTTTTTAACTTTTAAAATATTGGTTAACTGTTGAAATGAAGTGCCGTTACATTCCAGGCAGGTAACGCGGTCTCCCACAAGTACCTGGTGCAGGCAACAGAGTGTCTTGTGCAGGCTCTCGTGCTGGCGCTCAACAAGAAATACACCGTGAGTCAACTTGGTGGCTGTATGATGACTACCTTATGCTGTTACGAGGGATAGTTGACAATGTTTGATTTACTTCTTTAAGCTCTACTATTCCCTGGTTTTATATGGCTGTGTACGTAAAGACTGACATTGTCATTTAGTCAGTTTAATAAAAAGAGCAAACCTTGCAAGTGACATGATGTCTGTTCAGGATGGTCTTTCACTACCAAAAAATTGGTTTATCTAGTCTATGATAGAGCTTACTGACATATTTCCACCCCCAGGAGAGTGCTGGTATTGCTGCCCTGGAGCTGGTGGAGTGTTTTGGCCAGTACGATCCTGCCGTGGCCAGTCAGTTCCTGGCCCTGTACCAGAGCTGTGCCGCCTCCCTCCATCTCCAGGACCTACTAAAGTGGGTACAGATGGACAGTCTAGGGAATAAACTAGCTTACAATGATAAGTTTAAAAGTTATAAGCATAAAAATGGTAAGACTTCTTTGTGGTGGGTGTAGTGTCGTTTTGTGGTTTGTAGCTAATTATATGTAGGTACAAATACGTTGTTTTATGATGCTGATATCGTATCTATTCATTTATTGTCTTCACTCGTCTCGTAATCCGAGGGTCAGGGTTTCGAGTCCCAAGAAAAGCAGCAAACTTTCTCCGAGATGATTGATACTAGACTTTGCACTAAGTCTCTCATGTGAGGAAGCAGTCTGTTGCTTGGGAAGTTAGGAGGCTTGTACTGTTGAACCCAGGAATGCTGGTTCAGTGGTGTTAAATCAGCCAACCAACCAACATATTTTAGCAAGATATAACCATACTGTGTTCAAGTGCTGTAAAACATATTCACTTGTACACCTGATTTTCAGTGCTGCCCAGCTGGACCCGATCCAGTCCCGCCTGTCTGCCCTCCTCCGCCAGCGAGAGCGGTTGCTGGTGCGTGACGTGTCCCAGAACACTAGGGCAGGAGAGGTGTACGCATCTGTGGTCACAGCTCTCGAGGACGACTGGCAGGTACGGTAAATAATTACATGGTGTTAGTGGGTGAGTGGGGTGATGTGGTCATGGAATAATCTTGTACTGCTATGTAGCCCTTGTCTAGGACTTACATAGGGCTGCTGTTAGTAATGGTATATGTATGTTCATACCGTAATGGTTAGGCTTAGGTTGGGTAAGTATTCTAGAAAGTGTGAGTAGGTAAACTGAGAGCTTTAACATGACCTTAGTAACAAACAAAACATGAGTGTAGTTTATTAAACAAAGCTGTGTTTTATGACCACTTTTCTTAAATTTAAATATGAGCCTCTCATGACAATAACAAGAAGTTATGGTCTTCTATTAGTTTTGTACAAGTGTTTACGCTGTGTGTGTGTTTGATGCCCGCTGTGCGTGTTTCAGGCATGGAAGAAGACGGAAGTGCTGCCCCACCACATGGAGATCCTGAAGGACCTCCCGGCCAACTTCAACTTCCTCGTGCTCCAACACTCGCCCGATAAGTAAGATTTAACCTCTCATGCTCCAACACTCGCCCGATAAGTAAGATTTAACCTCTCATGCTCCAACACTCGCCTGATAAGTAAGATTTAACCTCTCATGCTACAACACTCGCCTGATAAGTAAGATTTAACCTCTCATGCTCCAACACTCGCCCGATAAGTAAGATTTAACCTCTCATGCTACAACACTTGCCTGATAAGTAAGATTTAACCTCTCATGCTACAACACTCACCCTATAAATTAGATTCAACCTCTATTTAGAACTGAAATCTTTTAAAATCTTAAGATTTCTTATTAGTAATTGCTAATCTTAATCATACAGTTTATTACTCATAATAATCTGCCTTAGCCACCTTAGTTTTAAAGATTTAAAGTTCAAAGTTTTCAAAGTTACAAAAAGTACCTTTTAAATTTTTTTGTAACATTGACATCTGGCTACAAATATTTGGCTATACTAAGAGGACAGATCTTATTGTGAGGGAAACAATCATACATCTCTATCTGCATACTGTACCGTTGTTGACGTTACTTTGTCCAGGAGCTTCCTGTACGGTGCCCTGATGGACAAGCCCAAGAACCCGGCCGGAGGCGGAGACAAGAAGGCCAACCCCAAACAGGCAGCACCCGGTAGGTGGCATGGGGCAACTCTGTTGTCTTACAGCATTTGGGGAGCATTGGCATTGGTCAACATCATAGTCTTACAGCACTGGGGTGGGGGTTGTTAGATCTGAAGCACGCATTAGATGAGAAAACCATTTGTAGGCACTTTCTGCAATCCTGCTACTGTAGTCTGATTTTATATGATACAGACTTTTTACATATCTCATCATGACTTAACTTACTTAATGTGTAGGTCATAAAAAGCTTAATAATGTTGATGTTTTTAATATTTATTTGAAATGTACCTGGACATAAATATGTTTATATTTTATGTATAGAATTTCAAAGTTATGAAAAGATGATAGATTCCGAAGACCCAAATGGTGATATTTGTATTGTAAATAAAAAAGGCTCACTTCCAAATGCCTTCTGTACTTCTTGTTGTAGAAAGTAAATGGTTCACATGTCAAACCGTCTATATGTTCACCTTTTTACCACAGTATCTGCTCTAAAAGACCAGGTGCATTGTTTATCTATGATACAGGAATAGTACTGAAGTTTGGCAACAATTAAAATACAACAATGTATGTAATCTTTGGTTTAATTTTTGTATGTATGTATTAGACATAGTACCTCTTATACACAGTAAGAATTGTCATTCATTGTCATGCACACAATGATTTTTATTATTAATGACTTTTTTCCTTTTTCAGTGACACAACGTAATACGCATGATATTTAAACCCCAAGCTAGCCGTTATGTTCTGTATTTGTTCACTGTTATGTTTATGATAACTAGCATGCCAAAACTATAATCATGCAATGTCTGCATCCAGGTCTAAATTAAACTTTCAATAGTATACCATTTACTGAGAGATTCATGTCATCCAATTCCCTCCACAATTATTATTATTACAAAATCAGAAGAAAAAAAACATTGTTGTTTTATTTCGTTGGCAATTTCATAAAATAAAATATTTTAGCCTACTTGCTTTTTACATCATAACTGGTTCATAAATGGGGGAGGAACTGATATAGATTTAATTTAGGCCTTATTTGTTTAGCAAAAGCCTTCTATATTCAACTACTAAAATTTTAAAGCTAGCTTTTGCGTCATTTCAAAGCTATCTTTTGTCTAGTCCGGTTATGAGTTAAACAATGTATTTTATTTACAGGGACTGAAAGAAATAGGGTTAAAAATGAACAGGTTAATAGTTAAACAATTTTTTTATTTACATGGACTTAAAAATAGGGTTTAAAATGGACTCTTTTTTAAGCAAAATGATGGCTTTGAAAGACAATATGAATGAGTTATACCGTACAGCATGCTGAATGTTTTTACACAGTGTATGTGCCAAAACATTAATTTGAATTTAATTGAAGCATGTTCTTGTCTATGTGTGTGCATTGCTGCATCATATATAACTGTGCAGTATTATCAACCCTTTACATATTTTATCTGCATGATGTGACCTAATTTTTGGAGCAAAAAAGTGTTTAACGTTTTTATCAAACTATTTGTTTCTTCCTCACGTTGAAGTTTACTCCTATTGTGTGCGCATGAACGTTATATTAACGCAATATTGGCTTGTTTCAGTTATAATTGCCATTATATTGTTAAATATTTTTAATTACATTATCATTCATTTCTGTATTCTGAGTATTCATAAGTCTTCAAGCATTTTTAATAAAAACATCTTTATTTCACCATCTACATTCATAATGACCATTTGCCATGTATATTATTTCTTTTGGTCAAAGACTTTTCTTTTTCAATTTGCCAGTTAACTTTGAACTTGTGGATAAACAAAGACATAGATATAATTTATAACAGACATCTTCATTTGACTAACTACATATAATGATGATAATAAACAGAGCCCTACATATAGCAGCTATTGTGTATGTCATGCAGCCCCGACGCGAGCGAAGGTGTTCGGAATGGAGACGAGTCGGGCGGAGCTGGAGTCGCTGCAGGAGCGTTGCCGTGACCACACCCAGAACGTGCAGCAGCTGCTCGTGAAGCAGGAGTACCAGCGCTCCCAGGCTGCACTCAGGAAGAAGATGCTGGAAAACCTCGACGACACGCAGAGGGAGGGAAAACCTAAGGTATGGCATTGTGGCCTTCTTCATGTGCCATCACCTTGTGTACCAGAAGTAGGAATGCCATCTCAAAGGATGTGGCAATTATAATGTATAACATAAATGGTTTTTTCTTATGTGAGTTAATATGTGAATCTTTCTTTGTTTTGCTGGAACAAATTTGTTGTAATCATTTGTTTGTTGTAACAGTGTGTTACCAGTAAAACTGGATTCTGGAATTTAGATGATATTCTTTCCTTGGAAGAAGTGCTGATCAGAATACATTTTCATTTCCCCACTACATGACAGTAGTTTCTTGGAATGTCTGATCTGCTCATCGACCAGCAACATGGAAGTGATAACGTTCCTAGTTAAGATTTGCAATGTTGTTGTAGCAGCAGTGGATGAAATCTAACTCGGCCATGAAAGTAAGTTGTCACCTCATCACCCAACTCATTTCTCCTGTTCCTGATACTTTAACTGTTATACCGTTAGGCCTCAAACATACTCTTGTTTCTGGACACACACAGGAAAAAAAAGAATCCGATTTTACATGGTAAAATGTTAAAATTGTCACTAGTTGAAGTTTATAATTATAAATGAATAATGGCATAATATTGCCTATAAGTCGAATACTTTTTTATCAAAAGATGGTTAACAATGAACTACAGTACAATTTGCAAACCATCATGATATTTGTTACATGAAAAAAGAACAATCAAGGATAAATACCAATTTCCATGTGGTGCCCAGAAACAATTTTTAAGGCCAAATTGTTACTAGGATTTGTGCAGTAGCTACTACCTTGTCTATTTTGCACACCATTCCATTATCCAAACCTTTGTTCTTGTTGCATTGTTGGCAGTTTCATGCCCAACCAGTTCCCTTGAAACCCTTTATTCGTTTAATTGAGGCACTTGAAATAGTGTTTTTTAAGGGGTAAAGGTATTAACCCTAGTTTTTTGGCATTTTAATATTAGACATGTTTTCATTGTTTGCCCCTTTTGTGTTTGATCAACTATTTTGGAAAAAAATATTAATTCAATTCCCATTCATTTTGTTAATGTAATATTATCATTCTTTTGTAATATGTAGATCTTTAAATGGATGAACGACTAGAACAATTCCTGAATGAATATTATTGTTCACCTGCATACAAAGTTGAATAAGATGGTATATTAAGGTCACTGTTAGGCGGAAGGTTGACCATTGGTTTGTCTGTATACAACAAGTTTATGGAGCAAACTACTTCTGCATCTCTTATGCAATTGAAATAAATTTTGGCATGAATTGTGTGATGTTCATGAAGTGTATTTGTGCAAGACACAATTTCCCTTTCTATTGGTGTAGGCATTACAGAGTTACATGCCCTTTGTGTGGGAGCAGCTGCTGGGGTATATTGAGTCAAATTAAATGTCGAAGCTCTAGTAATATTATATAATAAAATATGATTCCTCCATTGTTACAGGCTTTTGGGTATGAATGTTACAGAGGAAAGAGTCGCAGGAATATCAATATGCTTTGTTGAATATATTAAATGTGTAAAATGTGTCTTTCGTGTCAACCATTCTTGTGTTACCATATTACCTGCCATAACCAATGGTGTCCTCTGCTATTGATGTATCCCCAACACTTTTGTCTGACCATCTGAAATGATGTTTGGCCCTACAAAAGGCGGGATAACATGCACAACTTCATTCAGGCCAATCAGAAAAATAAACTTTTGTGTATCGCTAGCTACACGCACATGCAACATTTCATGTAATGTGCTAAACAAAACTGCATTCGTCAGAGCATTGGATGTCTTTCATGTGTTCTTTTGATATGTTTATATGATTGTTTGTTGTCTCCAGGCGGTGCTGGAGGAGAGTGAGCGCGAGGAGAGACAGCTGCAGGATGAGTTCCGTGACCTGGTGCTCGCGCTCGAGACCTACCTCCGCCCCATCACCACACACATACAGGGAACGCTCGTGTACGTACACCGGCATTGTCTAGTTGAACAGTGTTTTAGTTCTATCTAGTTAACATTAACGTTAAAATATCATGATAAGCTAGCCTTTATTAGAAACATTGCTTACATCTTAATTGATCTTTATAGACTTTGATCTCAGAATCTTAAATTTGAAACTATAGTTTGCCATTTTTTATGCCCCCGCCATTCGAAGAATGGTGGAGGGGCATTAAGTGTTACCCCTGTCCCTGCGTCCGTCCGTCTGTCCGTCCGTCCGTTATCAAAATTTGGTGTCCGCTCAATAACTTTTGAAAGACTGCATTGATTCAATTCAAATTTGGTATGTTGATATTTAATATCAAAACACAGGTCAACTTCGATTTGGGTTACAATCCACTAATTTTTGACAGAGTTATGGGCCTTTTATAAAAAGTTAAACATAGCACAAAAATTGGTGTCCGCTCAATAACTTTTGAAAGACTGCATCGATTCAATTCAAATTTAGTATGTTGATATATAATATCAAAACACAGGTCAAGTTCGATTTCGGTTACAATCCACTAATTTTTGACAGAGTTATGGACCTTTTATAAAAACATAGCACAAAAATTAGTGTCCGCTCAATAACTTTTGAAATACTGCATCGATTCAATTCAAAAGTGGTACGTTGATATATAATATCAAAACACAGGTCAAGTTCGATTTGGGTTACAATCCACTAATTTTTAACGGAGTTATGGGCCTTTTATAAAAACATTGCACAAAATCTGGTTTCCGCTTAGTAACTTTTGAAAGACTGCATCGATTCGATTCATATCTGGCATGTTGATATATAATATAAAAACACAGGTCAAGTTTGATTTCGGTTACAATCCACTAATTTTTTACGGAGTTATGGGCCTTTTATAAAAACATAGTACAAAAATTGGTGTCCACTCAATAACTTTTGAAAGACTGCATCGATTCGATTCATATTTGGCATGTTGATATATAATATCAAAACACAGGTCAAGTTCGATTTGGGTTACAATCCACTAATTTTTGACGGAGTTATGGGCCTTTTTTAAAGTGATAGCACTTTTAGCGGGGGCATCCGTGTCCTATGGACACATTTCTAGTTTTTATGCCCCCGCCATTCGAAGAATGGTGGAGGGGCATTAAGTGTTACCCCTGTCCGTGCGTTCGTGCGTTCGTGCGTCCGTGCGTCCGTGCGTCCGTCCGTTATCAAAATTTGGTGTCCGCTCA
>Ga0224511_10005146_pt1 | contig 10170 bp, 8 predicted proteins | sample SF_May12_sed_USG_2_FD_169988 | JGI IMG/M metagenome (GOLD analysis project Ga0224511, IMG submission 169988) | Sediment microbial communities from San Francisco Bay, California, United States - SF_May12_sed_USGS_8_1 | ecosystem: Environmental > Aquatic > Marine > Sediment | place: USA... | reverse complement strand
TGCAGGTCGAAAAGCGACCCAGCCATAGAAGGAAATCTAACACAGCACAATGCCACAAACAGAATTCCCATTAGTCTTCGATCTTAATAAAGTCTTGTACTTTAATATAAACGGTTACTTAAAACTTGAATCAAGGATGTTAAGGATTTGCTAGACTAAAAAGTAATTTAAAAAATATATGTCGCGAAATTATATTACATACCTTAAATTACCAGGAAATGCAGCCTATATCAATGAATATACGAACAGCATAATTAAAACCATAGTTTGATCATTGAAGTTTACACATTTTTGACATTAGGATGGGTTTATTGCATTTATCAAGGGAAAACAACAACAGTTACTCACCAGTGATCATCACTTTGGGCTCGATTTCTGACTTAATCGATTAATAAAACAATGACAAGTAAGTTCGCCCCGTAAATGTGACTCAACCCGTATGCGTGCCGATTTTCGATAAATTGATTATAGTCTTAACAAAATATTTAAAAGCATGCAAATAAGAATGACAAAGTTATATCAAAACAACACATCATTAATCAAGCACCATTATTTTCATTTATGGTTACACTACAACATTAGTTTCTGCTAAGCGATCTGTAGTCTGGATTACCTGCCCTGGAATACCTTTCCTATTGATTCTATCATTTGAAGTCGAGAACCAGACTAAGCGATCTCGGCAAATAAAGTTTCTATGGGAAAAGTATTCTATAAAATATTTTATATGATTAAACCTACTACTTTTCTGTCATAAAAACACGGAACTGTTGCCTGACTATTTTTCTCTTTTCTTCTGTTGTTAGTATTATTGGAGGGGAGGGGTAAATGAGCTTTATTCACTGAGAACAGCCAGTAAACTGTAAAGCCACGGTCACAACCCGCCGTACGTGTTTTTGTCCGTACGTGTTTTAGCTGCGTTTTTTTTTACTTTTTTTCTAAACACTTGGATAGGACGTGGCATGAGCAGAGAGGACGCACGTCACACTCACGGTGTAAGTACGTTGCACGCAAGCCACGCAAGCCACGTCTAGGGGTGAGCGGTAAGTGTTACGTATTGACAACGTACTTACAACGTACGTTCTACGTGCGATTGCCATAATTATGTTAACGTACAGAAGCAGTACTTACACGCACTGTTCACACACTCGTTGTAAGTGCGTGCAAGTAAAGCGAGCGCGCGTTTATTTCGTTCGACGTTGGTTAATATATAAAAAGACCCATAGATGCTTCCCATAAATCATAATTGCTGCTGCCTTGAAATTGCGATCCTGCAACCGCAGATACTGCGGAATCTGCTGCTTCAAGGGCAGCTTAATTGCAATGACACGGCATGAGTACGAGGTTTTATTTCTTGTATTGTTACAGGAGATAGCGGGGCAACAAGAAGGCCGACACAGGAGATGGTGTGTTCACACATGGATCGAGAGGAAGAGGTTTTTCGGACAGTACGAAACGTTGTTTCGAGAGCTCTCGAGAGCGTGAATCAAAAGGGGCTTTGTCGGATACATCAGAGTATAGATCCCGATCGTCTGTGGATGCCTTTTTCGCCTTTCGTTTTGCTGCCTACTTTGGTGGCACCTTGAAGACAGACGAAGGGGGGGGGGTATTGCTTATGTTTAGCGACGCACTCGGGCTTTGCCCATTCGGCGTCGGGGTATACAGCTAGTTAGTTTATATTAATGACACACAGTGCAATATACTGGAGCGCCCACCACACATGACAAACCAGGTTCTTTAACGTGCCCAGTGTAAAGCATATCTCCTTTTAGTAATTTTATTTGGAATGAGGGGGGATCCAATCAACCGTCTGCTCAACTTTTATATACTGCTGAGATCAGTGCGCACAACGTGCGTTGTAAGTGCGGAGCACGTATACTTGCTCGGTAAATGTGTGTGCGTATTTTTACATTTTAACTGAAGGCACACGGAGTCAGCACGGACCACGTAATGGCAATGTACTTATAAATAACGTGCGTGGCACGCAAAACAAGTGTCAATGGGATTTAAAAAAAATAATGGCGGAGGCAGTGCGTGATCCTCTCATGGACGTATGGGGCACGCACGTCACACGTACTGGTGGTGAATTCGTAGCCTGCACGTACGCAGCTTACACGCAGACAATGTTATGCATGCACTAAACATGCTAAGTAGTGTCTGCGTGCTCCCAAAATACGTACGTAGGTCGTATTTACACTACGAATTCCTAAATTTTGCCTACATTTTTGCAGGTAGACAGCACGCAGTAGCAAGTACGGCGGGTTGTGACCGTGGCTTTGGTAAGACTCAGCCCAAAATGCTTTAAAAAATCTCTAATTCTGTTGTCAACATGCCACACATGTGTCTAAAGTGTATAACCGCACCCTGTTGATATTACAGTTCTCAAAACATTGGGATAAAGGGTTTTTGGGTTTATATTGACGGCGTGTTAATGCATGTCTCATCACCAATACAGCGTCACTTCCGGTCTGTCAAAATTTCGCGACTAACTGCCGAATTGATAAATGATATCCTTACAACCTAAAACACATATGAACTTACTTTTGGTCGAGGTTATCTACTTTGATAAAGAAAAAAGTAAATTGATTTACATGTATATTCATGTATTAGAGATCCAACTGTCAACATTTCGGCCGCATATACAATGAATAGGCACTTGTTTATTGTTTTCTCGACATTCTGGTCATTTTTGGATTTTTCCTAATAAAAGGATAATTAACAAAAATGTTGAGTAAAATCATTCACAATGCTTTAATGTTTTGAGAACCTTGCACACAACTCCAAAATGCATGTTGCGTCTTGCTTGAGTGGTCACGAATACCTTAAACATATTTTTCACGGCAAAATATTCTAGAACTTTAAATTAGATTTAAAAAATCAATCCTGAAAGTATGAGATGTGTACATGCATAATTTTATGTTTAGTGATTGAAAGGCAACATCAGCCTTTATTACATATGTTTGTACAATCATTTTTAATCTAGAGCATTGGGTGCTTGTCAGTTCATTATCGTTTTGCATTTACTTATTAAACCATTAAAATAAAGATTGTCTTTCTTTTTTCATCGCCATGTTGTTTTTTGCATTTAAATGTTTTGTTTTTGTTGTTAATCATTATTTTGACGGCCACAATGTAAATATGGTATTTATACTTACTTTGTTTGTATGTTGTATCATTATGTGTTACCGTTATGAAATAAAGAATTTATTATTATTATTATTATTATTATTATTATTATTATTATTATTATTATTATTATTATTATTATTATTATTATTATGTTTGATGCAATGTGCTTTCCCGCATTTGTCAGAGCATCGGACGACATTTCAAGCGTTTTGTAGATACGCCGTGAAAAAACGTGATTATTTGTATTTTCACAGATAGTAAAAGCATTGCCACAGGTGCATGTATGTTGTTAACGGTCGGGGTTTTAATGAAAATTTGCTGATAGTAATAAATAAAAGCACTTATATATGGAACCGAATGTTTTAATTGAGTTGTATGACTTAATATGAATTTATACTACATGCAATTTGATTGCTTTTACGTGGCGTTATCAGAACTGGATTTAAAGGAATATAATTCGGGGAAATAAACCCTGAAAGGAGTTTAAGCGATTTCTTTCAAGGATTACTCCCCTTTGTTTTAGTGCGATCAACACTAATTGTTCAATCGTTACTACTAGGACATTTCTGTCACATAAGAACACGTGTGTTCATTGGACAAACTCGATTTTGTTCAGATAACCACCAGTACATCAGAGTGGCGTCCTGAAAACGATCGCACAGCGTCGTAAAAACGCAGGTAGCCGAGGTGCGCGCTGTGCAGTTGCCAACAATGCTGTGTACGCGCTATGTGCACGCTGTTTCATCACCTAGAACGCCATGCGGTGGCGATTATTTTGAACATGCATAAAGACAACGCCGCGGCTTGACGTTTGTACAGCGCGCTAGACAGCACGCGGTGGGGACGCTGTGGGGACCTCTAGAGTGCCGCGGGTGCGTTGCGTGCGCGCCGCATGCGCGCTGTGAAAACACTGTAAATCTGGTATTTGAAGGCGGTGTTTGCAATACATTTTGATAAAAATATAAGTATTCTGTAAGAGCGTTATGAATGCTGTAAGGACGTTGTGGGAACGTCGTGTGGACGCTATAGGTACTCTGTAAGAACGCTGTGCGCACGTTGTGACTGTACGCAAGGGGGGAGGGGGTTTCACCATTATGTTTATTGTGAAAGGAATGCATCATAATCAAAAATAAATCTACAATCCAATATTTTTAAACTGGGATTATATGCACTGCGATGTTTCGAGTGGAGAGAAACCTAGATTTACTGTTTTTTCTAAAATGGATGATCTGCTCAAAATAATCGACATGGCATATTTAAATGTATCGATTCGTACATGTATGCAAAAGATGGACAAGTCCATTAAGATAGGGGTAGAAGTAATTTTGCTTTATTAAGCAGAAGTGGGATAAACCACCGATACCAAATTATTCACATATACCTTGCACAGTATAATGCATAGCGTATTCGACTACAACTCAAGCGGCCTGAGTTCGAATACCCACGCAGGCTTTAACGTTTGGTTGTATTAGTATCTCTTTTTCTGTGTAAATGAATTGAAACTTGTTAATGTTTGGCCTATAGTTATTATATCAAAGGCGCAAACTGTACATTAAAACGCGCTTACACATGCCCGATAATCCAACAAATCTTAATTGATGTTATACAGCAATAATTTACAACCTAGTTTTATAAAAGCATTCCATCTCGAAGACGGTTTACTAAACAAAAAGCTTTTTGCTAATTTACTTGTTAATGGTGCAATTAAACTAATGAAAGGCAAAGCGACATTGCACAACCCCGTCGCTGTTTAAAATGAGAGATTTTCAACTGATAATATAATTTAAAGAGGTAATAATTGCAAATGGATTAGGAAGTCGTGTAGAGTTGTCCGCAAACCCAAAGGCCTACATGTAGGCCAATAGTAAGTTAACAGGTGTGCTAGCATATCCCATCTCTTTGCCGTGCTATTCCTTTGTTTAGATTTATAATATAATATTTTTTTCTCTTACTTCTCCATTATATATCTCTTATAACACATCAATTTTTAGAATTATGTCGAAAAAAAACACACATTTCAAATGCCTATGTTTTTATATTCTGTTTGACATTTAGCACCATAATTTGAGGTTTCTTACAAAGATCAGACATGACGCCTTCCATTATACATATTTACGTCTGCTTTACAGCTGGGCTATTCGCTTACTAAAACATTAAAGAATAACACTTTAATAAATTTAATTGTACGTATGCAAATGATAAACGTTAAATACAAACTTGTTTTCTATCCCTTTGTGGAAATACTCTCTGTAAATGTGCTTATCTATGACTCTGTAGATTACCCATATAATAGCATTCATCAAACAGGGTAATTAAAACTGAATTTATGATAATGCTCACGATACGTTGATACTAAATTCGGTAGGGTTCATGTATGATCTTATGGTAAAATTCAATGAAGCGTTAACCTCCAAAAGATTCAAACGAAAGGTATTATTTTTCAAGATATAGATCTAGTATTGAATTAATAATTAATATCGAATCGATGCTGATGTCGTTTATGCTAAACTGTGCCAGTATTCGTACACTTTGATATGGTGAAAACAAAATTGTCAACAGAAAAAAACAGAACTGATCTATTTCTCGAAGGCCATTTGCATTGCTCTTCCTTTCATAACTATTCACAAATTTATAATGTTCAGAAAGACAAACGTGCCATTTAAAGTCTAAACACTCGATTGTCGTGTTGGCTTCGCTTGCGAATGTTTTGGAAATTTAACGCTTATTATTTTAAAACATGGGTTGTTAGCGATCGAAAAAAAATATATCGAGCACACGCACAAACAGCTTACGTTTGCAAGGATGATTATGCCTTTACATGAGTCAAACTTTAACATATTGTTCAAATTCAGTTAAAGTTTAAATTTTCAAAAATTGATAAAACAAAACTCATAATTATATACTCAAATTTAATGTCATTTAAACAACGTTATTTAAACTGCAAGTTATTACGCAAATGAAAAAGTCGTTTTTTAATGTCGTACGCCAAAACGACGTCAAAAGCCGGAAAAGACGTTTTTAGTAAGGTTCGTCTTGGCGCTATAGATTTTTTTCATTTTTAAAAATATTTTGAAAAGATCAAAAGAAAGCAGAACCAACCCTTTTCTAAAATGTCAATTTTATTAATAAGTAAGGATGGTCTCAAATCGGCCCAAACCGTACCTTTTCCTTTGATATTTTAGGCATATTTCGCGGCGATCCCACAGCGCAATGAAATATTTTCTTAACGCTGTAAAAAAGCTAAAGCATCGCCGTTTGCTGTGATCACTAATGCCAAAATTGTAGCTTTCGAACAATGAACAAAATCATATAAAATTCATATTTCTACTAAACAAAACACTGCCGTGACCAGACCAAACACTGACACAATGTACTATATTATTGTAACAATTTATTTAAAAAAACATGCATGTAACACATCACAAACATAAAATACACAAAACTGTATCCGCGGGACACACATAGAAAAAACAACACATTCTTATTTTGGCTTCGGTGTAGGTCTCTGATATGGGCGCGGCGTGCCCAGTTGGAACACTTGGCCGTCACGTGGTGGCGGCGTGGCCCCCAGCAGGTGCGTGCGGTAAAGGAGAAGCTCGATCACGTGCATGTCGCCAGCTTGGACGCGGTGGAAGCTCACGGTGTACGGGCTGCAGCAATTGTAACCCTGGAAAATATCCACATGAACACGTGATTGGAACGTTGTATCTCGCAGTCTTACGGTACATCAACACAAATGTCGCTATATTGAATCGAATACCCTGGAATATAACCACATGAACACGTGGATACTCTGGAATATAACCACATGAACACTTGGATACTCTGGAATATAACCACATGAACACTTGGCTACCCTGGAATATAACAACATGGATACTTGGCTACCCTGGAATATAACCACATGAACACTTGGCTACCCTGGAATATAACCACGTGAATACTTGGCTACCCTGGAAAATATAACCACGTGAATACTTGGCTACCCTGGAATATAACCACATGAACACTTGGCTAACCTGGAATATAACCACGTGAATACTTGGCTACCCTGGAATATAACCACGTGAATACTTGGTTACCCTGGAATATAACTACGTGAACACTTGGCTACCCTGGAATATAACCACGTGAATACTTGGCTACCCTGGAAAATAACCACGTGAAAGCTTGGCTACTCTGGAATATAAGCACCTGAACACTTGGATACCCTGGAATATTACCACGTGAATACTTGGGATATAAATACACTTGGCAGGCCACTGCTATAAGTAACCATTGGAGATAGCATTATAGACACTTGGTATAGATACTAGGTGACCATGCAGGATAACGTCAAACATTTGATAACCATGGTAGGTAATCCTATCAAAACATTTGTCTGTTTACTGGTTTTTATAGACAATTACGTTAATCATCAACAACTCATTGATTGTTCAGTATATTTCGTTAATGGTACATCCGCTAAATAGTGTTAATGTTTTGCTTAATCAAATGGGACGGACATATGATATGAACATACATGTATTTATATAAAAACAACACCATAGTAACTGCGTTCCATGTTAACTGACCAGTTGTTGTGGGTTCCAGGCAAATCCAAACACCCATGAACCAGTTCTAGTTAAGTAATGCACTGGGGACTCTGGGTGAAACGTTTCCATGCCGTTCACGTCCAGTGACGTCACTACTGACACGTTCGCCGCCTGAAACACGTGTACACATAAGAGCCTTGTTTGCCACAGCGTTAATCATCATACATGTAAAGACTTTTGATCTAACAATTAGGTCTAATATGGTAACCCATAATAAAATACAAGCCGACCCGTAATGTCATGCAAGTTTGACCATTCTCAAGTCAAATCAAACTTTATTTATTGTCGGTGTAATTTACATGAGTGGTAAATACACGAGAAACATTAGCTTTGGAAGCTATTTGACCGACATAACATACATAATCAAGTATAAACAAGCAAATTCGTCGAATTGATATGGATCGGATTTGATCCCCCGCCGAACAGGTTTTGTTGATTGATGGGAGGTGAAGGAATATAGGGAAAGGTGTATGTGAACTGTACATTAAGGTCTATCAACCTATAAAGTATCATGCTGATATATTTTGAAGTTACTGAGATATGTTTAACGTTTCCTTATACAATTCAATGTAAAATTGTGACCCCCGGGGTGGGGTCAATTTTGACCCCAAGGGGATAATTTGAACAATTTTGGTAGAGAATCTCTATATCATGGTATATACCAAATATGAAAGCTCTAGGCCTTGTAGTTTCAGACAAGATTTTTGAAAATTGCATTATGAAAACCCATTTTTTGACCCTGTGACCTACTTATGCAACTAATCAGAAACATTTTAACAATTTTGGTAGAGGACCATTCAGGGACCAATCCTGTTGAGTTAGGTCAAATTCACATTAGCGGGTCAAGAGAAGATGTCGTTTAAACTTTTCCTTATATAACTCAATGTAAAATTGTGACCTTGGTGGGGTCAATTTTGACCCCAAGGGCATAATTTTAACAACTTTGGTAGAGAACCTTTAGACGATGCTTTATACCAAGTAAGAAAGGTCTGGACCTTGTAGTTTCAGACAAGAAGATTTTTGAAAATTGCATTTTGCAAACCTATTTTGTGACCATTTGACCTACTTATGAAACCAATCAGAATCATTTGAACAATTTCGGTAGGGGACCACCCATGGACCATTCCTGTTAAGTTTAGTCAAATTCCCCTTAGCGGTTCAAGAGAAGAAGTCGTTTGAACTTTTCCTTTTATAATTCAATGTGACGCCCGGACATTAAATTCAAGTATGAAAAATAACAAAGGGCAATAACTCTAAAATTAGGAAGTGGAGGGTTATGGTTCTTGTGCAGTGCACTTCTCCTCATTGAGATCTCTACACCCTGAAGTTTCATGTTCAAATCTGTAATGGTCTTTGAGATATAGCCCCAACAAGTTTGTGACGCCCGGACATTAAATTCAAGTAAGAAACAAGTAACAAAGGGCAATAACTCTAAAATTAGGAAGTGGAGGGTTATAGTTCTTGTGCAGTGCACTTCTCCTCAATGAGATCTATACACCCCTGAAGCTTCATGTTCAAATTTTTTATTGTCTTTTAGATATAGCCCTAACAAGTTTGTGACGTCCGAACGGACAACGCCAAATCTATATCCCTCCGCCTTCGGCGGGGGATAAAATTCTAAAATATCAGATGCAATGGAAATGCCGGAAGACGATCGTTTACGGTGATTTGCGCTTGAGAATGTGTGTGCTAACCTGCGGCGTAGCTTGAGCCTTTATGAAGCTTTTATTCAAGACACAAAACGATGTTTATTTTAAACTTCTTTTTTAAAATCTGTTTGAAGAACGGTAATAGTCAAATCGATTTATAGCTACTGAAAGCTAGGGGCACTGGGTGCCTAACAATTCACTGTTCTTACTCAGGCCTAAATTAAAATTAAGTTTGTTTGCCCTTTACCGACCGACCCGAAAATCTGTGCTTGTTTTTAAGTAAATAAAAGAACTTTGTCCGGGAGGAAATGGTTGTTCCACCCTCCGTCATAGCACATTCTAATTATTTATTATGCGCTATCAATAGAACTTCAAAGTTAATAATAATTTCATTAAAATCGTGGGTGGTAAATTGAAACTGTAATTGTAATTTTAGTACATACACCGATTTCTTCACTGCTTAAAGAGGCGCAACTAATGAACCATGTTGTTGAGTATTGGTTTTATTGTGCTGTGCTGCAACAAAGTGTCTAGTACGGCGAAGTTTCTCAATGTATTGTTTACATTACGTGGCAAAATTAAAACAGGTTTGGATGTTTTTCTACAGCTTTTTTACGATAAAGGGTGAAGGAAAAATTAAGTATTGTTTGTTTTAGCTTCAGATTATGTTGAAAAAGTAAGTTCTTTTTATATGTTCAGTATTTGGTAAAAAATGTCATTTGAACCTAAAGAAATGAAAAAGAATGTTAAACAGAAGACAGTGAAGTGTCAGGATTCCGTTGGCTTTGGAAATGTGTCTT
>Ga0224511_10005145_pt1 | contig 10171 bp, 5 predicted proteins | sample SF_May12_sed_USG_2_FD_169988 | JGI IMG/M metagenome (GOLD analysis project Ga0224511, IMG submission 169988) | Sediment microbial communities from San Francisco Bay, California, United States - SF_May12_sed_USGS_8_1 | ecosystem: Environmental > Aquatic > Marine > Sediment | place: USA... | reverse complement strand
TATCGCACAGAACATCGAGAGAAGTTATGTCCTCTGTCCAACCTGCACATACGCTGTTGTCTCACAGTCAGATTGTACATGCTGTTTCATCTAACAACAGAGTGCTCGATACTCCTTATACCAGGCCACCCTATGTTACAACATCTAACTGCAGACTATCACATACAGTGGCAACTTATAGCGGCCTTCCACAACGCACTGGAACCTTTAGCAAAAATGTGCAAAAAGCGCCAAATTACACACGGCTGACCCCGTCACCCCACCGCCCCGGAGTTATGACTTCACCACCTTCTTCACAACGAACCCGTCATGCCCCCTTGCCATCGCCGGTGAGTATACATATCTATTCCCTGTGTTCCGGGCTACTCAAAACAGTCCAGGAATTAGTTGAGATAGCTAGATTCTTTGGCTCATGATCATAGTCAAGTTGGGATCTTACTACGCGTATGACCTCACATGATTTCTACCTCTACATAATTCAAAACATGCCCATAGCTAGTCAGTCTACTAAATAAGATGACGAAGTACTCTCATCCAGCAAGAAACCTAGGCTATCTGCATTGTTTCCTTGTAGAGGGGCATTGTGTCGCGCCAGTCGTATGCAGGAACTGTTGTCAGCACCCCGTCATCATATGAAAATGTCCCTCCGTTTGCAATGGACTTTATGCACCAGTCTGGCACTTCCCAAGAACAGAGAACATCGGGAAGACTTATGAGCAGCACGGGTGGGGTTTGGTATCCTCCCTCCCATATTCCTCACAGTGACATGAACACCTTCCTTACAAAAGAGGAGTCTAGTAGTTAACACAAAACGCTCAGGGGTTGTTTTTGTTTTGTTTATGTGGATATGTATGCCTAAAAATTCTATGGAGAAATGGTGCTAGATTTAGTGTAGAATGGAAATGTCAACATTGCGTTATTTTTTAATTCTGTTTTCCGGTTTTGTGGAATATGTACAGAGGTTATGAATAAATCAACAACCATAACGTTCAATGTAAAAACATGTAATTGGATGAGATAATGTCATTGTAATTTGCCAATTCTCAGAGATAGTGCTTGTTAGATGTAAACATATGAAGCTGTATTAGATTTATCTCGCATATAACACAAAAGTACATTTAGCGTAGGACTAGGAACATTGACGCTCACTACAAAGAAAGCCCCGCATTGCTTTCTCGTTTTACTGAGAAGTACATTAGTTCTAATATGGTGCCTGGGCACCATGAGCTTCTGCAAATCGTTTCGTCTCAAACTTGGCTATGATTCGCTCCAAGATTCTCTTAGCTTCACACTGGGGAAAGTTACTCATGTCGTAATACTGCGGAGCAATTTTGATGAGCCTACAAAGTACAACCCATCGTAAGATTGCCAGTACCTACCGATTCATTAGGGGGCTGATTCACTAGGGGACTCGGTTCTCGCATATATTCTGTTATGCGACACTGCGTCATTATTGCCGTCATCATACTACGTGGCAGGCATGAGTTCAACAAAAAACTGTGGTGCAAAAACCAACATAAGAGCACAGTTTGTGGTGGGTTCAGGTTTTTGTCCGCTCACCGAGGGAAGTACAAATGCAAAATCTACGGTTAGGCTTTTAATGTGTGAGATGTTCGGTGCGGAATTCTAATTACAAAGCCATTTCAGACTATGGGCCAACAAGGAGTACAGTACATTACCATTCGGCTTTTATATCAGTGACTGTGCGGATGTAGTTCTTTGTAGTTAACACAAACTCATTATAGAGAACCCATTCTGGTTTATGATCCAGACAGGTGGAAGGATGCAGTTGCACAATCTGATTATCCTTCGCTGTCAGATAATGACCTGTCCTCTCTAGATGGGCAACCTGCAAAAGAGGGGACATTCTATTAGCTAAGCTATTACATGATCATAATGCTGCTGATAACAGTTTTAGTCTTTTGGATATCTCCATAATATAACAGGGAGTGTTAGCTACACAGATTTATACTGGACATCTACATAAAAAGCCAATAACTCGGTTTAATTTTCATGGCTCTGAGGCATAAACAGTCATTGTTGAGGGCTGTTGGGATGTTGAGATGTATTCTATGGAAGTCTTTGAGCATTTACCAGTTGACCAGGACCAACTGACTAGGTATACTTCAGCAAACAGACTGAGCCTGAGGTTGACTTCGAAAACACCACTTCCAAAAGCTGTTTCTTTAAACATCACCTGCATGAAGAAGCCAGACACCAGTGCCTTCCTGATGTTAATGTAGTAGTCACGACTGGTGAACTCTGTGCTGGTTCGTCTCAAGTTGAACCTGTCCATAATCCTGGCTAGCTGGTTGCGAACGTTGTCTGCGCTTTTCAGCGATCGAAAGTTGATGAAGTTATCATAACACCACTGGGGGTCATCATTGTCTATCAAAATAATATGTCAATGAGGTGTAATTAGCATCAGCAATGAACAGCTGACCGTTTTGACCTAAAAACATTCGATCAACTTGGAACTGTTATCTGATGGGGGCTTTACAGGTGAAGTAACACAAGATATACAGTGTATATAGCGGGAAAACTGTAACCAATTAACTAAAGTATTAAAAATTAATCAACTTTCTAACATAGTTGCCAGTACCTAGTTGACTGATAGTTACTGCAATTGTTTTGAAGCAATTGTTTTCAGATTTCACTGGAACTTTGATGAGACTGTTGTCCACGCCCATTATTTTCAAGAGTCCTGCCCACATTGAAGTCCAGAGATGTGTGTCAAAAGGCGATTTTACAGACGTATGGAGATTTTTTTCTCTAGTAAAGAAACCGTTGTACCAGGTTACAATCGGAAGCCTGGCTCGTACTAATACTCACTCTGCTTGAAGGCGTGGTAGACGTTGAGTAATGTCAGGTGATCACCGTCAATATGTGCAAATCGCATCTTAGCATCGTCAGCCTGCTTCTTAGCTTCATTGGGTCTCACAAAGCACTGGGGTACTGCAGTATGCAATGGAGGCGGACCCGAAGGGGCCCAGTCCAGCCGTTGTTAGTGCAGTCAACATATGGTCAACGTAACAGGCACCTACTAAGTCACTAGCATGAGTCATAATCAGGCACACAACAAGTAATGTTTTGTCACAGCTGCCAGCTAAAACATGGAGCGCGGTTGTAGTCTGAAACAGCCTAAATAGAGGGCCTCCTACCTGGATAGTGTTGAACCATGTGATATAAAAAAAAGAATCAGTGCTGCAAAAGACTATGATTAGAGTTTGACCATGGATGAATGGTATTTTATTTTTGAGACTCACCGCTAAGCATGGCTGTAATGGAGAGAATCTCGTTGGAACATGTGAAGTCGCAGCTGGCTATCACCATCTTAGCTAGCTGAGGATCCAATGGGAATTCAGCCATCATGCTGCCGAGTTCAGTCAGCTCCCCGTTGTCATCGATAGCTGCCAGATAATTCAGAAGTTCCAAGGCCCTCATCAATGTCTCCGGTGCTACAAAACCATACAAATATGTAGGACACTGACCAGTGGCTGAAAAAAACGACAGGGAAACATTATGTTCACTCGAATAGGACCACGCTAAGATCTCAGGGATAAGCCCAACTATATACACAATATCCAACCTGGGGGGTCCATGAAGTCAAAGTGCACAAGATCATCAATACCAAGCTTTTTGAGTTGAAGAACCACAGAACCAAGGTTTGACCTGAAAATAAGCAAGAAGTAGGTATGAGATTAGGGGATTGTCAAGACACTAACTCAAAATCAGCATGTAAATTGACAATTCATATAGTTAACAGAGGACAATCACTGGCAATAAGAAAGAAATAATGTAAAAATATTACTTGGAGTTGTCCGCTTTCACCTCTTAATATTCAAGATGGGACAATTCCCAGCATTGTGATAAATGCATGACTGCAGTGGTTTCACCTTGTGTGTTTCTTCCCTTTGTGAATAACATAGAAATTTGGTTCATGCAAGGTCAACAATTTGAGAAAGGGGACAACTTTGAAAAGATTGTAGCCTTGCGTTTTTGAAAAAAAAATTCATAGTATCGGGCAGGCTGAACAACAAATCACAGAGAAAACGTGGCTATATAAGTCAGTGACAAGTGCTTACCTGAGAATCTCAGGATAGGTGTTATCCTGCATTTCATTAGCATAAGCCTTCTCTGTGTACAGCCTGAAGCATTTACCAGGCCGAGTACGACCGGCACGACCCGCTCTCTGCTGCGCTGAAGCCTTACTGATAGCTGACACAAGCAGTGACTCAACACGGATACGAGGGTTATACACCTACCAAATCAAAAGCATTCGATCAACCCATAAACCTCCGGGTTTAGACAATATTTTAGGAGAGGGACAGTATTGCCAACTGCTCAACACAAGAATATTTTCTTTATTTGATCGGATCATTTTCAATGACAAAACAATGACAGCAAAACTGCGCATGTTTTGACCACAGTTCAGAATCACTGATCTACAAACGGATCTGCATACCGTCTACATGAATATATAATCTCAGACTCATAACAAGACTCGTAGTACGAAATTCACATCTAAAACCAAAATAAATCACGGATCCCAAAGTCCCAGTATGACTACTAACCTTTTGCTTGGCGAACCCTGGATCTATGACATAGACAACTCCGTCAATAGTAAGAGAGGTTTCGGCAATATTTGTTGAGACAACACATTTCCTGCCCACAGCGCCGTTTGCACGGGCAGCGGGGGCCGGCTCGAAGATTCTTTGCTGGAGGTTCGGTGGTAGCGTGGAATACAGCGGCACACACATGAGCTCTCCTATCTCACTGCCCAAGTTCTCAACTTCACGATTCAGCCGTTTGCAAGCCTCCTCAATTTCCTAAACAAGCAAGAGGAAATCAAAAAGACCACACCTCTGATACCACGCCTCATGAACTAATTCCATATTTTTACTTCATCACAACAGAGACCAAACAGGGCATCTCCCACATACTTCCTGGCCCGTGAGGAACAGTAGAATGTCACCAGCCTCTTCTTCACACATGTGTATTTGCACTACTGTGCGTATAGCTGCCTCCAAGTAATCTCTCTCTGGTTCAGGCGTGTAGAAGATTTCGACAGGATGCGTTCTGCCAGGTACCGTCAGAAGAGAACAGCTATCAAAGTACGTCTGCAACAAAAACATGGTTGTTAAATTTCAATATGAAATATCTTATCAACATCGCTTGCACAAGAAAACAAATCAATAGAGGACGTACAGCTAAGCCATATTTCCTTGAAGCAGAGCAACGCACTGCACCCGAGAGATATAATATTAAGAGGTATTCTGCCCGAATGGAGGTTTCTCATGACCTGGCTTGTCATGGTGTCGTGGGATAGTACTGCTCAGGTGGTTTCCCATTGCCTTTTTCGCTCGAGAAAGTATACAATAAATTCAACGACAAAATCCTAATAGCCATAAAAGTTTACTGAGGGTGGTAGCATGGCTGAGGAGTCACTAGGTTTTTAATAACAAGGTGAAACTAAAGAGAACACTCAATGCTGCTCTCCACCATGCATTTCAGCGATGCTTCATACCTGGAATTTTCCAGCATCCAACGTAGCGCTCATCACAATCAGTTTGAGATCGGAACGTTGCTTCACCACCTCTTTAAGCAGGCCCATCAAGATATCTGTGGCGAGCGTACGCTCATGGGCTTCGTCCAGCATGATAACACCATAGTTTTCAAGCAGAGGGTCAGACATGGCTTCTCTCAGCAACATACCATCAGTCATATACCTGATGAAAAGAGCCAAACATTATAAATGGATACCTTTAACATTGATTTGCTTGCAAATGGGCAGAAGGCTCGATACACCTGAATCCCACGGTTCAACAGTTTGTCTGAATCAAAGATTATACCAACGTAGGACACGATCTTCAGTTTGTATAAGAATGTAAACTGGCCTGGTTGATTGTCCTGGTTTACACGCCGCAACATCTGATGGCGATCAGGGCGCACGCGCTGGGCATTGTAGGGGCTCAGAGCTTAACAGCACTAGTGCCCTCACGTTGCCATTGCAGTTTTAAGGTTGGATGACGAGGCAAATTTTCTTTGGCGTATCAGAATCAGCATGTCTCCAAACCAATCTGAGTCCAATTACAGTGCAATGGGCACAGCAGAAGTGCCCTTAAATCCGTGCTGACGGTGGCGAAATAAGCACCCTCTGAAAAAATGTTTTAAAAAAGGCGGAGCCTAATTAGCCATTCATATGATATTGCGAGCTTGATGACTAGTCAATGGCTAGGCACTCAAAACTGGCCATTTTCTACCAGGCTTTACAGAGAGTGTCCCAATATTTGTGACACTTCCATCACCACTGACACATTCCTGAGTTTGTACACAAGCGCCGAGAATAGGTCTGGAGTGGCACCACTCGCTCCAGGTAACCCAAAGCGAACGTAAAGAGAACCATGTTTTGTTGATATTGCCCCGGAATTTCCAGCAATGCACGTGACCCGCTACAACTATCGTGCTGAGTAGTTCATAAAAAGTTCATATGAAAATTCCAACATTTAATCATATTTTTTTTTACTACATCGCCTGCTCAGCATGAACTTTTTGTGGACTCCAATAGGTTTCGAGACACACTGATTCTGATCAGCCAAAAAAACTTCGTCATCCAACCTTTAACAGGGGTTAGTTTTGTTGTTGATACGTTACAAGCTCTTTGCATGTGAATGCGAACCCGGTTTTATCTACAAGCATCATACTCCGGTCCCGGCTTTGCTCAAACGGCACAAAGACGACATTGTATGCGATCTAGCTATTGATCGAATCGCTTAAAGGGGTTATGTCATGGCCACAAGTATCTTCACTTGTTTTCAGATTCTGAAGCCTACCATGAACAAATGGGCCCAAAACCCATCTCAAATGGAAACTTAGATGTAGCCCTATCCAATGAGCACACTTAAAGAGCTCTCGGCGACGCACTTTTCATTTCAGGCAGTCAACGCAACAGAATTGGTCTCGACATAGGAAATTAACACAAAACTGTTGGTGTTTGCATTGATTTCTCAGCTTACGCGCTGATGAATGGAAAAATCTCTTGCAGGTGCATACTGGGCCTGTAGTTGCACTATTCTGAATAGAGACAAAGTTCAACAAAAATATAGAGATAGGGTTTCAAAGTCCAGTCTTTCACCTGTCAGCGAGCGTTGGTGCCATTATTGCGCAATGATAGAGACCCGAATGCAACGACTTCTATTTAGGGCCTGGAAAAACCCGGCAAAGCACTTCTTATAACTTCAGGTTTCTCCGATATTACATTCAATTCTGAGTTCTACTCAATGTTATGAGGGAGTAAAAATCATTAGGTTACTAGGTTTTAGTAATTAGATCCCGTTTTCTTTTTATTTGGGCCATTCGGGCCATAGTTGTTTGAGTGACCGATATTCGATTTTTGAAATAAGACTACTCGCTATCACTGCAATGAATGCGGAGTTGCCTCCCTTTAAGAATGGGGAACACAACTCAAAAAGTGCGCCTACCCTCGACCATGACATAACCCCATTTAACACAGTGGAGTATCTTAGAACCCTGAAACTAGAGTCCCATACCAAGACTCAACAGCGGAGCCTGGCTGTATCATTCTGAAAAGGGGCTTCGTGGCCTATCTTAGTATAAGCTTGGCCTGCACCAACCAAAACCATTCAAAGGTTGGATGACGAGGCAAATTTTGTTTGGCTCCTCAGAATAAGCGTGTCTCAAAACATACCTGAGTCCAATAAAAGTTCATACTGAGCAGGCAATGGAGTAAAAAATACGGTTAAATCTTGGAATTCTCAAATGAACTTTCATTTAGTTGAAATTTTCCCGCGTGACGTAAATTGTCGCAAAAGACATCACAGCGGTTCCACGTTATTACATATGCGCGCCTGCGCGATAGGTAGCCAAAGTCCAACTTCTACAACTTTGTCACACTGCTGGCTACTGGGATAGAAAAATGGGCGCGAAATGGGCCCCAAGACGAAAACAAATACCTATGAATTCACTGAGTTTAGCTTAGTCTTAACTCTAGTCTACCTCGAAATCAAAGTGAGTGAGACTAAGTGACTAACTCGGTGACCGAGTGAATTTATTCACTCAACTCTTTCGAAAACGGTCCTTCAGTCTTCGTGTTCGTTACTTATAGCCAAACAACAGCTCTTATTGCGTTAACAGGCCAGCAGTATGTTTGCAACCTAGTCCTATTCCATGTGGCTGTCTGACGCTGTAATCTGTACGGTTTTCTACCAGTTGAAGCCATGGAGTCAACTCAACCGTTTAGCACGATAGTTGTAGCAGGTCACGTGCATTCCCGGTCAATATCAGCCAAACGTGGCCCTCTTTACGCTTGTTTTGACAGACATGGAACAAGTGCTATCACTCTAGACCAATTCTCAGCGTTTGTGTACAACCTTAGGAATGTGTCAGTGGTGATGAGGTGTCCCAAATACTGGGACACTCTCTGTAAAGCCAGGTAGAAAAGGACCAATTTTGAGTGCCTGGCCATTGACTAGTCACCAAGCTCGCAGAATTATACGTCATATAAATGGCCGATTAGGCTCTGCCTTTTTTAAAACATTTTTCAGAGGGTGCCAACTTTGCCATCTTTAGCACGGATTTAGGGGCACTTCTGCTGTGCCGATTGCACTGTAATTTGACCCAGGTAGTTTTGGAGACATGCTGATTCTGATCAACAACAAAAAATTGCCTCGTTATCCAACCTCTAACTGCAATCTCCCACGAATTCGATGAGGTCAAAATTTTACTTACTTTAGAAGTGTATTTGATGAGGTGCAGTCCTCAAATCGAATGCTGTAACCAACTTGCTGACCAAGTCCAACGTCCATTTCTTCAGCGACACGTTGAGCCACGGACATGGCTGCCACCCTACGAGGCTGTGTACAAGCGACGCCACGCTTGGGTGTCTGCATTTTAACCCAATCAACACACCACTGCGGAATCTACAATACACAATTGCACATGAATATCATGACACTTGACCTCAACAAGCCAGGATGATTGCTCGAAATTGTGCCCATACTCCGAGCACAGCGTTGTTGGTTAGCTTGAGTTTTCGAATAGACCACTCACCAACAAATGACTGCATGATCATTGAGAATAAAAACTGAGCGTCCACAACAGAAGGGCGGGAACTTATTGTTTCAACCTACCTGTGTCGTTTTACCCGATCCGGTCTCTCCCACCAACACAAACACCTGACATGTGTTCATCAGGTGAGTAAACTTCTGTTTGTACTCCCAGACTGGCAGCTGACTTCTTTTCTTGAACAATTCATTATATCGCGGGGTGTACGGTAGCCCTACAAAAGTAAAGGGATTTAGATACTGAAAGAAGCTGAATTGAAATGGATTCTATACATAACCTAATGAATGACGACACTGAGAATCACCTGCGTCTCGGGTTTGGATACATGGACTCAATAAATACCAAAGCAGAGAATTTGCAATTTTTTCAATGTTTCCGGAGTTGTCCGTTTAACATCAGAGTGTGTACGCCCCATCATACCTGTGAATGGATTGAGAGTCAGCGTGACCGTAGCACCGGCAGCAGCGGGTACGGTGATAGAGGATGGCGCCGGAGGGGTCGAGAATCGGTTTGATTTACTACCAGGACTGCGCGAACGGGATCGTTTCCTGTCACGATCATCTCGACTACAAGAAAGCAATCACCGATGAAACAAGCCAATTTCTCTCCTCAGACCCATCCTAAGCTGGACAAAATCAAGAATCATAGACATCAACGCACTAGAAAACAAGTTTGAGACAGTTTACAAACACTAAACCGTAGAGTGATTTCCAAGTCTGCAGAGATAGCAAGTTAGGATCACTGACTGAGTTAATTCACTGAGTTATTGAACTTAGTTGGTAGTGAGTGAGTGGAAGACATTTTTATTTCAGAAGATATTTGTAAATTAGCACAACGACTACTACTACTATTTACTAGTACTACTACTTCTAGTCAAGACGAGTTGGCTGAGCCTGATGACTTTAGATTTACAGTTATACACTAAGTCAGTGAGTAACAGTCAGGATGCACTATACAGTAAGTGTAACAAGTAACAACCGCTACAACAAGTATACGTACAAGGCGTTCAAAATCAAAGTCAAACCTATCATAACTTCGGGGAAAAAAATCGAACTTGACTTGAGTCGACCGTCTGTCTGCAGTGTTG
>Ga0224511_10005144_pt1 | contig 10171 bp, 2 predicted proteins | sample SF_May12_sed_USG_2_FD_169988 | JGI IMG/M metagenome (GOLD analysis project Ga0224511, IMG submission 169988) | Sediment microbial communities from San Francisco Bay, California, United States - SF_May12_sed_USGS_8_1 | ecosystem: Environmental > Aquatic > Marine > Sediment | place: USA... | reverse complement strand
TATGACACAATTTGTTTTGTTTCCACTTTTTAACGTGTGTCAAAGAGTTTATATCTCTATAACCAAGGAAAATAGTACATGTAACTAATCTTAACAGTTACAAAGTGACAAATTAACTATAACTGTTCATCAGTAAGCTATCGCAAAAGGCTTATATGTTTTATTTAAATGTAATGTACATGTTTATAGAGAAAAAGACTGTGTGTATAAATATGGTTTACTTATTAAATTTTGATAAACGCCCATTTGATTTTCTTAAATCGTATTTGACAAAAATGTTAGTGTTAAAAATGCAGGGTGAGTCCCTATACGAGTTTGTTTTTTTTGTAACATAATTTACACAAACATTTGCTGAAAACCATGCAAACATTGTGAAATAAAAGAGAGAATACAAATGCATGTGTTTACGCGACAAACAGTAGAAAAATCTTAACATAATATTAATTTATTTTTGTCAAACTTTAACATAAATTAATAATTTTATAATTATATAAGTTATAGCTATTTATGTGAATTACTGTAACATATATTTAGTCAGTACAATTATAAGACTTTAAAACCAATACCATTATACTAATAAAAGCGCTGCACTGTTAATGGCAGTTAAAATGTACAATGAGCAATCACACTACTACCTCTGTCGATCACGTTTAGTCCCATTTCCAAAATATCCAACTAAATATGTCACCATTAATCGCAACAAAAGAATTAATACAATGTTTCTCTACAGCAACAGTGTCACAAAAGCACTTTTTATAAGCAGACAGCTTAGATTTCCTGCTGGCCTAAGATGCCTGTATTTATATTCATGGTATTGGAAACAACTCGGTCTCCGCCAGTGGCCTGTATCTCTTTTAACCCTCACAGGAACCGATGCATTGTCATTCATGAAACACGCTAGATGAAAAGTTGATTAAGGTTGTCATGTAATTTTAAGAGAAAACAAACCTTATATTTAGATACTGGAAACTGCTAGGCAAATCGCAGGAGAACCAAGTCTGGTGGGTTAAAAAAACACACAAAGCTAATTTAAGCTCGAAACTTAAAAAGAAGCTGACACATGGCCTTTTGTTGAGTAATTTATTAGTAATATTTTATATTATATCTCCAGCAGTGTTCGTTTACAAACTCTGATAAATAATGTATTGTTTACGTTTGCAGACCACCTTCATCATATTAAAAATATTAACATAATTTAGTTCACAACAACTTGTGGCTAGAGTATTAAATGTTTTTGTTGACAGCAAAGTAGCAGATACTTACTTAAGGTTTAATTTTGTTCTTTACTTTTTATTATATCATGATAGACAAGGAACATGAACACTTTTAGCTTCTTTCAAAAAATAAATATTTAAGGACATGATAACTCAGACTAAAATTGTCTGTGTGATTTGTCTCAAAGAAATAACTTTATTTTGTACGCAGATCAGATGAGAGCCAATGTGTCTCAAAAGACATTTTGGAACTTGATTTCAATTTACAGTATTTGAAATAGATGTCGCTTCTGGAATCCTTTGATTGAAAAACACGGATTTATAACAGGTCTAGTAGATCTACACCACGTTCGCCAGATTGCCAATGATGTATTAGTCATGTGGCTGAATAGACACATTCGTGCGAGGTAAAGACCAACAGGGTGGGACAATATATTTAATAAATTGAAACACCCAACCTGAGTGTATGCAAATGCTACTATTGTCTCGTATTTATCAAATAACCACGTGGACAATGTATACACACCATTGTTAGGGTTCACAATTTACGTACATTGTACGCTAACTTATATTTAGTTCACACATAACTCTGTATTTTAATAGTATAGATAGCTGCTCAATTCAAAATAAAGATAATGTATTGCCTTTTGGTCATTTCACCCAGGTTAACTAAATTTAACATTTATGCACATTAACATAGCACCATAAGCAACAAAAACCGTTACATACATATAATGAGTATGTTTATAGATCTATGCCATTTTCAGTGTTGAAAATAATGCCAAATTAATCACACGGTAAAAAGTAATAAGCTAGCTTGTCATTCTTACTGTCAAAGTGCCGTCTTTGCACAAACATTTTACTGGATTCTGTTAAGAGGTGCTGCATGTGGGATTTGAACTAAACTCACTATGTTTCGAAATTATTTTGTCATGTTTTTCATTTTAACAATATCAATATGCAACACTAGTAAAAATAAAGAAATGTATAAGATTATGATCGGGTAATTGAACCCATACCTTTGACAAAATGAGAACAACAAGACGAGAACCTTATCCACTAAGCAACAACGCCGCATTGAATGAGAATGGAATTTAAGATTAAATATATTAGAAGCAACCCTTTTGAAAGTAGAATTACCGCCTTGGATAACAGATCGAAACTTCCTGAAAAGAATCGATTCTGAATATCAATCATAATTCAGCATGGACAATCCATTAATCTTATACAACTGACAATGCAGCCACATCCAGCAACCCTTTCAAAAATTGGACAATGCATCAAAACAAATATGAAAACAAAATCACACTAATAGCTTTTATTTATTTTACAGTTCACGTCGGATGAAGAAACGGTTTTGTATGATGATACGGAATTCGATTAAAATGAATTAGTTCAAAACACCAATAAAATATCTGATATGTCTATTTTGTTACAAGGAGTAGATAAAAAATGTTAATAATGTGTTTTTTACAATTTCTTGACTTTAGATGGTTACTACACTATCTGAACTAACGATCTTGTTTCGCCATAAAAACATTTAAAATGATTTTAGATTGCAATTAGTTTTAAAACACTAACATAAAAACACTTACTTTTGCATTTCATTTTTATTCATGAAACAAAACATTCCCATTAATTAAATAGATTTGATCAATGCATAATATTCATTAGTAAATTGTCAATAGTTATCATTATGTCCTTGTTTGGTTATGAAGCTTCACTCTTTTTATGAAAGACTTTAAAACGTCCACCCGGTTCTTTTTTACAATATGTTGCACCTAGAACTCTTTTGAGATTAATTGATTTAGCTTGCTTTTTTCAGTAACTCGTCAAAAATACATTAACAAACACTTTAAGATCATAATGATCTATGGTATACTTCCTTAAATAGATCTATATAGATGACATTAAACTCAGTGTTACTAATGTGTTAGTTTATGTTAAATTTAAAGCACATTTAAACACAAACATTGATTAAAAATATATTGTTTAACATAGTAAAAAATAGTGGAGACATTTTGCAACCATTATGCCCGAATTAGTGTTTGAAACAAGGACGCAAAACTTTTCTGATATTTGAAAATAAGTGAATAATGTACGTGTTCATAAAACATCGTCTTTAGTATGATTGATAGCTAAATGTTTCAGGAGACTAGTTATCTAAAACAAAAATGGCATAATAGTGACTGTAATTATAGATATTTTCATTGTGCAATTGTGTCTATTTTGATAACAGCATTCTAAATGCTTCAATATGCAAAACGCACCTCTCAAATATTCAAATCATGTATTGGTAATACACGGCTGTCAGTTTATGTTAAAATCTTCGGGAAAATGTAATAGTAGAAATAAAATATTTATACCCTTCCGCCCGAAAGTGTTTACGGAGTATTAGTTGCTACTTTATTAAAGGTCAATTGTTAGGCAAGCAATCCTAATTGACATTAATCACTTTCGACAGATGATTCCAGATGTAATGAAGCCTTTATTTTGCATGACGATTGTAAGACAAAATAAAGGCACAACACAAGACAGCACCTAGCTCAATTGTTATTTCTTTACTTTGACGCGACGTAGAATTAAAACATGGTGCTCCTGTGTGTGTAGCCACCAATCGACCACTGGGCCAACGAGGGCGTTTTCTTTACGTGGCTAATGTTAACTTTTAATAGTTCATGTAATACAAACACAGTCTTACCAGTTAATTTGAAACGACACCGTTCATAATACATTTTTGGCTTATACGTCTCAGAAAACGCGAATTTAATAACCCCCGCCCCCCATAATTTCAGGTAGTGTAACAAATGTAACTATGACACATGTAACCAAAATAAGTGCGCAAGTTTTAGAAAATCGGCTGGATAACCGGTTTTTTACAGAAAATTCAGACATTTACGTTTGTCGATATTTGATTTCGTAGGTAATTAAAACCACGAATACCACGAAAATAAATGTCGCATTTAACATACGGGTTTACAGTATGTCGTGCAAACAGCCGTAGTAAATGTGTAGCATAAAATGTCAAATACAGAAAAAATACCATATACCTATAGCTGATTGATATTTTGTGACAATCTTGCATATTTATCAAGAATTATATATTATCACTGAATAAAAAGTATTTCGTGGATTTGTAAGACCACATTTCTTTTACAAGTTTTACTATACGTTTCTAAAAATGCAATGTTCAAAGTAAAAGAAACATCTGATAACAAAAATTATAGTAGAAATCTTTATAATATTTAACGATACAAAAAGTATTAAAGAGCATAAATAAAAACAAATGATTGTTTTATTTCAAACCTTTTTATGAAATTATTTGAAGATCTGTAGATTTGTCATAAATACACGATGTTATCTTAGACTGGTATATTAGATAAAATATATTATACAATTTAAATACCTTAATAAAAAGTTATATTAACGTTTGATCTATCTCTCATCGAATGTGTGTTTTTACCGGTATTTATTTTACTACACACTGTTTAAGTACAAAACTTAAATATATATCTTCCCCTTTAACGAAAAATTAATTAAAACCAGCGTTTGAAAAAAAGATTGTTCCATCTTTACATTCATAAATAACCGTTGGTGTCAGAATCATTTGTTCTCTCGTTAAAAAGAAATACGGTACTTCGAAGAATTTTTGTTTAAATATGAAAAACTAGTATATCACTACAGCAAGTATTTGATCTATACAATAAAAATACAAAAACATTTATGACAAAACGTTAACAAGGAAAAAAAATTACACAAAAACCTGTGAAATTAGGTAAGGGTGTTGTTGTTAGTTTCTGTCATTGATTGTACACTTGGCATTGGTTTCCTTTTTGAAACACACATGCGTTACTGTCAATGACATTAGAAAGAAACAATCACTCATGACAGTAGTTGTCCATAGTAACTGGCATGAGCATAATCTACTGTCTGCGTCTGAGATTTTAGGCCCAATTGACGAAATGACGTCACTCAGTAAAATGACGTCAAAATAACACAGAATTATAGGGTATTTGAGAGGAGTTTTATTGGCTTACACAAGCTGTTAAAAGCGTCTCCGTGTCGAAATTCTTTAAACATGATGCAAATATATCATATCTTTGCCATATTATCTTATTAAATTGACCACACATGTATTGATAAAAAAGGAACACCCTTATATTTGACGAATACACGGTTTATGATGCTTTGGGCATGTATTTCAAACTGGTGATAGGGACATTAAAATAGGTATATCTCCATTTAATATTTAAAACTGTAAACTGCATACATAACCCTTTCAAATGATACCAAATTCTCAATATCGCTGAAATAGTCAATTGGACATAAAATGTCGGACTCCGACAAATATACTCTGGCTCTTAAAAATTAGCCTATTCGGTACAGACATACATTTTATGAATGATTTATATGATTAGCTTTCCTCTGGAAATATATAATACAGAAATCTGCATAATGCCCTACAATTTAAGTTCACATACAGAAGATAAAATTGAGATCAAAATAATAAACCACCCACAATTTGGTTTTTGTGTGTAACAGGGTTACCTACTATAACGCGAAAATCATCACATTTTTAAAAGTCTTCGCTACACTAAAAGAACAAATGTGTTGTGCTGTGTGCTTTTAATGACCTTGCTGCTAATTGTGAAATTTCGTTCCTTATGTGGATATTGTTTAGTAGACGTCCCAGAAAGCTGATGTGGAAATCGTTCCTGACATTTAATGCATGGTGTGTCGACACAGTACTATATCTAGGTAGAGAAATCACTTAAGATGACAGACGTATTATGCAGATACGTAAATTTTATTTTACTTGTTTCCGAATCAGACTAAAATACAATAGTAAGCACATCGCTGTACAATAGAGACAATGGAAAACGTTTAAAATCTTTTGAGAACAACATTGATAATAAAATACACGTCATTGAATTAAAATACAGATATTGCCCACTGACACCAAAATTATGAGTAATGCGTCATTGATGCACAACTCTGATAGCGTACTTACATGGTTTGGGGTTCAAAGAAGAGTGTAAAATATATAACTATAGCTAAGAATAAATGATGCACGAAGGTAAATGTTACGAACTTTCAAAGTTGAGAGCTGAGAAAAATGACGATATTACAAAAAATTAGATTACAAAATATAACGATTGGCAATTCATTCTTTAGATATCATGAACTAATCTAAACTTTCCAAATTAAATTCAAAGAGTAGGAATACTATACAGCTTAAAACAATATTTTTTTATAAAACGCCATCCAAAGAAATGTCAACTTTGGAAACACATGCTTTAGCTGACGTTGCAGTAGAGTAATTTTCACCAGAGTTTCTATAGATATCTTAGAATTGAAAGTCATTTGTACTGTCTCAAGGGTGTCGTTTAGTCTTGGTATTCAGACTAGCAATCCTTAACATTATATGTCTTCTTAACTCGTTAGGTTTTGCATTATTCTATAATGATTTGGAGACCATGCTGTTGAATTTATTATCCGATGGCCAGACACAAAAACAATTTCTTTGGGATTGACCTTCATCTGTAACAGCGACATATAGAAACGTAGTATCTTAAGAGCTGAACAAATTTTTAACCAGACATCGTTGCATTTTACTTATTTATAACGTATTTTATAAAACATTATATACATAATATTTACATACATTTTGTATCTATGTTATATTACGTGTAATATAAGTTTTATATGCATGTTTAAATATAATGCACGGTAAATTGCATGGTATAATTCACGTTTAAAATACGTGAGGCTTTTTTTATTAACTCTGATTTGTCATGTGGTTAATGTTTAGACACTAGATATTAATGTCTAAAGACAAAGGTGACAGAATACATTGTTGGCTAAATATTTGGTTTCAATGCATTCAAATAATTTGTTTTAGTGCGTGTTATTGACAAAATATGATTCAACATCCTGCAATGGTTCTTTTCTGCGACCAAAACACATTGAATCAAAAGAAAACGTATATACAATGGCATCCTTTTTTTATATATTCCACTTAACTTCTTTTTGCAACGTGTGTCAAAGAGATTATATTTTATTGCAAAGGGAAAGAGTAACTTATCTTAGCAGTTGCAAAGTAATTTAATGTTCTTCAGAATCCTATAGCATTATATTTTATTGTTAATGTTATTATAAAACTTGGCTTTCAAATGTTTATGGTTTATTTGTTAAATTATGTTATTCAATTTGTTTAAAACTACGAGACTAAATAATAATTTCAGCGTTCCAAAAGACAGGCAAGTTTGTATTCTGTAACAGTTTACACAAATATTTTTCCAAAACAATTCTAAAATTGTAAAATATAAACAACAATTCACATTATTCCATTTGGTTCGCATGCTGATTATCTTTTGAAAATTTACGTGTCGAAATTTAACATACATTTATATAATTATTAAAGACAAACTCAACATATACATTACACCGGCTCAATTATAAGACTACAAAACATCCATTAAAAAACTAAAAAAAACGCTGCACTGTGCAAAGAGTGTTAAAAATGTAGAATGTATAACGAAAACTCACACATAATCATACCTCTTTCAATCACTTTCAAGTATATTCCCAAAGCAAACCATAACTCACCACCAAATTTTTTTCTCTAGCACAACAGTGTCACAAGAGCCGCACTTTTCATATGCAGACAGCCTAAGAGTTCTTGCTGTCTAAAGTTGTCTGTATTTATATTCATGGTATTGGAAACTTTTCGGGCTCCGTCAGTGACATGCATCTCTTTATATCTTTTTATCTTCACAAGAACCAATGCATTGTCATTCATAAAACAACCTAGATGAAAATTAATTAACGTTTGTGTGTGCTTTATAGGGAAACGCTTGTATGTAGATACTAAAACCTGCTAGGCAAATCGTAGGTTAGTTGATAGGTTAAAAACCACGCATTTGTAATACTGAAACAAACTCAGTCAGTTAAGTTTCAAATTTAATTTTTTGCTGTATAAGTAATTATGGCAGTTGCATATTACCTTAGGTTTCTCGTAATAATATCTAAGTATATTTTTTAATTAAAACGAGGCTGAAATATGATCTATATGAGAAGTTTAATTGTAAAGGTCTATATAAAATAGATTGTCGTTTACAAAATCTAATAAAGATTATATTGGCAAAAATGACATACATAGTTTCTTTCATTGGAATCAAATATCTGGAAATTGTGGTTTTAATATTAGATGCTAGTTGTGTTCACCAATACAAGATATCAATTAAAGAGAAGTTAAAATAAAACTTGCTGCTGTTAAAACAGACATGGTCATGTAACTTTGTATTTGTACACTTCGCCCTATATTATCATGCGAGGCGAGAAGCAAGAAAGAAATGCAAGAATTCGTAATCATCAGTAGAGAAAGATAAGCATATAATCAAGTTGACATGGATTAACTTTAAATTCCTTCCCTTTCTTGTAATCTAGAACGGATTTTCTAATACGCGTAAAAAAATGTGCTTCAAATGCACAGATTTGTCAAAGAGAAATTAATATATTTTAGACGTGTGTCAATATCTCAAAGAACGGACTAATAGAAAAAGTACTATTGGACCTGGACTTTAAGTGGTGTTGGCCCTGTTTGTACTGAACATTCATTGGCTAACAATAAGGGTGAAGGATTTCACGGACGTATGTATATACAAATGGTTGATAATTATATTTACAACCTCTGAACAATTTAAGTCAAATATACGTATAACACACTTCTTATTTTAAATAATTCGTGTTGCAATTCAGTAATTGTTTCAGAGCTCTATAACTGTGTAATAAGGAACAACTTTTAAAATTGTGAAAATTTACATTTTTATTCATGTAATAATAATAACAATATAAAAAAGTAATAAAGTGTTTATTGTCAAAGCATGTATTCTGAAACTTTTACTCATTGATTATTGATCCCTTTATGTAACAAACTAAAATATATTTGTTTAATAAAATATTACTTCTTTACCAAAGATATTAAGATTTGAATATTAGCATTTATTTTCTTTAAACATCTCTTCAATTTATATTGCTAAAACTTAATATAAATTGAATAATTTAAAGATATGTTCAAAGATTGAATGTTGTTAACAATGCAGATATGTCAAGTTTAAGGGCACCATGACAAAATGGCCGGTACAAAAACCAACGCACAGAAAAACACAAAAACACGTAGAACACCATGACGCAACAGACATTTAGAAAAAAATATTTTGTGTGTCTTTCGGATTTGTTTTTTATAATTTCTTTAATTAGTTCACCAAAAATGTTGAGTCACCGCCTTGGTACGGTCAATGACTTTCATTGGGGGTTCAACCAGTTTTAAGCTAAAGCAAACCTTACACTTTCTCAACATCTTTTGGAGACAAAAATGCATAAAACTGTATAAATAAAACTCGTTTGAACACCATTGAAATTCATTGACCGTACTGAGGCAATAACTCAACATTTCATGTAGAAATCTGTTTGATAAATATAAAATATGAACAAAAATGGTAAATTGTTTGTTTCGTATTGTTGTTATGCGTGTTTCGTTCTGTGTGTGTTTTTGTACGAGCAATTATGTTAGGTCCCCTAAACTTGACATATTTTCATTGTTTGCAGCATTTTTCTTGTCCATTATTTGCATATTTGATAAAGAAACATATATTTCCATAATTTGAGAATAAAATAAATATTTCTTTATTCAGACAGACAGTAACAAGTAAGGTTGATTTTTGCAGGTTCAAAATTACTAGTTATCTTAGTTAAACGACATTGGCACAATATTTCAATTTTGTGTAGTATGTGCATGTTTAGTCACTCGGTTTTCATTTTAATATAATTCATTTGGTTTCTTTGGCATTTCGTATTTTCTTTATTCCCGTTTAAAATTAATCTCCGTGTCCCCGTCTTTTATAATACATCTTCTATCTTAGAACCGGTCAGTTAACTTTCTATATTTAGCTTCT
>Ga0224511_10005143_pt1 | contig 10172 bp, 5 predicted proteins | sample SF_May12_sed_USG_2_FD_169988 | JGI IMG/M metagenome (GOLD analysis project Ga0224511, IMG submission 169988) | Sediment microbial communities from San Francisco Bay, California, United States - SF_May12_sed_USGS_8_1 | ecosystem: Environmental > Aquatic > Marine > Sediment | place: USA... | reverse complement strand
AGGGCTTATGCATTTCAATTAACAAGTGCATTAGTTCATAGTTTTAAGTTTACTGATAACAGATTAACTTCTCAAAATGAAAGAATTGAACAACAGTCATTTAACAGGACAAAGGTAAGTATCATGTTCATTCTTTAAAAGATATTTACAATAAATATGCCGGGGTGTATCAATATATTGCTATATAAACTAAATATTGCTTGACACCCATTCAGCGAGGGGATTTGGCTCAGTGGTAAAACAATCAGATTGCGAGTACAACTCCCCTCACTCCAACTGAAAGTACTAAAAAAGAAGATATGTACTGGAAAAATGCTCCCGTGCATCAGTACTTTACATTGGGCACGTTAAAGAACCTGGTTTTTCATGTGTGGTGGGCGCTCCAGTATCTTGCACTATGGACAGCTAATAAAAACTAACAATATGTATGCCCCGACGCCGAATGGGCAAAGCGTCCGAGCGCGTCGCTAAACAAAGGCAATACTCCCACCCCATTTAGTGTTAACTGGTGGTGCTGTTGGTAATGTGCTTGTCTCGTTTTGTCCAGGGTGCCAGTTTAATATCTTGTAAAACCAAACACAAGTAGAATTATTGTTTTTGTAGTTGCTTAAACAAATCGCTGTAGAACAGTGAGATTAAATGCGAATAGTTATGTAACCCTTTCATAAATGTAACGTTTGTTATTTTTGTCTTACTTTTGTGCTTGATTTGTTATTTATATAAAAATTTCTGCGCTTTCAGATGAAGTCTATCCTGTGTCTGTGCGTCTTGATGCTGAGCGTGCTCATTGTGGTTGAAAGCAGTTCTACATCAGTGGCTCCAGGTCATTAGATATTTTAAACAAATCGTTTAATGCTTACTGACTGTTGCCAAAACGCAGATTGTATTCACATACTATTCAGGTTGTTTACTATTGTGTATTTATAACTGAGTAGAAAATCTAGGTTCTCGTTTACAAACAGTATTATCACATGCTACTATTTTTGTTAGCATTGTGGAATTTCTCGTATGTAACTTAAATGCATGTTCATATTGTTTGTTTGTAAATTAACAAGGCTACAACTATTTAAAAATCATTTTATGTCAACAAAAAATTTGCAATATTTGGGCGCACCCCTTTAAAGACCATTTAAATTATCAAGATAGGTAACACATAAAAATATGTTTTCTTATAATGATTGATTTTTACACATGTACGTTGCAGCCAATAGCACGAACAAGTTTTAATTTCATACCTATACTCTATTTGGCTCGGATAAAAGAATACAAACGTACAAAGAAATGTTTGCCTTTTAAAACTTATCAAGATTATAAAAAAAAACAAAGTTATGTTTAATTGACCATACGTCTTGATTGATATTCATATTTGAAGGAACCTCGACCGGAGGCGGAGGAAACGGAGGCGTTGCAACAGCGCCACTGACCTCGGCCGTAGTTACCATGGCAACCGCGGCGGTTCTTTACTTCTGGGTCTGGTAAAAGGAAGCAAGAAGGCACCTTCTTGCGACGGCGCCTCTTGCAGCACAACCGTTGGACGTGGGACGGCGCTATCAAAATAGCTACAATCCTATTCTTATATAATTATTATTTCTTTCTCTCAGTGCACTTGCTAACTATATGTATAACGCTGTTATAATGTACACATTAATTCTTTTATCTACTATTATCAAGACTTTGTTTGACATGATAAGTGACACATTTTGCGAAAAAGCATGTGATGACGATGATGACGTCAGTGTGTCGTTCTCCGAATGTTTTTGAGAAAATTTTGTTATTGTATGTCAACACATTGATTTGTTGTGTTTTGCATAAAAACAAAGTTAAACTAATTTCGTTAAGTATTTCTTGGTAGATTGTGCCCAGCTTTATTAACGTAATGTTGTGTTTATTAAAAAATGACGCGGGACAAACCAACGTCAACGTCTTGGAGACAGCAAAACAATTGTATTTTTCACTGTAGTTTTTTAGCCTATCACTAAATTATAAGTTTTGATTTCGCCGTAAAACATAAAAAGAAAATAGGTTCTTTTCAAACGCGGTTTTTAAAAAAACATGCAACGTACGAAAAAAAAACACCAAGAAAACTCCGTTCATCCTTCTTCAAACTGCTTCGTGCGATACTGTCAACTTGATTATTATTTTACATAAAGTGGAAAAATACAGCTGGTTGCTTAATCAGGAACAATCATCCTTGCAAACGTTAGTTTATTGGGTTTTCACGATAGTTTTTAAACGTTCGATACCAAACATATTCGCTTTAAAGGTAACATTAAAATGTCGTACATATGCGCAATCTTAGCAAGCGCGTGCAAATTAGTCAGTTATTTCATTTTATATGTAACGTTATGTTATGTCATGTTTTTTGTTAAAAATACTGCCTTGCTATGCACATTGCTAGGTGTGCGTACGAAACAACAGAATGTTTGCTTACTGCATACCGGCCCTTTGCGTAGTGCGAATGGTCTAGACCCCCACCCCACCCCTTTTCCAAATATAATCTTAATCAAAAATTTCACTAGGCAGTTTCCCATTGCAAAGTGGGATATGTTTTCACTTTACCTTCGCTCGCCATATGTATGCTAATTGCATTTACTATTACATCACATAACGTACATGCACGCACATTTATCACACGTACAGTACAAAAGGTAGTCTATCGATCATAGAAATCAATAGAGGCACTCAAACATCACTATACGGTTCGCTTCACAACTTCTTTCTTCATCTACCTGTGCTTAACACCGGTCACACCAGGACGATGCTATCGCGGTGATCCCACTGCGATCAAGAAAAAACAAACCCTGGGCAACGCAGAACAGAGCGGTAAGAATGACTGCAAGTCGTAGCAACTCGGCCCTTTCCGTCCTTTCCGAGGGGTCTCGATTTAACGGCTGCGACAATACCATGGAACTGACATTCATAAAGCGCAGTTAGATGGCCTAAAATAAGTCCGATTACTACAGTTAGTGGACTCTATGTTCTAATTTAAGCGTATTGATGCCGAAATGCATAACGAACAATGAGAATATGTAATTACGTTTAGAAGTATTAACAAAAATGGAATTAAGAGGAAAGCTCAAATTTTATAGGGTCTCTCTTCAATTTGGTAATATTACCAGATAGCATATGTTTAGATTTGAACAAAACGAATAAAGGTAGAACACAATGTGCCTTTTAAATGTTTTCCAATTTTAGTCCAAAGTAAATGTAACCTATATTTAAAAAGTCTAACTTAGCAATTTAAAGTAGTTCTAATTACATAAAAGTGATAGCAAGTTGAAACTACATTGTAGATTTTTGAACTACATGTACATAGTCCCCAAGGAAGCATAGCCATCAGACCACAGAGGTCGCCGGTGATTAAAAAAAGGTGGACTGGAAAACTATTTGACAAAGATTGGGGTATACATAAATATAATCTATGCCAGAAGGGAGTCATTTTTTTCCCGTTGTTTGTTATCAGCCAGGGCACTGTGTCATTACATTTCGTACATCTTGAGTACTATCAAGCAACGCGTTAAATATTAATGACTTTGTCACAGTTGAAAAAAATCATCAAGGGACTTGAGTTCTTGAAGTTATTATCCACATGAATACCCAACAAACCTGAAAATTGTTGCAAAAACCAGCATTTTCTGGTTCCCACATGTTTTGACTGGCGTAAATTACGTAAGGTTTGTCACAGCTAACACAATAAGCAAGTAGCTACACAGTCCAGGCGGTCTGGGTCGCGGTACCGGAGGTTAGATCTTGTTGGACGAAAATATGGGCCCCGTCGTTTGAACAAAACATTTTAACAACAAATGCGGCGGGGCGTTATGACATGTACCATAATAATTAACTATGCAATATACATGTATACTTATAGTATACCAAATAAGAATGCACGATGTTGATTTAACAAGAGAGAGGTCAGCAAAATTGATATACACCTCTGTTGAAAGTTAAATACATTTACACATGGAGCCTCGTTTTAGAATATCAATGAATAGACATAACTTTTATTGAAGACCTACATTTACAATTTGAACAGTAGACAAACTAATCACAATTTATTCGTCTAATCATGAGAAAAAAGAATCAACAGTAGAGCAGCTTAAACATAAACAACTGTCAATGTCAGAAAATGCGGAGGTTGCAATCCTTTGTTCTCGGTTTATATGGTTTTAAGAGGTCAGCAAAACTACATATACACCTCCCAAGACAATACTTGTAATATACTCCTCAAAAGAAGTTAAGGACCACTATCGTGTAGCAGTATTTTCAAAAAGTTCACCTACTGATTTTGTGTACATTGAAGAACGATGTTTACTGATGAGGCCAATTTCTTTCCTTCAATAATGGTTGGAGACGTGTGTGGTGGTAAAAAGATCGATTTCAAGACTGTTGCGCCCAGACACGTGATAGGCTGGGAGGTGCGTCATTACTGGGTAGGGTGGAGTCTCATATGATTGTTATACTGACTTGTACGCCATCCTTAAAGGAGATTTGACCGGGTTCCACTATCGAGATGATATCAATGAGACATTTGTGACCCTTATGCTGGTGCTGTGGACCAGGACTTTGTTCTTATTGACGGAAACGCCCTTCCGTACCGGGCTTGTTTTGTCAATGATATTGGATGTATGGACTGGTCTGACCCTCCCCTCATGTTAATCTAACAAGAGCATGTATGGTACAAACTCCAAAAAACATACAAGTGCTCGGTCAGCTCAACCACAAATGCGGGATGACCTCGCAAACGCAATCATTTAGGATTGGACAAGAATTTGTCTCTCTGCAATCGGAAAACTGATTCTTTATTTGTATGTGTACGGTTGTTTTTTAGGCTAGAGGTGGCCAGGCGCTTTATTTGCTTAACTTTATGTGTGACCATACACATGTTACAGTGCTGTTTGTAAAACATTTCATGCCCCACCCATCAATATGCAAACGTTCAAATTTCGGTAGTGACCACACCTTTTGATCCCTCATGTGTTTACCACTGAAATTTGCTACTAAATTTCTTTACAATTGTTAACTACAGATATATAGTAGTTCCTAGAATAAATGGTTTTCTTTGTAAAAGTAAAATAAATAAAATTGTACCACTTTCGTTTTGTGGTCCTTAAATTATTTTGAGGAGTATATATATACCATTTAACTAAGTTTAGATTGTCCAGTGTTGGACAGAATGATACATACAAACCTGTTATGGGGTTTTTATGCATGAAATCGAATGTGAGCACAGCTGTGTTTGTGAATTTATCTGACAGCCATATTTTCCTGATGGTCAGAACGATTTCTAAGATTTCTTCCTGCTGACGTTCTTCACCGTCCTGATAACTTGTTTCATTTGCTGATTGTTCTTTAATATATTCAAGTACTCATTATTACCGGTAAGGCGCCCTTGCGCACGAATTTCCCACGAAATAACGTCAAACACAAATTGTTCAACTTATTTTTGGACATGGTTTGGATCCAGTAAAAATACATTATATCGTGTTCTTTAAGTTACAGTTAAAATATATAAAATCATCAACAAGAATGTAACAAATCTTTTGGATTAAATCAGGGTCATATGCTATTTGATTAAAATTTGTAATGGTTATGTTTATAAGAATTTTTTTATGCTATACCTGTTGTTTATATAAACTGTATACCGGTAATATTTTTTTAAATAATTATAAGGTTACCTTATATTAGCAATAGCTTAACAGTTATGGGTCCATTGAATCCCAATGCTTTCCGCAAAAACTGGCTCCAGAATTACTGAAATGCGAATGAAATCCTGTGTTTACATTAAATATTTAGTTTTTTTCCTGATCTGTATCAAAAGAATAAGGTTATTGACTGGTGAAAATAGTAGAGTGATGTTTTATTAATGTGCGTATAAAGCTGAAAATTAGAATCTGCATAATTCATTATACAGAAAATATGTCCTTAGTGACATTAATTGTGTCCATTTTGAATCAAACATGGTCTCCAGAATAAATGATTGATTCCAGTGTACAATTTAAATTTTTAACAAAATATGGCACATAAGGCAGGACGTAAAACAGTCTTTGTTGCCCGTAAAGCGACACATGACAATAAGGGAGGGGTCAGTAGGAAGGAAACAAAAACTCTTTACAAAACACATTTTTTATAATTTTAATCTCACTTGCATTATACACAGGATTAATCTTATGTTTTAGACACTTATAAAGCATGAATCTGTGACCCCAACATGCAACTAGTCTTAATCATGTTAAGTCTTATTTAAATAAAAAATAAAAATAAAAATGGATAAATAAATAAATATAAATGCAAGAGATGTTCAAAGAAAAAATGTTGTAAACAATGTGAACAAGTCAAGTTTATAGGCACCATGACAAAATGGCCCGTACAAAAACACACAGAACATCACAAAACACGAAGTATACAAAAACGCAACATACGTTAAGAAATAACTACTTTTTGTGCTTTTCTGATTTTTCTGTTTTTGTTTGGTGTTTTTTGGTGTGTTTGTTTTCAAATTCAATTACTTAAAGGACTTCTCCATAAATGTTGAATTACCGCCTTGGTACGGTCAATGAAAAACATTGGGGGTTTAAACCAGTTTTCCGCTGCAGCAAACCTCACACTTTTTCAACATTTTCTGGAGAAGAAAAAGACAAAAATGTCGATTCACTCTTTTTAACAAGTCCACCAAGGAATTAAACAAAACGAAAACACAAAAATGGTTTGTTGTGAAAGTTTGTAACGTCTTGTTGTTCTTCACGTTTCGTGCTGTTCTAAGTGTTTGTTTGTACGTGCCGCTTTGTCGTGGTGCCCTTAAACTTGACTTGTCTACGTTGTTTACAAAATAATTTCTTTGAACATCTCTTCAATTTATTTTATTACCAAAAATGCAGAAGTCAATAAAGCAAGAGATGATACGAGGAAACTCGTAGGTGGTGATATAATAAAGAAAGTAACATACAAATACAAGTAGCAACGCCGCTATATGAATTTCCAAGTTTCTTTTTTTCATTAATGTATACTGTTTGTACATGTGACTATAAAGCAGGACTGCATTTGTTTTTCCACCACGGATCCTATGATTTTCAGTTTGTCACCACTTGGCATATTCACAGTGATCCTACTACCAACTAGGTAGAAACTGTAGCAGGCAGCACTATGGCGATGTTTACAGACTGACCGTCGTTGTTGAAAATGCAACGCACAAATATCAATGTCTTTGTCCCTGGCACACACTTAACATCTTCATTTCTAACAGTATTTGCCAGTACAGATGTACATGTACACTTGTTGTGAGAACTTGGCAGTATTTTATTTACCCGATGTGCAGTTTTTCTTTTAGTATATTTTATGTTGCTTTTTTGTTTTGTTTTAGTGATTAATTACAACGGTTGATTTGCTAAAGAATTATTAATTAAAATCTTGCATCATTTTTACTTTGCTTTTTGTGTTTGTGTTCAACAACCTGATTCCACCACTTTTGTGTTCAGCTTTACTTTTCTTTTAAAGTGCTATTTGACTTTTGTGCCAGTGTTCTGTTATTTCTCTCTTTCAATTTTAATTTTCATAGATTGTTTGTTGTTTACGTTTAAAAAAAAGAGCCGCTCATGGGCTAAGGGGCTTCAGTGGTGTGGCATCTTTTTGAAAGATTACTGAACAGCTTTAATAAAAGCAAGGCTGCTATTTACCCAATGTGGACTCTGTCAGTGGTGTTGTTACGTTTTTAATAGCATTGATGAACACTTTTAAAAAAACCGAGGTTGCTATTTACCAAATGCAGACTCTGCTTCCTAAGTACTTTCCCTTTTCTCAGGTTTAAAGCACCACCTCTCTGTTTTTCGCCACCTTGCGCTGGGATCCACTACTTTTTTGTTTCTCAAATAGTGATAGTTTATTAAAGATGTTTTGTCTATAGCTTGCAAACATTCCAATGTTCCGACCTCTAAATGAAAAAAATGCAAAAGGAAGGGCAACATTTCGTGATAGATAATTCTTCTTGGACCTAAAAAATGAAAACACAACAACAACAAAACATACAATCATTACGATGTTTTATCTCTGTGCGACCGAGGCAACAGAGTATAATTATGAATCCTAGTCAAGTAGGTTATTTTCCGTAACAAAAAGCATTATTAATATTTTTTGCAATTTCACATATTAACGGTTGTCGAGCTCACTGCCAGTTTGTTAAAAAATAAAATCGAAACAATTCTGGAAGTATTGTATTTGTCATTTTGACATATTTACGGGAGTAGAGTTCACTGCTTAATTAAGACATTAATTTGTTGTAGTTCGTTGAACAGGAGTTGCTGGTACCCGATCAAAGTCCAAAGCCTTTCATGATTTATTCATAGCGATAAACAAAGCGTGTTCATGGACTGTTAATGTTCTGCATCATTGAGCGTTGACATGATTGCAAATAAAAATCAAATGTGTCCATATATTTACTTCAAAAAAGATATTTTTAAACATTTTCGGCTTTCCTAACATACGGAATAAAAATCAAATGTGTCCATATATTTACTTCAAAAAAGATATTTTTAAACATTTTCGGATTTCCTAACACACGGTTTTTTTTATTTAATGAAACGTTTTCTAAAGATGTCGAAATGTTCTCTGTTATTTCTTGGCGCCATTTTGATAATCGTTGGCGAGATTTATGTGGAATGCAGTTTGTTTATGGTGAGGATAGATTTAAGCCTAACGGATAACTATCTATACACGTCATTGGTGCCAATTGTTTCCAAAATAGAATGTGCTAAATTCTGCTCCGAGGACGCCAATTGCGAAACGGCGACATATAACGTCACATCGCGCACGTGTTCGTTATCAAGCATACAATCCGTCCACGATGCATCGGGCTACTTATTTTCATCGGCATCCGGAACGTTCGTGATGTCCAGGTTCCGGTATCCTGGTAAGACTCAGTTGCTTCTGTTGTTGTTTAAATATCTATTCCTATTTTCCTGCGTGTATTTCGTATTAACAGTCCGAAAGAGTAGTTTTCTAACATATCCAAAACGCAAAAACACATTTTTCAATCCTTGTAATTATATTTCTTGTTGAGTCGTTCGCATTGGTTAAGTCTCTAATCTTATTATAATTTAAAATATATTGCTAAGGACTTAAGTTATACTAAAGTACGTGTACCGTCAACTGTTAACTATGTTAAGGGCGTTAACTGTACCTTAGATTTTGGGTTTTATTGGTCAAAAAACGCTGCGATAACCAGTCGGTTTGACATAGATGTGCGGGTTATGAAAAATAACAAAAGAAATTTCCATTCACAATGCAGAAATACCATCTTACTAACATTGTATAATGTTTAAAGGGTATCGCGGGAGTTTTCCAATTTATCCTGAATTAAGATTTTGATAATACTTTGTATACTAACAGCTTATGTCTTAACTGAGTTAAAACAAAATAAAAACATTAGGTCATCCATCTTGTTTAGATTTTATAGTAGAATGTATATCATGTTATTTTGACTTCATATACATGTAGTATGAAACAAAACTTACATAAAAAGTAAAATACAACAACATATAATTGTCATGTCTATATGTTTATATACACTTATATCTGTTCAATGGAAACAGTGCACAAAAATAACATTTGATGAATTTAGGGGAAACTTTTATCTTGCTTTATCAACAGCTGGAGTTAGGGAAGCGCCTATATTACAACTTTATCACCCAGTTTTGAAAATAAAAAATATGGAATTAAGATTTAAACGGAACTTTTCGCATGTGTAAAGCAAAATGATGTTATCATAAAACATGAAAACTATTTTGGGTCATCGGACTTTTAACAGAGAAAAAGTAAAATATAGAATACACCTTTACGGCAAATGTAATAAATACTATGTAGATGGAGCTTAATAATTGCCCTATATCAGAAACAGTTTTTCTATTTGTAGGAAATAATTGTGCTTTATTTAATTTCGTCTCCTGACCCGGGATCCCAAAGTAGCAAAATGATAAAACCCTGGAACGGGTTCAATGTCGGGTCTCGACTGCCGAGTTTTAGTAGCCACAGTGCTGTTTTTACAGCAAAATCAGCCCAGAACAAGAAAAAGTAAAACAGAGGCTGTTTTACAGAGACGGTCTATGTTGAAGCTTGGTGTGAAATGCAAATTCATGAATCGTTATAGAAATGCTTTATGTCATGAAATGTTAACCAAGTGTTAT
>Ga0224511_10005142_pt1 | contig 10172 bp, 8 predicted proteins | sample SF_May12_sed_USG_2_FD_169988 | JGI IMG/M metagenome (GOLD analysis project Ga0224511, IMG submission 169988) | Sediment microbial communities from San Francisco Bay, California, United States - SF_May12_sed_USGS_8_1 | ecosystem: Environmental > Aquatic > Marine > Sediment | place: USA... | reverse complement strand
TTTCGTTGGGATCTTAAATTCATGGATTGCTCTACCCACGAAATACACAAAATTTAATGTCCAACGAATATAAATGATTTCACAGTATTTAAGCGATATTGAGAATTTGGTATCGTTTAAAAGGACTATATGTTGAAGATTACAGTTAGTTTCAAATATAGAATTGTATTGTATATGTTAATATCACCACTTAAAATTCCTGCCTAAAGCATCCTGAATGCAGTTCCTTAGATTTGTCAAATGTAATGGTGATACTTTTTTATCAATACATTTAAGGTTAAAGGCACCAGAGCACAGTTTGGGCATAAAAATGGAACCAAACCTAAGTATCCCAAAAATCTAAAAAACAAACTTCATGATAAAACATAAACATTGGGTAACATTTGCTAGTTTTGATAAAAAGTGTACACAAACCAGAATATTTTCCAATACAGCATTCAAATGGAGGGGAAGTCATTTTCTTGTCCATGGGACAAAAAATAGGTTTACCCCAGTTTTCATGCATTTTACATTTTTAAGTTTGTTGTCATAATATTTTAAAGGTTCAGAGATGCAACATGACATTTCTTGGCTGAGACTTAAGTATAAATTATATTTTTAAATTAGTACCTTCCAACCCAAAATTCTGTGCTCTGGTCCCTTTAATTAAAAAAGAACAATGAGTTACTTAACAAGATTTTTAATGAATAATAATGATTCACTTAATTAAAAAATTTTTATGAAGACATACAATCATAATTGTGTTACAAACTGATTCAAAATCATAATCATTATCAAACAAGCGCTTTGTCACAGAATGTGACTAATGCCCCCGACTGCAGATATGACACAGGATTAGGGGCACAGTGTGTTAAAGCTGCGTGATTTTAAATTTGTTTCTTAGGAAATTACATCTAAAAATAGCAACTGCCTTCTACAGTAAGAAAAAATGTATTCCATAGCTGACAATTTTTGACTTAGTACTGATAATGCCTACATGAAAAATCAACAAAGAGCAATAACTAATAATAAGTATGATGCCTAGAGTTATGGTTCTTGTGCACTGCACTTTAACTCAATGAGATCTATTTGCCTCTGAAATTTCAAGTCAGTAGCTTGAATACTTTTTGAGTTATGCTCCGGACAAAATTCAAGAATTAAAATGAACAAAGGGCAAAAACTCCAAAAGTATGAAACTGAGTTATGGTTCTTGTGTACTGCACTTCTCCTAAATAAGATCTATTTACCTATGAAGTTTCATGTTGATGCCTTGCATAATTTTAAAGTTATGCTCCAGATAAAAAAGGGACAGACGGACGGAGAGACGGACGGACGAATCAATCACTATGTGCCACCCTTTGGGGGCATAAAAACTTTTTTGAACAACCGATAGTAAAATTGTTGAAATAATGGCAGCAGTTTGACAGAACAACTATCCACTAGAACTGACTATTCTTTATCAGCAACCAGGTCCAAAGCTCCCATCAGATCACCCAGACTCTCCGTGGCTATAAATCCATTCCCTGAAACAATCATAGTCTTTCTTTATACACAATTTTAAATATAAATATTGTGGGATGTTTTATTACACAGTGGGATGTTATGGACGGTTTGTACACGGTTCAATACTTCAACCGCCAACAATTTCAATGATTCCCCCCAATACCCCCCACGCCACCGTTGACAAAGTCCACCCCCCCTTATTATTATTATATAAACACCTGGAAACTGTAAAAACAGATAAGCAGTACACAAAACGGGAATCATCAAGTTACAATTCTCCTTTCAACGTGACACAGACCCTGCTTATAATTTAAACAATGTTACGCAGACCCTGTTTGTAATTTTAACAAGCGCTTAGGAGTTAAAAGAAAGTAGCCAATGTACATCAATTTTTATGAGTGTGACTTTTGGTACAAATGCTCAAATGCATGATTTTCACCAGCCCACAAAAACTGTAAAAAGCTTTTCAGTTACAAAATTCTTTACAAGTAATAAAAAAAATCTTAAACGCTATAATCGTCAGGAGGATGCTGTGTGCGGGCCATAAGAAGTTGTGTGTGCGCCGTGAACACGCTGCAGCAACTGCTTGCGCGCTGTGAAAACGTTATGGACGCTGTAAAGACACTGTGGGAACGTCATGTGGACGCTGTAGGGACGCTGTGAGGACGTTGTGTACACGTCATAACTGACAAATTTGATATTTTTAGGCGTATTCCGTGGCGATCCCGCAGCACGCTAACATGGTTTTAGAATGCTGTACAAACACTGAGATTTCGCTGTTTGGTGTGACAGGGCCTTAAGTTCTCAAAATATTGTCTGAATTACTTAGCATGATAAATGAATAACAAAACAAACATACTGTAAATTAAACACATAGATACTTAAATACAAATTGTTAAGTACAGATACATTATTGTCACATACAGAAAATATCCCGCACATTATGCAGTAAAACTTTCACAAATGTCACGTCACTAGGCAAATTTGCGGGCCACACATTTTCAACAAATTCATTTTTCTGTTATTTTCAACATGCATGTATAACTAAATTTGGCAGATTCTCATATTTTCGGAATTAGGATTCACTGCTTAAGTATGGGTAAAAAGTAAGATTTAAACAGGTCTGCTCAAAAGATACAGGCATAGCATCTTTAAATTTTAAAGAAGGGTATCTTTTACATATCTGGATAATGTAAGTTTATATTTATTACAGACAGTATGTGGCTGTGAACTTTAAATGTCAAGATAGTGAATGTAATAATAAGTATCATTCAGGGAATAAAATGAAATTCTGACTAGCATTTTTGATATGATTATTGCATTGGGGGTACTTTTAAACATTTATTTAAACATGATATTGTTATAGGAATATTATAAAAAAAATATGTTATTAAAAGTACTGTATATTAACAAAACTATTAATTCTGTTATTTTCTAACACATATTTTCAGTTTTTATGAATAATATGATCTGGGTCCAAAGTTCTACATGAAATCTCATTTGGATTTGGATTTGGATCGGAATTATTTATTTGTTCAAACTCTTGCTATTATGGAAAATGTTAATATATTGCTGTTGTGTCCATAAAGCTGACGTTGGTTTGTTCACCTGGTTATTAATAATTGATGAATAAAGTTTTTATGTGTCATTTGTATTTGTGACAGAAAAAAACTAAATTAAAATGTTGTGAATAAAATTGAATAAAGGAAGTAAACAAAACAACAGATTAATCATTGAGTGTGTTGTTTGCAATGATTCATCTACATATGCTGATTTGTAATTTTTCATCATCAATGGGGGAATGCAGTGTAAATCCCTAAAGTATTGTAGTTCAATTGCCATGTACTTGAAACCGAAGTGAATACTTATAATCTATTCGATGCAGCATGTCAGAGTGAGTCCATTGACAATGGCAGAACCTACTTAAACACTTTGATATTTTCACGTTTCTTTGTTTTTATGTGATTTTCTATCGCTCAGTTTCATGTCACTTAAAAATACGGACATAAATTTCATTGTTGTTTTAAGAGTTTCTATGAAATTTATGTATTGCTTGATTCTCTTCTTATCAAGATATGAAAGACATCCTGTTCCATTGAAGTATTAATCACCAATTATCGGACTACATAATGTTGGTGTTTTTTTTCTAAGCTGGATGCATAGTTTCGCATTATTTTATCTCGTCCCATTTTTGCTAAATTCTATGGTTCATGTGATAAGGTTGATCATAAACAGGAAGTACGTTTTTTTTGCATTAACTAGGTCAGATTGTCACCTGACAATATAACCCTAAACCATTGGATTAAAATTGATCATGTGCTGTTAAAAATGATCATGACTGGCAGTGGCGTTACTGTATATTGATATGGGAATACAGTCCGCCAAGACGACATTTTGAACGGTTATAGATAGGTCAATTATAACGACCATACCTCATATATGATTAAATGAAATATGTGAATATTTAGTAAACTTATATGCACAATCACAACCCCAACTGCTCCACCGGCTATACACTATCACGCTGTGAACTAGGATAATGCGATTATCTAAAATCAAACATTTAAACATAGTTTAGCAATCTGTGCTAAAACAGCTTGTTTTGAGATTAGAAAATCTTTGAAAGTGCTGAAAGTTGAAGTAAAAGTCATTTTTAGCATGTTTTTGGTCGTATTCTATTATAATTATGCTTAAAATTAACCGCGAGCGCAGCGAGCGAAGAAAAATTTGAGAAAAAATAGCGTTTTGGGCATAAAAAATAATAGGTCCGCAGCCGTTAGGGGGGGGGGGCGCGTGCCGGGTGCGCCCCCCCCTTGGATTGGCTAGTGACGCATACCTAACGTCTATCAAACGCATTATTTGATAAGCGTTCAGTATTTTTCATTATTATTATAATTATGGTTTAATTAGATTTATTTGCAATTCTTAATGTAGGCCCTATAAAAAATTAGTTTTATTACAATTACCAGTGGTGATGCTTTTGCCGTATTCTAATTTTCATGTTTTGAAAAGAATATTGCGAGCAAGAAAAATGAGACAATTTTGTGTGTGGCATTAGAAAAACAGCTCTGCCGTCGTTAGGGGAGCCTCCCCCTGAATCCATGATTATGTAATAAAAGTTTATACAGGGTTATATTTAAAGGGGGTATGATACTTTCTAAACATATTTTTATTTTATTTTAACGTTAAACAGAATTAAAAATATTACAAAAGAATTTGGTAAAATACGAGGGATGATCCAAAATAGTGTGGACTTTTCTCGTAAAAATGACACTTTCCATCGTAGCATTTTTAAACTATAATTAGCTAAAATTGGAATGTGTGTGCTATCAGTGTTTCAAAACAGGGTAGAAATTAATGAAATAGCACTTGTGATGTTCAAGTTTATTTCAGTACATAAAAGGCGCCCTGGCGCACAAATTGACGTCAAATGCAAGTAATGAACTTTTACAAATTTTTGCCATGTTAAGATGAGGAAATATATTAAACTTTCACATTAAATTTACAATTGAAATAAATCAAATCATCAATAGGAGTCTACTTTGTACTGATAGAATAGAGGTTTGACGTTTGTATATGTATTTCGCGCATGTACATTACAAATGCTGCCCGGGTGTTTATGCAATGTGGTTAGCAATGACTCAGACTAATTCAAGTTTATTTTCATTGTTGTTTCTTTCACTTACGTTACACACATCTACGTATTTATAACCCATACAAAAAAACTTCAGTATGCATGACTTAGTAATATATTTATACATTTTCTTCTAATATTCCACAAGCAAACTCAACTGAAATAAATATTTTAAGCCATGTTTGAACAAATCACAATTTTAAGTGAAAAGTGACGCCATCAATAGCAGTCATTTTTCACGGAACATGTTTATTTTAAAATTGATTATCACAAGTTGTTCTCATCCATTTTTTTTAAAAAACTTACACAAGTTGTTATTAAGGCATAACGTATGGGATATTTATACTTTTTCAGTTATAAAGCATATTATAAGTCCTAATTTTTTTTAATATTCAATAATAATCAGTCTTGACGCCGTGCGCCGGGTATGTGTTACCATGGTTTTGTGTATGCAAATTTAACATAACCATTAAAGGGGAAATGTCCGATCTTTTAATAAGCTATTTATCAGCTATTTATTCAATCTTTTAACATAAAGTAGTAATTTATCGTCACAAAGTATAAAATAATAACATAATACAGCAATATATTGCAAAATACGCCAAATGGGTATTCACGATATGTACCAAATAAATTGTTGATTGCCCATAAATCTCGGTTATTGTTTACCTACAATGCTGACTCCATTCGTGATTAAACTAGTCTCGGAGTTTTGATTGGTCGGAGACTAAATTTGAATTGTTACACTCAACAAGCAAATTGTAAGTCTGGATTACCTGCCCCTTACTACTATTAAAACACTGAGAATGATTTTAATATTTCAGATAGAAATATCTAGCTTAATGTGCATTTGTTGGCATTAGTTCTTTTAATCAATACACTTACTTTTGTGTCTCCTACATAATTGTAATTAGTGACAGAATCGGACATACACTCTTTAAAGTCTTACATAACATAATTTACTATTAAAATGTCAAAGACATTTTCCGATTTCGTCTTATATACAAATTAAGATGATATGGTAATAAATGTGAGTTTAGCAGGCAAAGTCCACGTTATTTTAGATCATCCCTCGTAAGTCCGAGAAGTACACAAAATACGTCCGAGAAGCATACAAAATATGTCCAAGAAGTATACACTACAGTTTTAGCCTTATAAAAAAAGGGATGTGGCAGACAAAGAATATAGGCAGACAACCCATGATCTTTGGCCCACAGCGACTGATAAACAGAGTAATGTACCCAATTGCAATATTCATTTACAGGCATGGGGTATAACGCTATTTTTGCTTGGCGGGTAAAACTCATCGTAATCAAAACACCGACCGGTAGGGTGATTATAGCGTAGAGCAATTAAACAATCAACTTGAGATACTTTATTGTTTATGACACCTAGCAGTGGTGATTGACACCTCGATAGTGATAGTTTTGCAGCAGACGGTTCACAGACAGTGCTATAAAAGAAAGTCTTTGACATGGCAAATTTTTCAGCATTTCAATATGACGCTGAACAGCAAAATTATTGGGGCAGCGCCCCCCTCCCTTCCGCCCCACTAACAATGCCTATGTTGCTGTTCAAAAAATTATCTAGTGTTCCACAACTGAATGGTAAATGCTTTTAAAAGTCTTTCTTTTCGGAAACATATCTTAACTATGGGATGTTGTAAAGTACAGTCGGGACTGTCATAGCGACCGTCTGAAATAAACGACTCTCTGTCTTATCCGACTAAGTTTTAGTACGCCCAATGTATTTCTCTATATAAATGGTCTGAAATAAACGACTCCCTGTCTTATGTGACAAGCGACCCTAATTACCTGGTCCAAATGTGCTAAATAGTCGGTATTTAGCGACTTTCACACCTTTTTAATTGTCCGAAACCATTTTTGAAACCACCCCTTGCGGTAAACACATTTGAGAAGTCCCCTTCTTACCAATCAAGGAAAGCAACTGCGTGTACCATGACATCTCGCGAGATGTTAAATGGAGGACACGAAGAAAAAAAATAATTGTTCTAATGTATTTCTATTCATTTCGGATGTTTAATCAAGAGTTCGTTATAATATTAAGATCAGGTAAAATATAAATCGATTGAGCAAACCGTTATTCGTTAAAATACAGGATAATATGTCTGGAATTTGCATACCACAATGTGTGAACACGCGTACCTATTGAAGTTCGTACCAAACGAGAACCCGTCAAGATTTATTCATTTATTCATTTTCATTCAGAAAGTGTTTTATTGTGATTTATTCACATAAATATGTGTATTTATTACAAATTATCATCAAATACATCGAAAATAAAAAGGTAAGATGTGTTTTTCAAAACAATTAAATTGTGTTGTATATTAATGTTTTAAATATATGGAACTAAATGTAAATCCCTGCTTTGTTTATTCATTCTAAACACCAGTTTAATATAAAAAAAATCTCCTATTTCTTTAGACTGTTTTAAAAGACCCCCTGTCATATGTGACCTTTTCTTGAAAGTCCCATTGAAAGTCACATATGACAGTCTCGACTGTAAGTTCTCACCATCAGGATCAAATCGGCCGAACATTCTGAGGGCCTTTGACTGGGCCGTCTCGTTTATAATCAGGTTCCTCTCCTGAAACACAACAAGTTGAAACTCAAATATCGACATCTTAATTTCCATATTTTAAAGTTTCTCTTTATTTTTTCTTCAATAAAGATTAATGTCAATCTCCCATAAACTGTTTTCTATCAATAAGATCACCAAAACAAATGCAGGTGTCTCTTTCTTTAATAACACTTAAATAATATATTACTTTAAAGACACAGCAGCAGTGGCTCAGTGGTAAGAGCGTTCGCCCCGTAAGCGGGAGGTCATGGGTTCCATCCCCGACTGCGTCAAATCAAAGACATTATTAAAATGGTACTTGATGCTTCTTTGCTTAGCGATCAGCATATAAGGATAGGTCTGGCTTCTCTCTCCTCTCAAACCTCATTAAAAATGAGATAGATTCTAATATCTAGAATGAGCAATCAACCTTAAATAAATAAGTTTAAATTAAAGACAAGTTGCTGAAAAAATCAATATCTTAAAACGTAATAAACAGCACCATCATCACCACCTTTGCTCCAGTATTCCCTTGGCCAATGAGAATAACTGTGAAATCATTTATATTTGTTGGACATTTAATTTTGTGTATTTCATGGGTAAGGCAATTCACAAATTTAAGATCCCAACAAAATACTTATTCACTTAATAATTCACGTAATATTGTATATAATTTGAAATCCACAATTCAAGTTTCAACAAAAATGTTCAATGTCGTCAAACCACTAAAATTTTGTGCCCACAAAAATGAAATGATTTCCCAGTATACAAAAAACAAACATGTTAACTGAAGCAAAATATACATTGGGTTAAAGGACACACACTTTTAATAGTTTTATCTCACAAGGAGCTTTCTGGTACCAAGAAAGGCTTATTTTTACCTACTAAAGTAGTGGTACCAGTAATTTTCATGCAACTTCCTTATTATGCGCTTGTCTCCAACAGTTGCACTTGATCTATGATTTTGATCCCCAAAGTTGCGATTTTGAGGTCATTTCCCCCAAATTTTAATAGTTATGTCTCTGCTCCTGTCAGTATTATGAACTGTACCAGCCCTAGGTCAAGAAATTATTTAATGCCAACCTTGGAGAAGAGAACCGTTAGGTGGGTCTCGCTGCCGATCAGCCAGATGGGGTAGTAGGGATTCTTCAGGTTCCAGCCTACCTGGTTATGACGAGAAAATGTGAAATGTTGACATGTGAAAACCAGCGTACATGGGAATGACGGGAAAATGTGGAATATTGACATGTGAAAACCAGCCTACCTGGGAATGACAGGAAAATGTGAAATGTTGACATGTGAAAACCAGCATACCTGGTAATGACGGGAAAATGTGAAATGTCGACATGTGAAAACCAGCCTACCTGGGAATGATGGGACAATGTGAAATGTTGACATTAGTCATGTGAAAACCAATCTAAGAATGATGGGGACATGTGAAATGTTTACATGTGAAAACCAGTCTACCTAAGAATGAGGGAAAATGTGAAATGTTGACACATGAAAACCAGTCTACCTAAGAATGATGGGAAACTGTGAAATGTTGACACGTGAAAACCAGTCTACCTAAGAATCATGGGAAAATGTGAAATGTTGACAATAGTCATGTGAAAACCAGCTTACCTAAGAATGATGGGAACATGTGGAATGTTGACACGTGAAAACCAGTCTACCTAAGAATGAGGGAAACTGTGAAATGTTGACACGTGAAAACCAGTCTACCTAAGAATGATGGGAAAATGTGAAATGTTGACAATAGTCATGTGAAAACCAGCTTACCTAAGAATGATGGGAACATGTGGAATGTTGACATGTGAAAACCAGCCTACCTGGGAAAGATGGAGAAATGTGAAATGTTGACACGTGAAAACCAGTCTACCTTGGAATGATGGGAAAATGTGAAATGTTGACATGTGAAAACCAGCCTACCTGGGAAAGATGGGAAATGTTTTTTGTTGTTAATACATGACAACTGATATTTCTATATCCAAATTTCTCTGCTATAAGGCATTTTATATAAAAGAACATATATTTATAATTTGTGTATTTCATAAACAGTACAGTCATGTTAAATAATTGAAAAGTTTGTAGTTTTTATTAAACAGACACAGCTAACTGATCATGTGTCAAATGAAATAACTAAATAATTAATTAATACAGTGAAAATTGCTTGTAACGACATCGACTCGGACTGACCTTCAATGTCGTTACACGGAGGTTGTCGTTAGAGGCAGGTCGCTGTTTAACAGGCCTCTACTTAGTAATAGTTTGTACTTATATTAAATGGAGTCAATACATCATTGTTTTATCTATCTTTGTTATGTTTTTGTAACTATAGATAAATAAAAAATAACGATATACGCGTGTTGCGTCTTATTTAATATGTTTTAATAAACATAGGTTAACATTATTGAATGCAATTACATGTACACAATTAAGAAAAATACATGTACACAAAGACACAGACAAGTGTAAA
>Ga0224511_10005141_pt1 | contig 10173 bp, 5 predicted proteins | sample SF_May12_sed_USG_2_FD_169988 | JGI IMG/M metagenome (GOLD analysis project Ga0224511, IMG submission 169988) | Sediment microbial communities from San Francisco Bay, California, United States - SF_May12_sed_USGS_8_1 | ecosystem: Environmental > Aquatic > Marine > Sediment | place: USA... | reverse complement strand
GTCTGAAAACATATATATTATGTGTGTAGGCCTAATTCATAATATACGTAAAAGCGTTATATCGTAAAGCGTTAATTTCTGAAGTATACTGAAGTATCGCTGTAGTGTCCATAAATAAATTGGGACGAACTGTGTTAACCTTAAGTAGTTTTGATGTTATGTATAGATGATAAGAAAATTCCGATGTTAAAGGTATACAAGTGGATTTTAACACAAACAAAGGCGCACATCTCTAGACTCCATAGACACTGCGGACATAGTGTAGATTGTTTCATATTGATCTTTGTTATAAAAGATGCTATGCCTGTATCTTTGAGTTCAAAATTGTTCATATTTTTCATCTTACCATATTTAAGCAGTGAAACTTACTCCGTAAATATGAGAAACTGTCAAATATAGTTACCCATGCATGTAACACATTTGAGGTCCCGGGTTAAATTCCCGGCTCCGGCAAGGGGTTTTATGTTTGATTTTTTTATTTGTTATTGTTGTGTTTTTACGTGTTGTTCAAGAACTCATTGTTTGTCACAAGATTTTGCCATTCTTTTTGCAACTCTAATTTATTTAGTATACTAAATATATTGCAAGATGTGTGACCGATTACAAGGGTATACAGATATACGTATAGACCATATATTTTTAAGACTTTCAATTATACTAGCTTCATTAATGTATTTTTATATTGTTTAAAAAACTTCGCTTTTTTGGGGAATAACGTGATTATTCTTAAATACGCTTATTCCCATACATTTAAGTTAATTATATAAATACTTTTGCAATACTAATTAACTTAATTTAAATCTAGGCCAGTAAATCTATATTATTATAATACAAGCATTAGCGAAATCAAAAATTGCCGTTCATATCAGCTTTTGTATGTAGTTATCAAAGTAAATGTATGTACGTTATTATGCCTTTAATATCTGTTGACGAGATTTCTTGTAGCACTGATAAGGTCCCTGTGTTGGCTGGACAGTGATCATGATGGTCCATGCACTACCGTGTATGTATATCATTATATAAATTTGATAAATATGTTTTCATTTTTATTTTTGTATATTTCTAGTTTTTAATTTCTTTTACATACATCTAAAATACACGTTTCTAATTATCCTGGCCGCTTTGTTAAAATTAGACACACGCATATAAAATTGTGTAACAATACGGACGAAACGTGATTTTACGATTGCTGTGAAAGGTAAATGGGTTAAGGTGGAGCAAATCGTCCCCATAACAGTAGCGTTTGTTTGTTCGTTCGTTTGTCGTTTGTTTTAACGCAGAGTAGGTCACATCAGGGCGGTCAGTTCACTGATCAGGTTCCTCTGTTAGCCTTTTTACTACGACAGCGGCGGAGTGATTTCTCGCATACATGCAAGCCAGCTGTTAGAGACAGCGAGTTTTTAAAGTACTAGTACCGTTTAGCCTTACCAGGAAGGTCAGCGTAACGTTTTGTAGCAATTCTTTCGGAAATCGAATTGATGCGTACCCCTGATTTTTTTACTTCGAAATGATAGTTTATACCAACGGAATTACCGGACACCAGGGATTTTAGCGGGCACTTGAATAGTATCATGTGTAGTTACAAAAACAGAACACTAGATCTAATATTAAAATTTCGGATTTATCTCTATTATTAAGTAATGCGATTCGAAGTAGCCGGTTACGAACAAAAATGATTGATGTGAATCAAACGCAATGTCTAAATCAAATGAGTGACTAATTGCTTTATTTAGAAAGTATAACAACCACACAAGCTAGTGTGTAAGCTTATGAGCTACACACACGCTTGTTTGGTTGTCATTGCGTCGAAGTCATAACACATTAACATGCATGTAAACATACACTACTTACAAGTTAAAACCCGCAACCTAGAGATTTAAAAAATACATGCATGTGGTTTTTCTTGAAATTTAATCAAATGCTCTCTTTCGAATAAATACACATATTTTGATTTACATATCCTTACCTGATTTACACAGTAGTGTTAACCCTAAAGAAATTAGCTCCACTTTTCCTTTTAATTCGCAAATGTGTCGTTTTTTAATTTACCCACTTGAAAAGTGCAGCATTTATATTTCCGCAAAATATCCTTATTTAAACCGGTTTAAGTTACATAGTTTGACATCTGTTCTAACTCCAAGCAGTGGATAATGATGATAGGGTCATAATTTAATTGCGTGCCTGTTTCACGTTACGGATGTCCTTTTAGAGTTTGTCCTGTTGAGTAAAGTGAGGGCCCTGCATTAATAAAGCAGAAATATTTGTCATTTTTGATGACGTCATTTGCAGTCACGTGCCTGCTGTTAGTGACGTATATAAGCGTCGCATGCGGTGAGGGACCCATGTGTTATGCATGCGATGACGTAGCGGAAGCCAAAGATTGCAACCACATACTGCAATGCAGTGACAACGAGGTTTGTAAAGCTAACACTGTTTACATTAAAATACGTTACATACGTTCCACAATTGCGCCATAAAGATATGTGCTTGTATCGTGTGTCTCATATTGTTTACATCTTGCTTTTAACCTTCTTTAAGCAATGAATCATTTTTCCGTAAACATTAGAAATATAGTTATCCATGCATGGTTTGTTTTGACCCATTACGTTGAAACATTTAAATAACTTGAATTAAATCGAGGTGTTCAGTTCACTCAGTGTCGGAGAAGAAACATTCATGACTGGGATGCGAGAGGTTTAGGATATACGCAGTAGCTATCCTCGGCTTATCGCAGACGAGTTATCAACATTCGAAATGGATGGCATGAGTAACTGCGAATTCGAGCGACTTCTCCGTCTGCTTACGAAAACAGCAGACGACGTCAATGTGATCAGTGACACGATCATCCACAACAACGACGTGGAAGGCATGGCAACCGAACTAGTACAAAGTAAGAAATATTCCTTCGAATTGGAATTAAATCTAGTTCGATTAGAATAACAGCTAGAAGAACGGATCTCGCCAAGCAAACAAGAGAAGTCGACAATATTTCTGGAACCAGCAACCGACGGCATCAACAAGAGAACATGAGTTCTGACGGGGAATCAGTTCTTCCACCGATAACAGAGAAGCCGGTCGTCCCTACAATTTCTCTTCACAAGCTGCCGAAACATACTCTGCCAACATTCTTCGGAGATAAAATAGAATTGCAGACGTTTTGGGACAGTTTCGAAAGCGCTGTACACCTTAACATCAGCTTATCGGACGTTCTAAAATTCACATATCTGCATTCGTTAGTCAACGGCGCAGCACAGTCTTGCATTGCAGGGTTTCAGCTGACTAACGCCAACTACATAAAGGCTGTGGAATTACTACAGAAGCGATTCGACCAACACGACCAGATCGCAGATGCTCTGATACAGTTACCCAGTCCAAGCAACAACGCCGAGTGTCCTCAAACGTTTTCAGACAGACTGGAAACACTCATAATGGGACAGGAATCGTTAGGTCAGAGCAACGAGACTTATAGAGACGATCTAGTACCCTACATCAGGGAGAGGACGTCGCCCGCTTCATGACAAGTGACGGCGCGTTCTCTCGAAGGTGGGGGATGGAAGCTACACGAACTACGGAGAGCGATCGAGAAAGTGATAAGCGGGAGTGCGACATTTAATCGGAAAGAGCTTCCCATATCGCGACAGCAGCGTTCCACATCAGAAGTAGGACATCTCACAAGCGCTCGACTCAAGACACGAAACAACTTAAGCCATTTATGCGATGGTGATACTTGTAATTTTGCAACTGCATGTGTAGAATACAAAACTGCCAAGGATCGAGTGGAAAGTGTAAAGCTTAAGCCTCTATTCTTAAACAGTCTATCGGATACACATCAGGTTTCGCTTATAGCCGCCAGCGTAAACACCACACAACCAACTGTGAACATCATACAACAACGTGCACTGCACTAAATCCCGAGGCTACCCATGTCACAGACAACGTGACCGAACAGTCGGTTCTTTCCACATCAACGCAGGCAATATCACATATATTTTTAAAAAACTGCAATTGCTCAAGTCTGTTCGGGTAGTGTTAGTACTGATGCGAATATCTTACTCAAAAAAGGGGGCCATAGATCGTTTATCTCCAAAATACTTGCGACTGAATTACATGTTGAAGAGACTGGCACAGAAACGGTACATTTAGAAGCTTTTTGTGATTCGTTTCAACACGTGAGACTAATGAAAACTGCAGTCGTGCAAATAATCACTCACCGGAAAAAACAAATACCCAACGACGTTCTTATGACACCAAACATAGCCGCTCCCATTGAGACCCTTCAAGGCAAAACATCATCACTTTTGTATCTTCGTGGTCTGAAGCTCGCCCACCTTATCACGACAGACGAAATGTTAGAAATTTCTTTGCTTATAGGAGCGGATGCCTAATGGAAGCTAATACAGAACCACGCCGTGAGAGGGAACGGACAACAACAAGGAGAATACACTAACGCCGTCACGTGTTATTTCCTGCCGTCAGTTAACTACAGTACCGCACGAAAGTGCCATTAAAACCCTTAGCGGAAACATAGCGCAACGACCAAGACCACAACGCAAGCTTCCGCGGTGGGAGCATAAATATCGGACTTCGTCACGTACACGTCGACGTATTTCCGGTCACGACCAGCAGACGAAAACGGTTAGTAACGTCGTTGAGGTACGCGATGAGGACCCACGTTTGCGGCGCCATTTAGCCAGGATAGAGCTGCTTGGTCCCGGTAATAATGATTGCGTACACGCCGCCAATAAGCGAACAAACGCAGGAATGATTTATCCGTATGAGAAAGGAAAGGACAAGAGTAGCTATGCATTGAGTGACTTATCGCAGAAACATTCGAACTGCGAACTGTGATTTTCATGAAACACTATGGACTGTTTATAATTAAAGTAAATTCGTATATTGTGTGATCATTCACAAGTGACTCGTGGACTTTAGTAAACGTGTTTCTATTTTGTATCATTTCATCTTAAAGAATTGTGTAATATTATGCTTGTATTGCCAAACGTGTGTTGCCTTTGCATTTATTATCTTTGTGCCGCCCCGAGTATGTTGTGTAAACTATTTTACAACGTTTACGCGCCATCGCGCCTTATACGCATTACGTCGAGATCATCTTATCACTATTGTTGCTGTTGTCACTGTAACGTTCAGAGAATTAAAATAGGTCGCCGAAATGTACTGCCGTGTTTATGTGCTTCACCCAACAACTGCAAACGTTGTGGCCTATTATAAGGATATTAAGATACATACCTGGCATATTGATTTATATATTTTGCGAATTGATGAGAATCCAGTATTTTTAAAAAAATGAATAAATGTTTTCTAACAAATGGTTGATTGGTAGCATTGTATACTAGGATTTAAATATAAGAATTATTGACAATTTGAATGACAAGGGATATATTTACATGCCACTCAATTTTGTACGATCAATTCGATCGAACTTGAACGATTTTTTGTCTAGGTATCAAGAAACTATAACCAGCTTTGGATGCCCCTGGCTGTAAATATTGATAAATTATAACGGCGCATTAATCCAAGTCATCTGATCATCAGGTAGCGACTTGACGTAATATATTAAATACACAAACAGGAAGTACGCTTCTTTTTGTGTTTATATAAAAAAAATACAAAAAGCACACTTCCTCCTTGTGAAACGCTTTTTACAAGAATAAAACAGAAACGGGAAGGCAAGGAGATTGATTTTCTATGCGGAAATATTTATTATTTGTGTTATGGCTAGTAACACATTTTACAGCAGTTTACTTTTCTTGCCTTCTTGCATTTGAATATGTATTTGCAGGAATGTTTTGTGCAGTTGTTCATCGCATCAAACCTTAGAAAGTACTACAAGCTCGGGTGTATTACAAATAATGTAAGTATCACATAAAACCCTCCCCACCGCGGTTTAGCTCAGTTGGTAGAACTCGGTATCCTTGAGGTATGACCTTCCTAATTGACTATGAAAGATACACATTTGTTCTTGTTTTTCATTAAAATGTGATATATACTGTGCTTTTACATTTCAACCGTATAAAAATCTTTAATGCAAGTTACCAATGTTTGCTTAAATTAAATTAAAGGGAAGTAATTTTACACCTAATTACCCTAATATATGAATAAAATGAAAATTTTAAATCGTGTTTATAAAATCAAAAATCCAAACACTGAGAAAAGTTGTGCGGTGGATCGTCTTACAATGGCATATATTTGAATAAAAAAGGTTTATAAAATATATTCCTAGCTGCAACTATTTGAATCCATTCGGAAGATTATACCTTAAGTTATGGGTTCGAGAGCCTTTTCCGTGATGATCGATTCTAGACAATTACGAGTGTTGATATGCTCTCTTAAACATATATATTTCCGTTGTTTGTAAATGTTTCTGAGAAGTGTATGATGTCGCTGATTGATTCCGCAAACTATTATAAGTTTTTTTTTATCCTGATTAAATATTCTACCTGCTTTTTAAATAATCAGTTTTTTCAAACTGAAGAAGGGGAAGCCCCTTTAAAAGCGCTTTGTCTACGTTGTAGTTCAGTAATCCCTCACAACTTGTTTATGTGAGGAAATAGTCAGTCGCTAATACTGGTGAACCCAGGAATTATGTCTAGTGAACTGACAGCAATGTTACAACCTAGTCAGTGTTGTGTTAATCCAACAGTGGCGTTCAGTAAAAAAACACAAAGCCCTTAGTTCAGGATCTTTTGTTGTGTAAAATAACTTTTCCGACATAGACAGGGGCAAATGGGGTCCCGTTTCAACTAACACAAGTTTACAAGTTTATTTAACATACACCCACTCCATGACATACATGGCATTATGAGCATTATATACAAACAAGTCATTGAAGTAAATATCGAGGCTAACAATGCAAAAAATGGTTATGTTTTATCGATTGCAACGGGAGAAGCACAAAAGTAGATCTATTTTATTTCGAATACACGCGAAAAGTCCCAAATTGATATGATCCATCTCCTTCCCAACGAAGGAGAAATTCAGCCAAACCCAATTTTAGTAGTTTGAGAACGGTCCGGCTGATATTGCTTGTGGTGATTTAAATTTGAAATTGCACTAAATAAGGCGTTCAGGTTTTTCTTACATCTGACCTATACGTAGAATTATAGAAGCTAAACATGTATCCTAAGCAATCTAAATGGATGTCGGGTGTAAAAAGTCGCCCCGTACTACATCATTGTGTAGTCAACAGCAGCCTCGGTTTTATTGAAGCTGTACATCAGAAGTAATGAATGATGCCACACCACTGACGCCCCCTAGCGCATGAGCAGAAATCCATTTTCAAATGTAAACAACATACATGTACACTCCATGATCCCTGAGGACCAGAAAACTATGACTACATTAGTATCGCTTGCAAAAAGACTGTTCTTGATTAGCAAAATTTTTCAGTAGTATACGTTTTATGTCCGAAAATATATTTTATGTAATAAAACTCCGTTTCAGGTATGTCAACAACAACAGCAATCTTTGTTCGGATTTGGCTTCCTAGGAAGCGTTGTTGGAAAAAGACGCCATCTTAATGATGTCACCAATCATATGACGTCACAGCAGGACGCTACCTCATTGGCTAGAAAGACACGCGGGGACTCGGACGACATGGTTTTGTGTTTGGAATGCTCGGCAAATAAAACTAACCAGATAAATAAGTGTGGATCACGTAAGATATTTCTTTAAATCAAGCAAATAATTAAACTTTTGTTCTCATTTGTTTATTTTCTCTTTTTACACTTACTGAGGCAAAACTATACTTGACCATTATAATTGTTATTTTGTAATTATGATGATACAGAGAATACCCCGTGCCGCTATAATGTATATAAATAGACCGTTAAGTCACTGACGTAATGGGTCACTCTCTTGTACATTTCTTTGTACATAATAATGAAGTCAGTAAATATAGTGTGCCTTACAGGCATCTCGGGGTTTAAATGCACGTTTCCTGAATTGCCAGCCCGCCACTCATTTGACATATCCGACTCGGCTAGTTTTTGGTCTTATTGTTTTAGCGCCGTCTACTGGAGTGCGATGCTTTGAGTGTAATGACGTCAATAGCCCTAATGATTGCGAATATATAACGGAGTGTAATGTCGATGAGGTAAGTTAAGTTAATACATGAATTATGGTTAGTTTGAGTCCTAAATACTCATCTTTTTTTATTTTGTCTGGTTGATGATTCCAATTAAATTTGAATATTTTTATTTGTTTTAAAGACTATATGTTACTTTTACAGATATTCCATAAGCAACACCGTTTTATATTTTATTCGTTCTGTGTAATAACTTTTCAGGGTAGGGGCAAATGCGTGATCCTAGATCGTTCCTAGTATCACTTAGTATTATATTAAAGATATTTATTTCGGAATTGATATGAGTAACTACTTATGTAGCTGACAAATATTTATTCCAAAACACAAAAAAAGTTTTTTTTCTTAATGTCTATTGTGTGGTATATGTGTTTATGTGTTGTTCTGTGTGTTGGTTTGTGTACGGGCCATTTTGTCATTGTGCCCTTAAACTTGACATATCTACATTGTTTACAACATTCCTTCATTGAACATTTCTTCAATTGATATTTTATTCATAAACGTGTAAGTCTATTAAACACTAATGAGTTTATATCTGAACAATCACGTAGTAGACCAATCTATGAATTTAGGATCCCAAAACAATACTTTTTCCTTTTAGAATTATTGCATTAAATTTGAAATCCACAAAATTAATGCAAGTGTCCACGAACATATTTAAGGTCGTCAAACAACGAAATTTCGTGTCCTGCCAAAGACATTAAATAATTTCACAGTTTTTGTATCATTGTTTTACATATTACACATAATTATACCTCTTTGTTTGTAGAGCAAAATAAAGGTAATACGCAGTGTTAACGTTAGATGACAAAAAATATAAAGCTGTATTAACTATACATTGTTAGCCATTGTCTCTTTCTAACGTTGTTTTATGTCAGTTTCATTAACCTTAATTTCGTAAAGGATAAAACTATTATTGTTTTTATCTCATACTCGCCTCTTGTAAATATCATTTAATAAAGGATTCTATTAGACGAATGTTTAATTTCCCCATATGGGTTGACGCATAGTTTACATTGTGCTAAGGACACCCAGAAAAATGACATATTGCAATTAGTGAAGGTTATGAGTACAGAGCAAAGACATTTGTTGGTAATTGCCTGACGCGCCGTTTTTAGAGCGTCTTAAGTGTTTAGAACAATTTTTTTCTTCAGGAATGTTTTGTCCAACTAAAGCCGTTAGATGTTGGTGGAACCCGCTGGTCGTATAAGCTCGGATGCCAAAGCCGCAAGGTTGTACATTTTTCATAATGTTTGTGGGTTAAAGGTAATAGAAGTGCATTGGATTCACATATTTGTAGCTAGGAAGAGGTTTTCAAAATAAATATATACCATTTAAAGACGATTCACCGCACTGCTTCTTCTCAGTTTTTTTTATAGTTTTTTTATTAAAAACAAGATTGAAAATGTTCATTTTATTTATATTTAAGGGAGGTAATAAGGTGTAATATTATTTCCCTTTAATTTAATTACAGCAAATATAGGTTAGGTCCATTTAAAAAAATGCTATTGTTGAAAGGTATAATCATAATACATATATCATTTTAATGAGAAAATGTTTATATTTTGATAAAAATACAAATGTGTATCCTTCGTAGTCCATTACACAACTAATACCTTAAGAATCAGTCTTCTGATACAGGTTGTATAAGGCCAACACATGCCCGATTTCTTTACTTAAGTGCTAATTTGTTTATACAATTATATTTCGGACATACAATTACCATGATTACATGTACATCTAACTTTCTGACACTCTCACTGTCTGACACACTTATGCTCACTTATTCTCGACAATAGGTGTGAGTAGGTTACCAAAAGATGCGTCATTATAACATACACATTTGACCGACAACGAACAGCCAGCACAAGAGATATAATACATAATACAATACAATACAAAGTTGTACTTGTGTTTAAACCGTCGGACATATTTTACCCTGACTACGCAAGTTTAAAGTATTTTATTTACACGTATGTTTTATTATGCACCTATTATTTTGGTGGGGAGCGACGGGCCCGGCAGACCCAATGGAATTTGAAGATTTGTTCAAGTCTAAACACCAACCCTGA
>Ga0224511_10005140_pt1 | contig 10174 bp, 8 predicted proteins | sample SF_May12_sed_USG_2_FD_169988 | JGI IMG/M metagenome (GOLD analysis project Ga0224511, IMG submission 169988) | Sediment microbial communities from San Francisco Bay, California, United States - SF_May12_sed_USGS_8_1 | ecosystem: Environmental > Aquatic > Marine > Sediment | place: USA... | reverse complement strand
TGGAATTGATTGCCTACGAACTGCGACAGACATACTTAATTGAACTAGAAAAAGGAAAACATATTAGATATCATCATACGGAATTTTGAAGAAACTTTGTTTAAATGTGTGACAACCCGTCTGCCTTTGACGTCAATAGGTTCGGGGTCTTTTCCATTTACGAATACGAAAACGCAACTCTGCTAACTATTGTTTTATAGTACAACCTCGGTATCATCAAAGTGAGATGTTCCTCACATTTACAGAAGCTCATAGTCATTTCATGAAAATAAGTCGGCCATGACTAGCTTCCAATTAGTTTAGTCACTCTTTTAATGCTCATTCTATACTCTGTAGATGACTCCCCACATAATGCACTCGGCATGGATACCATTGCTATGGACATTGTTGGCGAAATTCAGACTGAGCTCGATAAAATCAAAGCCGGATTGTATGGATGGGCAGTTGAAGCTGACCAAGTAGCCACAGCGGCTAAAGATAGCCTTGACAAAGCAGAAATCAACATTAAAAACATATTCAATAAGGCGGTAGGTGTACTCTGTAGGTCCCAATCACAATTACTGCGCAATCAGTGTATTTCAACCACTTAATTGATTGATCGAGTGATTGGTCAATTGGGCTATTTTTCAACATTTATCGATCAGTTGATTGGCTGATTTATTGATCCATTGATTGATTGATTCATTGGTTGATTGATCAGTCGGTCAGTTGGCTGGTTGCCTGGGTTCAAAGTACATCAAGCTAAAAATAAAAATAACGCCTCATAAGGTGGAGCGTTGATACTGACCAGCTCATTGATCTCAGGAATTCTTGGATCGATTGGACTGCGTATACAACATGCAATATACATCACAGATATTATTCTGATATGAAACACAATCACATGGATGATCTCTCAGACACGGTCATTATTTTACAATCTGTGACCTATCGCAAAACCTTGGAGCAACACAAAAGTTTATCACATCAGATTGTAAAATGATTGATCATTCAATCAGTGAATTGATCAATCGATCCATCAACCCATTACTCAATTAATCAGTCGACTTGGCTCAACAAATTGATTAATTCATTTATCAATTTAGTTACTCCCCAGCCTTTAACATGTAGTGATGTCAGTTGATAAAGGTTTCGTAGACAAGAATCGTGGATAATAGGCCGTACAGTACCAGGCCGTGAAGTTACATTGGAAAGGTAGGAAAAATCTTTTTATGCGATAAAATTTTGCATCGCTTCAAGGCTTTACGATATAGATCACACACAGATTGTAAAAGTGATGACCATGTCTCGGAGGCCCCCCCCCCCATGCGAGTGTTTGGTATCAGAATAGCACCTATAATGTATGTTGTATGCTGTGCTGTACCATTTGTAGTTTGTTGATCTAGGTGCTAACATCAATGAGGTGGTCAGTATCACTGCACCACCTTATGAAGCGTGGTTTTTGTTTTGAGATAGGATTAAGTGATGAGCTCACGCTCGCCATGAGCGGGATTCGAAGCCAGGCTCTCAGTGACCAACCTACTTAGTACTTAAGAACCCTTCAATCGATAAATCAACCCGTTGACTTGATCAATTTAATTAAATCTGTTTTTTTTTCTCTTAACGTGGAAGGATAGATTGACCATCTAGGCAAGTATAAGCCCTACAATAATGAGATTAATGCACATAGCAGGTGTTAAGTTACCTGCAGAATCACTTTACTGAGGGAGTTTTGATTGTCTGACTCATGTAGTGACCATACAATTGACAGACCACGTGCGTGCAAATGGCAGGTCTGTACAGATGTAGGTAGTATGGTCACGTACCATGTGGCACGAGATGACAACGTCATGGCTCTTTGCCTCGGGGTACCTATCTTTGCCGCGGGGGAGGGGTTCGCTGCGGCCTGCCCCTTCGATGTGCCATCCCATGAGATCCCATTTTGCCGATTTCAGGTTAATATCAGAATATGTTGTATGCTGTGCCTTTTTTTGCAGTTAAACGATGTAAGAATTGGTAAATCCAACCCGAGTAAAACATGCGAGAAGGTAAAACTTTACAATATTGCATACACGGACGACTTCAAACAAAAGTTAGATACACGAGTGCAAAAGGCTCAGGATGCCTACGCAAGAGCCCAAGAGTTGCTATATAGAAATAAAGTGGACATCGTTGATCAAGCGCAAAGTTTGATAGGAAATCTGGCGTCTGTTAAGAAAACACTCACCCGGACTATGAAACTGCAAGATCTAGAGTCGAGTGCTATAGGTGAGCAAAAAATTCAGCAAACCTTCAGTTAGTCATAACAAAAATGGCACATTTGGCGTGCCGGCTTGGCTGACTGTATCATGTTTTTTTCTTGTAAGATAACTTCACTGTAATGGTGAAGCTGTTGAGTTATATACCTGTTTTCTCACCAATTATGGCTTATGGCTACCATGAGCTGGTCAGCAGTATCAAAGCTCTGTCTAATGGGGCTTGATTTTGTTTTGTGGTAGGATTAGAGTGAAAAGTTCATACTGAGGCTCGTTGTAGTGTTTTTAGCTTGGATAAGTATAGTGACACTCACAACTGGTATGGAGCCCACCATGTGTGGGATTCGAACCCAGGTTCTCGCGGTTGCCAGCCAGTTCAGCGCTCTATCACTGAGTTGTTTGATTTGCTGACTACTTTCCCCCTGAGACTGTAAAGATTTTGTTCAGTGTCCTTTCGGTGTGAAGGACCTATGTCAGGACACGGGTCCTAGTTAATCCAGTTACCAACAGGCAGATCCCCCAAAGTGTGCTACATGCTATTCAGCCTGGGTGGGGGATGTTGTTAGACCTATGAGCTTCAATTAATATCAGGGGTGTTTTGGAACACGTTTTCGCCGCTCCCTTGACTGGCAACAGCTAACAAACCCAGATTATACTAAATCCTTTTGTTTGTTTAATTCAAATGTAGATTTGTCACCCTGAGCGATCGTAAGTGAGATACTAAAATTGGCGTCTGACATCTTTCTCTATCTTCACAGAAATGACGTTTATTGTACCTAAAGGCACAAAGAAGTCCATAACCATGCCATCCAGATCAATGAAGAGGTCAGACATCCAAACAGGCAATCCTGCTGCCATAGTGAACCTCTAGTAGTACCAAGAATCAGCTTCACACTAGTTACATATCCTGCTCAATTACTGCTACATGAAATATAAAGTTGACCACTCATCGAAATGTGTCTTTCTATCTTCCATGGCTGTGCCGAGTCAATCGCCGAGTCACTTGCATGTGTACAGTGAGAAATAGGGGTTAATGCTGACCTCTTTTCGGGAGTGCTAGGTGGGAGACTTTCAAATCAGCATCGAGGAGTTCAGGTACATTGTAAAGGAACTAAACGCAAGTGAACCTTTCATCACGTGGCTTTTCAATCGTCTAATAATAATGTAGCTAGCCCGGTAGATGAGATCTGGCTGCATGCTGTGCTGGTGTGTATACATATGTAATGTCATTAGAGCAGCAAAACTTTAATTTGATCCGATTTCACTCACAAGGATGACTTTCACACAAAAAATCGGTATCTTTTATATTACGGTCCATGAAAATCCGAGATCATCAAATCAAACAAAAGACGGTGTCTGAAACAGAGTCCAGTTGACAGTCCAGGTCAGTTTAATATATAAAGCAGAAGGTTATTTGCTGCGCTGTAGACATTTCTGTCCAACAAATGCTACTTAAAATACTGCCAAGTAAAAGTTCATTCGCAGTCGCTGCTATCAATTGACTGCTGCGTCACATGTGTGCGTCCAAACTGATAACATTAGTGATCATAACCTGTGAACATTAAAATACTTATAAAGAACTCAAGCCGCCATTTTCCTTAGTAGAAGAATATAAAAAACTACAGTATGCCATATGGTGAAGATGAAGAACGATCACTGAGGTTTTGTAAAGATTGACAACTTCGGGTTCCCAATCAGTTGAATGCCCAATGATGACCAAGGCTCAGTAATTGAGTTGAAGCTTATTGCTGCAGAACTGCAGCCACCATTATACAGGAAATTTTGTCTTCAGAAATAAAAAATAACCATTTTTTTACAATTGAAAGATGGAAATTGTAAATTTTTGGAAATAAGACCATGCATCCTGTTCATGATATGTATTCCTTCTCATCATCGGTCAAGTTAAGAACCCCAAACCATAGAAAAAGTTATGTGATATCTTTAGCTACAACCGAAGTGGTGAAACCTTTAACCACTTTGGCTACAACCATAGAGTTATCCTCTCTAGAGTCAGGGGAGGGTAGATCCTGGCTACAGTCTTTCATAGGGATGACACTCCACACGGATACCGATGTTTGTGACGTCTACCATAAAGGGTAGAGCGCATTGGGCCTCTAGTCTATATGGCTATGAGCATCAGCTGAGTAGCAGAAGCTATTCTCATATCGATTAATTCGCAAATTCTGCGGGCAGGATTAGGTAAAAGTATATCTAGCCTAGAAAGTTCAGTTCAGTCGTTTAGTTCATTCAGTTCCAATCCACTCTGCTCACCGATTCGTTTAGTTTTCTTTTGGTTCTATAATCTATTGGTTCTATTAGTATTATTAACTTAAGACTAAGAGTTAAGTTGATCGCCGGTTAGTCACTAATTACTAAACTCTAAACTAAATCAGTAAATGTAAATTACTAACTAAGTTAAGTAAAATAAATTAAAATATTAAATAAATACTAATCGATTGTGAATATGATTCATTCAATAACTGAGTTAGTAAGTTTAACTTGTCTTGAATTGAATCACTTGTGACTTACTGACTTAGTCAGTGACTACTAACTCTAACTTAGAGTCTAACTGACTCTTAATCATGAACCACTGACTGACTCACTCACTGAGAGTGACAGTGAGTCATTCAGTCAGTCACTCAGTCAGTCACTGTCAGTGAGTGTCTCACAGTCAGTCAGTGAGTGTCTCACAGTCACTGTCGGTCACTGTCAGTGACGTGAGTGTCTCGCATTCACTCAGTCAGTCAGTCAGTCAGTCAGTCAGTGAGTCACTGACTCCAGGGGGAGGGAGGGAGCCGGAGAAGGAGGGAGAATGAGAGTTGAGATACGCAATTGCAATGGCCCACAGGGCCACAGGCTATGTAGTGTGTAGTGTCTACTCTTACAAGTTACATATTAAAGAGACCTACCCTGTTACTGAGCTACTCAGTCAGGCCAGAAGCAGATTTAGGTATGCGGTGAGCTTAACCAGCTGGGGCGCTCGCGCTGTTTATGATCTGTTATGGGTAATGCCTTTTTTCTTGCATTTGATGTACTTGAGTACGATCGGGAAACACAGGTTTGGTGATGTTCTACATAATCTATAAATTATGTATTGACTAAGGGAAAGCTATAGTACCGCACCGGCAACTTGAGCGCAACTATGCACCATTCACTCTATGGTAAGCTCATCTGTAAGTCAACCTGCATGTGCGCTTAACACAGTTGGTCAAAAGTGATGTTTTGCTTACAGGCTTGTGTTGCTGGTCAACTTGCCGTTCTCATCAACATACTCAGAAATATGGCCTGCTCACGGTGTTCATCTGAGATACTTGGCGATGATCCTACACACCAGTTGTCGAGGCGATTTCTGTGCCTTCATAAGTTTTGCCAAAACTGTGTACATCTAATCAAGCTGCCCGAAGAGCAAACTTTAACTGCTTGCCCAATTTGCACGTAAGTACTGTGAGATGTTCATAGGAAACAAGACAGTGGGTTTTACACGGCAATACACAGGCGTGCTTTTAATGGAAACATTCAGTTGGACTTGGTCCCATTTTATTTTTATGAAAATGGCCGTTACTGCTTTACATGGAAAGCATCATTAAACCGTCAGGTTGCTTCCAGCGTAAACTGTGGTGTACCCCGTCGAGGGTATGAGTCGGACTTCTTTATGAACCATTGCGATCCAAATCCGGCGAGGGGGAAGAACCAAGTGGCATGGAGCCTAACTGAGAATGGAACCCTGCAGGGGGACACTTGATTGAAGACCCAGTCAGCTATTGCTTTCAATAAACGACTATGGAGCCATTTACATGGTTTATATGAACATTGATCCATGGTTTTCCAAATCTTCCAACTTTTTGAATAGACTTGATGTATTCAGAACTATTCACTATGTAAACTTACTATATAGGTATGCACATGTGTTGGTGAATGAGCGTTGCCCTTTCCGTTGCTGATTTAAATGCACTCATCATCATCATCATCATCATCATCATCATCATCATCATCATCATCATCATCATCATCATCTTTCAATCTGTGCTTGAAAACCGAATCCATGTTAAGTGGTGATTTTCAAAACACCATTGGTCAGTTTTTAAGGGTTGTTTATGGGTAAGCCCCATTTCAATGATGATCCTTTTGTCGACTAAATTCCTGTGTACGGAGTGAGTGGAATAATGATCAACACAGTATCGCGCAGTCGATGAGACCTCTATTGTGTTATTGCTAAACTGGTGGATTTCCGACTGGCAACCGACTTCCTTGTTTGAAAACTGTTGTCATGTGAGTCGTCAACAGACTCTGTTAATTTGTCGGATTCAGTTAGACCAGAAAACTTTACCGGATCTCTTCTGGTTGGCTTATGACAAGATCACATGGTTGTCAAAATGCCACAGTATAGTACAGTATGGCGCAATCCAACGAAGTTGAGGCATTAATAGAGGTTGTTTAGGAGGGCATTTGGGGCAGACGCGCCATCCAGACTACCCTAACAGTCTGCTAAAAAGTCCATGCTCAGCTCTTGCGGTCTTTGAGTTCAGAGGATGCATCAAGAAAATTCTCCTTGGCTTCATAGAAGTCGCCAAAAGAATTAAGACTTTTTTGTTTGTTTATTTCTTGTGGACCCCATGACAAAAGTGCTCTATACGTAATAAACATCCGATAGTTTACAACACGTAATTGTGTTGCTCCAAAGCGATTTGGTAAAATGAGAGAAGACAGCTTCACTCACGCGTTTGCCGGGGATTGACCCTTCAGCCAGTGTGGCAGGTATTCCATTTTTTTGGTCAGTGTGGCAGTACCATTAAAACAGCCATTGTGTGTCAAACATCTATTGTGTGATGGCGTAGTTAGAAAACAGGATAGCCCTGAAATTTTTGAGTGATTGAATAACGGAAATCATTGAAACGCAGCAGATATGGGATGCAAATCTATTCCAGGCAAGAATCGATTCATTATAGAGCCAGATGGTTTCCGTTTTAGTAACACCTTGTATAAGCCATGCAGATTCCAACATCACCCAATTCATGCAACTCAAAAAGTTCCAATCTACATCTTTCTTCATAGCCTCAGTCCAGATGAATTGAAGAACATTACTTTCACGCCAATTCCTACTAGAACAGATCCCCCATGTCAACGAGTGAACTGTTTTGGGCTTGAAGGACCATGTAATAAATGGAAATGCTTTCCCTGCAAGGTCTTAGATAACATCGATAGAAGAGGATATGTGTGCTGCATGATCTGTGAATCTACTATGTGTGGCAGCCACATTGCAGTAAGTTAGCGTTTCTTTTAGTCTAGAGAGGTAGAGGTTGCCTATTAACGGACAGCTGTGTGGACAAGTGGCTGTTAGAGAGCCAACTTTTACCTGCAATGGTGTCACTAAGGTGGAATTCCATTCCTTTCCTCGCCGCCTTCGCCTTCCCCAGCCCTGAGAAGGAATAGTTTTTGAATAATCCCATGCACAGCCTTTCTTGAATACATGCCCTACAGGGGCAGTGGCAAGCACTCTAACCAGCGGTCAGCCACAGTACCTTCCACATTTTAGAAAGGTGTAATTGTGACGATGACTTATTAAATAGTGGTCTAGGGATCCCTGATTCTATTCCGTTTAAAGGGGTTATGTCATGGCCAAAAGTGTCTTCACCTGTTTTCAGATTCTGAAGCCTACTATGAACAAATGGGCTCAATACCCAGCTCAAATGGAAGCTTAGATATAGAGCCCTATCCAATGCGAATACTTATAGTCCTCATCGACGCATTTTTCAGACCGTCGACACAACAGAGGGCCTTGAGATAGGAAATTAGCACAGAGCTGTTGGTGTTTGCATTGATTTTTCGGCTTACGCGCTGATGTTTAGAAAATCTTCTTGCAGGTGTATACTAGAGCTGTAGTTACACAAGTCTAAATAAAGAAAATGTTTAAAAAAGTGAAAATAAGGTTTCAGAGTGCAGTTTATCACCTCTGTCAGCGAGCGTTAGTGCCATTATCGCGCAATTATGGAGGCCCAAATGCAATGGCCTCTATTTAGGGCTAGGGAAAACCGGCAAAGCGCTTCTTATAACTTCGACTTTCTCCAATATCATGGTCAATTTTGAGTTCTACCCGATGTTATGAGGGAATAAAGATCATTAGGTTACTAAGTTTTAGTAATTAGATCCCATATTCTTTCTCTTTGGGCGATTCAGGCCGTAGTTATTCGAGTGACCGATATTCGTTCTTGGAAAAGTTTGACATAACTCTTTAAGTTTAAGCGCACTTCATTTTCCTTGTCGGATTTGTCTGACCAAAAAAGTTGTATGGTAAGCGCCGATCTTTAATTCAGTATCCCCGTGTTTGGTGGTACATTGCATGATTCAATAGTTATAGGGGAAGGCTACGATGGTTGAAGGATACACTTTTGGAATGTTTTTACTTGTTAAAAGGGATACAACTTCGGATTTATAAATGCGATAGCAATTTTGATTTTTTTTTTCTCCAAAAACAAATATCAGTAACTAATAATTAAGGGCCGAATCGAAATATCAAGTTACGATATATCTAACCTGATGATGTTCACACCTTTGGCTGTCAGGGTAGAACTCCAAATTGAACATTATATTGCAGACAAATTGAAGTTAAATAAGAGTTAATTTCGTGGATTTTCCTTGCTTTAAACAAAGGTTGACCACTGCAATCTGAAGCCCTGTTTCTATATCTTTGTTGCACATTCGCTCTGTTCAGATTGGTGTAACTGCAAGTCTAGAATGCAGCTGCCCGGATTTGTGCCAAACAATGCTTCAAAAGCTGTGAAATCAATGCAAACACACAAACAGTAGGCTATTTTATATTCTTTCTTATCTGGAGCCAGATTCTGTTGCATTGACGCGTATGATATCATTCAAGTGCTTGCTGAGCACACCCCAATGATTGACTATCGACTGATTGATTGATTTATTGATGAATGAATGAGTGATTAAATGATTGCTTGATTGATTTGGCTCAATGTATACTTTGATCTTATTAACAGATGACCCATTGTTCTAATATGCAAAGATATCACCTCCTTATAAAAGTAGAAAGCTATAAACTGATGAAGGGAAAATTCATTAATCGTTGGTGCGACCTTCATGAAAATCAAGAATGTACCGATGCGTGTCATCAGTGCAAAAGAATACTGTGTGAACAATGTAAAACAACAACTACTTGTAACCATGCGGGTAAGCGCAAACTGTTTTGATGTGCATGCTACATTAATAGTTTGTGTATATCCACCTCTATAGTCACCCACTGATTAACCCATGCCAATAACCATTCATAGCTGTCCAATGAAATTTGATCCCATTTGCAAGAAGTCATCAGTAGCTGATTTTGTCCGGGGTCGCAGGGTCATACATTATGCCCGCTGATCATTCATTTGTGTACATGCAACTCCTTAAATCCACTTCTGAAGATGATGGGTGAGAAGTGATCAAGTCTGTACAGCTCTCACAACCCAACGGCCATTGTCAACGATGACTAAAATCACCCACCAATGTTAGTTAACTGAGGTTATGATTACTAGTTCAGGGAGAAAAATTGCACAAATCTGCAATAAATATTCCCGAAATAAACCCACTTGCGGCCCAAACTTGGCCCCGCAGAGCCGTTTTTCGCACCGGCAGGTAGATGAAATTTCAGATTGTGTAACCTAAACATCGAGAAGGGCCATGGGAATTGGGGGAATTGTGCAATGGGTCAGATGATATGCAAATTAGATTGGGTTGACCCTTGCTGCCATTGCTGAGTTGACCCCTTCATTGGCTAGTTAAGGTCACTCCAGCTGCTATCCTCACCAACTCTGCCTCGAGGCAGGTTCCCCTGCCAGTCAGTTCAGCTGTTGGCTTTCTGTTGATTGGTGGGGCTTTCTTTGCTGTGTCCCTTCTAATGATTGGTTGCGATAGGTGATCCTGGCACGGCTGGTGTAGTATTGATT
>Ga0224511_10005139_pt1 | contig 10176 bp, 9 predicted proteins | sample SF_May12_sed_USG_2_FD_169988 | JGI IMG/M metagenome (GOLD analysis project Ga0224511, IMG submission 169988) | Sediment microbial communities from San Francisco Bay, California, United States - SF_May12_sed_USGS_8_1 | ecosystem: Environmental > Aquatic > Marine > Sediment | place: USA... | reverse complement strand
CAGTTCTGAGTGTAAGCTTCTCACATATCCTATAGTTCACAAACACTTGGCGCTGCCGGGCTGTCGCTCGGCTTTTGAAACGGCATAATTAACATAAAAGCAATACAGTTTCTTTCCTCAGTTCCCTAATGATCACAAGACCATGGGTTTGAGAAAAATGTCAAAAACACATAATAGTGTTGGTGGTTAGCTTGAAGCTTTACCTGAATATAAAACGATGCCGCTGATTTCCTTTTCAGAGGGACAAAGTTCGAGATTGCAGAGGAGAGACGACGTAAGAACTATGAGATGCGACTTTATGAGGAACTCGCTGAGCATGTCAAGGCTAAAGATAAGAAAACATTCATGCAGGTTTGTTAAATGAGACCATAGAGTTATATTCAGCTCTATAAGCTAACACCTTCTCACCAGGAATAAACTACTAAAGAAAATTAAAATTGAAATTTGGTCGATATGGGTCTCTGTTAGTAGGGGCCATTCATTGTTTTTGTGTTGGCGTCCTATACAGGGTTGCTGATTTGTCTCTCGCTAGCGGGTCTGAACAGCTTTTTGTTGTCATTAGACCAGCGTAGGGCATGCAGGGCATGGACTCTGGATTTCTCTGAATTGGAATTCCATAAAATTTAAAGCAATGAGTTGTCGCACTTTTGATTTTGAATCTAGGCAACTCACAGCCCAATGATGACCTGTCCTTGGTGGCTACTACTTTTGTTTTATCCAAATTTCTCCCAATTTCGTGGTTGCAAGCATTCGTGTGGCAGTAGGCCGGGCAAACTTTCTTCTACAGGCTATTCAGATATATGAGCGAAAACAATCGGTTCATAAACGTGGGAATGTGGAGTTTGTCACAGGGTCCCTGGATAAAATGAAAGAATTTAATGTTCATAAGGATCTGGAAGTTTACAAGGTGAGTTCTGTGCAAACATTTCAGATGTCGCTAGCCATAGTCTGGATACTGTTCGAGGTAACTGTAAAAACTAACACTAGAGAGGTTGTGGAGTTCTGTTTCCGTAACCTATAAACCGAAATCAGTCCCGAGATCCCGGGAATAAACCCCAGGTTTCGTGGCTGTGATTGTGAGGTCGAAATATTGTGCACAATGATTAGATGTGGCCATAGAGTGATCTCCTCCAAGGACAAGGGAAGGCAACTTTATGACAGAGATATATATTATGCATCTATGCTCTATGGTGAAATTTGCTGAGTTCTCCCACTGAAGTTGATGACTGACTCGGGATTCCAGAATAGTCAGTATTGTACTGAAACAGCTGTGGCTCAGTGGTTGGAATTCACGATTTCCATGTAGCGAGTCATGGGTTCGAATCCCAAAAAAGTCAAAGTAATGATAGGATGGGCATTCCGCCTTAATTCGCTCTGGAGCTCCAGCAAAGTCTCCCTGTTAACCAGGGAACAAACTCCACGACCCCGTACAATGAATAAAAATGCGGAGTATAAACAGAAGCAAAAAGTACTGTTGATTTTTTGTCAGGCTCTCATGGAGGTATTTCCAGCTGGTAAGATGGTACCGCGCAATCTCTTCCAGTCAGAATTCATGCATTTCCCAAGACAGCAGGACGCTGCCTTGCAAGTTCTCAACGCTATGAGCCATCAAGGTATATGATAATCTATTTTTGTATTATCCTTCTCCGCGGCTTCTTGGCCATCCTATTTCGCAGACCTCCTAGGCCTGAGGCTCGTTTTAGAGTGGTATGGGCTAGGAATTATGTGAGCGATTCACAGAGTAGAAGCCCAGCGTGACCGTGAACCATGCTTTTTTTAACTTGAGTCACGCAGATTGAATTAGATTTGATAATTTTATTATTCATGGATAATCAATACCTTGGGTCTTTTGTTACAATAAAAGGGGTTACATCAGTTATTTGTCAATGCGTTTTCAGAGTTGTATTCCCCATTTTTTTTAGGGGGATACAGCCTCATATTTATTGTAGTGATGATGACTACGACCCAGGGCCAATTCTGTGTGTCGACATTCTGAAAAGTGCGCCAATGGGGCTCTAAGTATGCCCATTGGATAGGGTTCTATCTAAGTTTCCATTTGAGCTGGGTCTTAGAGCCATTTGTTTGTGGAAGCACATTTTGGCATGGCTTAATCCCATTAATGTCCTAAAGATGATATACCATTGAACTCGTTGCAGGCTGTATACCTGATGATAAGATGGGGGATATTATCGTGGCTCGGTTTGGTAAAACCTCTTATGTCATGAAATGCTATCAGCGTATGATGTACTGGATGCCTAAGTTTAGGAGCATTAACCCCTACCCTATCCCTTGGGAGTTACCCAACCGGGTGAGTAAAGAGGCCGGTTTACCCGCCTGATCAGGGTAAATGGGTGTGGGCGGATGGTCACCAGCCTAGCAGTTTGAGTGTGGACGATTGCTCACCTGGCAACTAACTGCTTAGTACTTTATTCTTGTGGAAGCTAGCAAACCTGGTGAATATTTACCTACTTACCCTTACTTACCGTTCCTGTCTTGAATTGCATACATGCCTGAGTCACGCGGTTTCTCCGGAGCAAGTATTTCAGTCATACACACATATATTACAATTAAATTTTCTCCTAACACATAATCTGAAATTTCTAAGGCTCAATAGTGTGATATCATGCAGCACTGGTCCCTTCTTATTATTGTACTTGGGCACTTGACCGTCCCACTTAACAGACCTCCTAAAGTTCCAGGCTTGCTGGAGCTATAGGAGCAGGTGACTTTAGAAATAGTCCTTCATTATTAATAGTGTTTGGATGTGTTTGCAGCTAGATGAATTGGCAGTATTGGCTCTGAAACGGATGGCTATAGATATCAGGAATGAGGTGACAGTCCACTATACCCAGGATACGCACTCTACTAATGAAGAGACATTTATAGCCAGTGCTATAAGCCCCGAACAGCAGGTTAGTGTGTATGGCTTGCTCTCTTTATTGTGGTCTAGTGCGAGCTGCAAAGGATACCTACGATGGTAAATATTGTCCCTCAGCTAATGGCTGTATGGGGAAGTGGCTATTTCGTACAGAAAACAATGTAACTGAGTTTGGGTACCACTTCTTTTCGTCTCCTCCGGCTCTGAAGGGAGCCGGGTACCCATTCCCTGCTGAATGAACAGTTTGTGAAAAATACACAAGCTGTCTTGAACCCGGGATCTTCAGCACTAGTGGCGAGAGCGCTCAAACAACTGAGTCACAGTGCCCCCTCAATAGTACCTATTGAGGTCATGTATAGTGATCAGAGAAGTGAGTAAGGTTTGTGGATATCGTAGTAAGCTTACACCAGTTCTGACTACTTGATATATGTGAGGAGATGAGAAAGAAGAAACTGGGCAACATATCAGCACCTCATAGACAAGTTGCATGAAACTGAGCTGGTTGGATTGTAGGGGCTTATAGAGAAGCACAACTCTTCCCTTCCCCTGTTTGTGGAGGGAGGATTCAGCGTCTGGCTACGCGATCGGCAGCTAATCTATTTTATTCTACGAGCTGACCCACGGCCGGAAGTGCTAGAATATAACAGACCTGTCAAGGAACACCAGGAGATCGAAGTATTCTCCACATTTATAGGTAGGTGTTGGGTGGTCCGGCTCCTCAATAGACACAAAATAGTTCTCTTTGGTGTTGGGAAAAGCATTCTTTTCACCCGCTTTTTCCTGGTATGGATTCCATTCATGAAAATAGTGTAATTGTGCATCACTAGACTGTTGTCTACAGTGCTGCTTAAATTATGCCGCCAAAGCGGTAAAGAATTCTCCTTGGAAATAATGGCACTGATGATACATGACTGCTCGAAATAGATAGAACCTAATCGCTCTCTGATCGCATGTCTGTCGGATCACACCATGATGAAAAACACACAGAAGAACATAACTTCTGGTTTAATCACACAGGGCAGGGGTAAACCCTTCGAAGACCAATGTTGATGCTGTGTTTTTGCAGCTTCGCCAATGTGTTTTCGCCGCGTTCTCATTCTGTTTCTGTAATGTTTTCATTGTGTTAACGCTCCGGGTCTTTTCAGGAGCGGATGACGAGGAGAAGAGAGAGAAAACAGCATTATTAGCTGACCCGTCTAAACACGAGCAGCCGGAGGGCACCATACTGGCCATGTGTATTACAGGCACCAGTAGCAAGGATTCCCTGCTCGCCTGGATCAACTGTCTACAGGCAGGTTTTGGGGCAGACATATGTCATTATACACAACCTACCAGTCTAGGTCTGATTGAGAGCCTTAATTCAAATACTCAGCGCTACAGCCGAAAATTACTGCGCCTACTAGCATCAGACTCGTTAGGGTGGAAGCATTGACTTAATGGGTAGCGCAGGCTCTGAACCAGGTGATCCTGGTTCGATTCCAACTCTCTGCGTCACTTAGTACGCGAAGATAAGTGTATTTTAACCGACTGTTGCTTGCCCATTAGGCCATGCGGGAATACATATCAGGAATTTATAAATGTTTACTGAGCTGAGTCACCTGTCCTTAGATATCAACCCCAGAGCCCTTTAAGGGTCAGATTAACTCCGCTATCAGGAGAGCTGAACCCAGCGCTTGATCTGTCCCGACAGTTTTCCATGATGATGACTTCTTGAAACCTCTGCTTAGATTTAATATGACCGCACAATCCATCTAAACTTGTTTGTTCAAGCATGGTCTAATTTTATAGCAACGTGTCCATTGAAGCGAGTAATAAATACTGGCTATTGTCTTGTAGGAGACGAATCCAAGCTTATCCAAATCGCCCATCATTTTCTCATTAAGGACACCGGAGTCAGGAGTGGTTCCCCACCAGGAAATACGTGATCCTAGTGAACTAGAGTCGGGAGTGCAGTCCTGAAACTCAGTCTATCTGACTATCATGCTGTGGTGTTTTCAGTTATGAAATTATCAGTGGCTCTATGGCTAAGAATGGGAAGGCTCTGTGTCCATTGATGCGCAGAAATCTGTGAATAGATCTGTACTTTTTTATCTTCTGATCAGACTTCTTATTGACACTGACTGAACTGATTGCGTCTGTGAGAAAATTACATTTCAATTTCCATGGGTGCGTGTAATGAATTAATCTGAAAAAATTAATCATGCATTCTCTCCAAAAAAGATAGTTATAGTCTGTTGGCACCATCTGATTGACGCGGCGTCACCGGAGCCAGTTCATTCACTATAGGTCGAGTTTCTTCGGTGGCCTTACACTTCTGCCGTTCCTTTTGAGGAAAGGAGTTGGTGATTCAGTGACTGATGATGGCTCTGGACTTCTCATTAAAACTGCAACAGATTGAGACGTGTGGCATAGAGGCAGTCGCTTAAACGATGGTTATAACACCCCTCCTCAGCTGCCTTCATAACATAAGGTAGAGAGACAGGGTCGACTGATTATGTCCTAACAAGTTATCCGTTTCGCCGCTAAATATTATGGGAAACGGGGCAGAAAGGTTATGCATACAGTGGTAGCCATCCACTACTCGATACGCAGGTCATCAGGTCACAGGTCGCAGGTCATTAGCTGAAAATCATGGGTCAGGTGTTGTTTCGAAGCGTAATTCAGGACAATTCCGCCGCAACAGCTTGACACTGCCCCTTAGATCGGGCATACCGAGTCCCTCGCTGCCAGATGGAATTGGCAGCACGCTGTTTTTGGACCCGCAAGCTCAACACCGCTGTAGGTGGCAAGTGCACAAGCCACACTTATTTTGAGATGGCAGCGTAACAGCTTAGTCCGCCTTCCACAATCTGTAGTGGAGTTTGTTTAGAACATCGCAAATTTAGACATTGATTTGACGAGTGCCCGAGAAGGCAACTTTCTGAAGGAAGACAGCTGAGAGAGAAAGCTATTCCATTATTTACCTTTGTTTCCCACGATGTCTCCATCACCATTTATCACTTCTAGGTGAAGCTTTTTCATATACGCCTGCCTTTCAATCGGGGTGTTCTCGGGTGTATCATCCTCTGTAGTTACTGTCACCTGGTAAAGTGAAATGGCTGTAAACGAGTCCACAATATTGATAGGACCGGTCACTTGAAGGATGATCTTGCAAAACCACTTAGAAATACATACAATGGCTGAACTGCGTCAATAGAAAAATGCTTCCGTTGGGAAGGCTCACTGATGTGCGGGAAACTACGCAATTTATAGGCAAAGTGGTGAAGGGTGTTAGAGAAATATCTGCCACTGCCTTCGAAATACTTGCCATTGACTCGGAGAGTTTTCGAAAAGGCCTATCAACACACTTGCAATTTATTTAAAATCTTTTTCTGTGAGAAAATATTTCACAGAAAGTTATATCCAACTTTCAGACAAACCAAACCATACCCAATTATTCCCTAGGTAGGTAGGCTTTATTTACCTACAGTAAAACTCGGATAACTTGAACTGCAGGGGACCACCAAAAAAGTTTGAGGTATGAAAAGTTTGAGTTAAGAGTTATGCTCTCCCTTTGCTTTAGCCATGTGGCCACCGTAGCGAGTCCATTTCGCTCTAGTGTATTCCATTTCCAGGTGTACACAAGAATGTTAACACATCCAGCCACATAAAAGGTAATTTGATGGCACTAACCACAGTTGTCAGCTCGAGTTATGACTAAAGGTTCCAGATATACCCAGCAAATTGTCATTACCCAGGCAGGGACGATGAAACCCGCATGGTTTGAGTGAAGCAAGTTTTCGAGTTATCCCAGGTCGAGTTAACCGAGTTTCACTGTTCAAGCTTATACACTGCAAGTAAGCGTGACCAGGGGGTTAGAGAGTCTTACGGGAACGTTAGAACGGGGATTAGAGAGTATTACGGGAACGTTAGAACGGGGATTAGAGAGTATTACGGGAACGTTAGAACGGGGATTAGAGAGTATTACAGGAACGTTAGAACGGGGATTAGAGAGTATTACGGGAACGTTAGAACGATGGTTAGAAAGTATTACGGGAACGTTAGAACGATGGTTAGAAAGTATTACGGGAACGTTAGAACGGGGATTAGAGAGTATTACGGGAACGTTAGAACGGGGATTAGAGAGTATTATGGGAACGTTAGAACGGGGATTAGAGAGTATTACGGGAACGTTAGAACGGGGATTAGAGAGTATTACGGGAACGATAGAACGGGGATTAGAGAGTATTACGGGAACGTTAGAATGGGGATTAGAGAGTATTACGGGAACGTACCGGTGCCGGATTTTCCGTTTTTTCATGCGCATTCAGCATTTGTCTGATTGTGCCACTGACTGGTTTGGGTTGAATTGTGACCATTGACGTATTTACTGGCATCGGATCGGGAATGGATGTTGACGAAAGAGCGAGTTTCTCAGTTGCTGAGGATTGGATGGGTGATTCCTTTGAAGTTGCATGACCACTGGGCAAGAGGTTTGGTAGTATTTGGGTCTGCTTTGCTACAGCGGATGTCTGGTCTGTGTTGATAAAGACGAACTTTTGTCCTCCTGATGTCACATAGGTATTCGGTAATTTTGGCCTCATAACAGTTTTCACTAAGATAGTGCGACCGGTCCGTCCAGCTCTAGGTATTTTCGCTTTGGGACCAGTGTTCTGCTTAGCCAATTGCGTTTGAAGCTCCGCTGCCGTTGGGGTTAGTACTATTGTAGCCGGTGGTTTTGGTTGAATACGTTTGAAACCATGGCTTGATGTCATCGTCGCGTCATCCTAAAAAGGTGCTTTTTACATGATACAAATGCATTTACATACGAATGATACACTCCGCATCTATTCAAAACGGAGGATTGGCTCCTCAGGAAGACTATGTAATGGGCGGGGTGTCAGGCTGCCCGCAGAGAGACAACCAAAATGGGTTTTCTACTCTCAGTTTTGAGAAGGAGATCGACCAAGACTCAGGTATAAAACCAAACATAATCTCAAGAAGCAAACGAGAACACTAGCTCCCTAGTAAGCTGCATGCAGAACAGCTGTTAAAGCGATCTTCGTCGCACTGCGATCGACAGCATCTATTACTATTTAATATTACCCTTTAACCTTCAATGACTATCCACGTAAAATAAAACTTATCATATCAATGACATATCGCATCCATTGAGTTAAAGCTCATACAAGTTTCGCTTCCATTCATTTGCCATATTATTAATCCTTGCGCGGGTATCTCTGGCAGGCTTTGTCGGTGCTCGGGACTGAATTAAAGGCGTTATGCCACGATCGATGCACTTTCGGAGTTGTGTTCCCCATTTTTAAAGGGAGGCTACGCCGCATACATTGCAGGGATAGAGCGTGGCCTTTTACCACAAAACAAATGTTGGTTACTACAGCCCAAATGGAAATAAAATGGGATCTAATCATTAAACCTTAGTAACCTAATGATCTTCACCCCCTTATAACATCGAGTAGAAGAATTGCTTTGCCGGTTTTCCCTAGCCATGAATAGAGGCCATTGCGTTCGGGCCGTTGCTCTTTCATTTTGCAATAATGGCACCAACATTTTCTCTATACAGACTTGTGTAACTACAAGTTTTGTGTGCACCTGCAAGATGATTTTCCAAACATCAGGGCGTAAGCTGAGAAATCAACGCAAATATCAACAGCTCTGTATTAATTTCCTATCTCGAGGCCAACTCTGTTGCGTCGACGGCCTGAAAAGTGCATCGCCGAGGGCTCTAAAAATGCACATTGGATAGGGCTATATCTAAGCTTCCATTTGAGCTGGGTATTGGGCCCATTTGTTTATGACAGGCTTCAGAATCTAAAAACAAGTGAAGACACTTTTGACCATGACATAACCCCTTTAAGGTCGGATGCCCCTCCTGCAACCACCATTAACTTTTCTGGGATTCTGGGACTCCCTGCAGGCAAGTTGTGTATTCTAACCATTAAGCCACACCTGCTCCTTGATAGAAGCTGAGAGATTGAACCCTGTGATTATAGGTAACAAAACCCCTAGTTTGGTAGTACCAATAGTTGGCCATACCTGGCATACCTGTAATGCGGTCGGCGGGGTTGGGCCTCCCAGATAATGCTGCCCAATTCTTGCTTCCTGTCCCACTATAACCTTCTTACCATTCTCATACACGGGGAAACTAAACGTCTTCTCATTTTCCTGGATATACATACCTGCAAGAAAAGGTCCAATCAAAATCATCTATACTAACCTCTCACGGTCAAACAAACTGATCAAACTGATTTACTTCTGACTTCATTAAAACATAGACTATGTATGAGTCGTTAGAGTGTCATTCTTTCATTTATGGTAAAGGCAAACAGCTCCAAATTACCATGCATCCAAGTTACAGAGTTGTCGACCCTTCCATGAAATTTACAGTGATTCTAATGTTCGGTTTTGATGACACCAGAACTCAATGAGAATGTCCTCCATTGCTATTGCAAGCTCCGCACTCTTCCACAGAGCAGGCCCCTCTATGTTGGTGGTAGTTTGTTGAAGAAAATTTAGTAATTACTATAACTATGATATTCAACAGATTTCGCAACTGAAATCCATTTCGGTTGCGAAAAACCCGAGCACGCGAATGCATCTAATGTTTGCCCCTAAGCCCTCGGTGTTCTCGACTGCAAGTTATACTATATCTAACTGGAATTGTATTTGTGAATTTCGTACACACACTCACAGGCATGCACAGGTGGGTGTCAGTGAGTCGACTTACCACGATTGAGTGAGAATACAGCCGCTTTCTTCGCCTGACTCTTTCTCACCTCTCGCTTTTTGGGCATTTTCTTTTCTAACTTCACCTCAGCAGCATCGTTAACATCTAAAAGAACAGATCAGCCTCATTGCCGTGTTTACAGTACAGCATGATCTCCGGTCAGTCATGATAGGTCAGTCGGAGAATGGATGTATATCACTGTAGCTCCTCTCCATGGCGCTGGTTCAAATCCCGGTCATGGCGGAGTGTTTCAAGGATTATCCCTGGCTGATCACATGTGCTGCCTTGTACACAGGTCTGGGAGGACTAAGGGCTAGTGGGTTCCCCTTAAAAAATTACTTCAATCACATGATGATCATAAGATGCCTGTGGATCGACCTGGTCTATAACGTACAAAAAAATGGCATACCTTTTTGCTTGGAAGACAGTTTGGCAGGTTCTAGAAAAGCTGGAAGGCCTGAGCAGGGATGGTAACCAAGCCAAAATTTAAGGAGTTGGGATGGAGTCCTAAAGAATATTTGGGCAACGGAATGGCGCTCGGTGAAAAGCGTTCTAACCTATAACCGGTCCC
>Ga0224511_10005138_pt1 | contig 10176 bp, 8 predicted proteins | sample SF_May12_sed_USG_2_FD_169988 | JGI IMG/M metagenome (GOLD analysis project Ga0224511, IMG submission 169988) | Sediment microbial communities from San Francisco Bay, California, United States - SF_May12_sed_USGS_8_1 | ecosystem: Environmental > Aquatic > Marine > Sediment | place: USA... | reverse complement strand
TAAGTAATAACAAGAAACTAGTCGAAGGATACTGAGTATGTGCATGTATCTAGGATTTTTTTTATTAACGAAACACCCACTTCTGCAAAATAACAATATTGATGCATAAAATGCACCGTTTCGCAAAACGTTGAACTCCTACAACTTCCTGTCCGTTCTTTTTGTTCGTGTGATTTAACACAAACAGGCCGCAACGCATTCTGTTGTAATTACTAGGCCTGACCATCATAACCCTAATCCACTGGATTGGAATGGACCATGTACCGTTTTAATTGATCAAGATTGACAGTTGGGGAAAGGTCCATTGGCACAGGCTCTATTAACTTGTCATTGTGTATTTTACTGACTAATCTACTAAAACAATCTAGACCCAGGATTACGCCTTGGCACATGTAGTTCCTTCACTTTGACGTCTGTATTGCGGTTCATCATTTCTATCCACTAATCGTAATTAAATGCGTCGATTTTTGTCAGAAACATTATTGTCGCAAATTAAATTTTGTAGCCTCTAGCATCAAAGTATATAAATACCAGTTCCGTTTTTCAGGTTTAAGTTGTACAATTATGTGTGTATTGATCATATCATACTCAAGTTTAACTGTTACGTGGAGCCAAGTAAAAGTAAAAACGCTTAAAATTTACATTTCTTGAAAACATCTCTGATTTCAAAATTGTTTCAGAAAATGTTATATTATTGTAGACGTTTGATATTTGAGTAAAATGTGTTACTTGTAATTTTTGTTTTCGACGGTTTATCAAAATAATCGCTCAAGCAAAGCGGTTAAGGTGGAAAACTGTAGATTAAACATTATTGTATGGAATTACGTTTTGATTCTGAACAATAACCAGGTTATAACCTCATAATTTGTGTTGTTTAGCAAAATAAATCGATGGTAAATAAACCAAATAGTGCATTGTCATTTCTTCGTAAGTGTGTTTTAACATCGAGACACAATACGCATCGAGACACATTGCGCTGTCATTTTTGTATAATTTTATAAGTTCCTCCTTCCCACTCCCTGCCAGGCTATATCTACTATGACCATAAAGTTGTGCATATTGTCTTTAAACTGTCATTCCACTCGTTCCGCTGGTTTTAATTACCACCTTTGGGTACTAAAATGTATACGGAATAATATTTTAGAAACGCAACATTTCTTTATCCACAATTTCTCATAGACTGGTTTATTTAAACTGAGAAAAGGGAAAGCCCTCAGGAAGCATTCCCTGCATGGGAAAATATCAGCCTCTGTTTTATTGAAGCTCTTCATCAGTGGTAATAAAAGATGCCACACCAATGACGTCCCCGAACCTGTGTTTACTAGTGCGAAACATGTCCATTTGCTTTTAATGTAGTGATCGGTGTTCTCCGTTTAAGTCATTCATGCACATTGCAGACATATAAATAAATTACTGTTTATGAACTTATACCCAGGAATGCATAATTAAATAACTTCCTTTCCTGGTCATTTCTTTCGAGTTCCTGTCTCATTTGTTGATGTCATCTCAGTCAACATGTGCATTTTCAAATTTGTGACGATTCTGTGCATATAAGGGGAGTTATTAAACGTCCTACATTTTATGTAAAGTAATTTTGTATTTAACACTTCAAATAATTGTTCACTTATAGGTTAAATGATATTAATTTTGTATCACGTCACAAAAAGCACCGCAAATTCTACCGTGACACATATTTTAGCTGAACTTTCTCAGAATTTCATACATACCGTTGACACTGATCAGAATTATTGGAAACTAAAACGTAAATATGCTAAATGCGTGTCATAAAAGGAAGAAAGTTTAATACGAAGACACACACTGTCGTGTTAAGCATTTGGGTAAGAAGCATTTTAACATTCATAATAAATGGGGCAACTGTATATGACAGATGGTATTGGTTGACTAACATTGTTTTTCGATGTATTGTTTATTCCTTGACAAATGTCTATGATTTAAGGATATTAAGAAATACATCTGTTTTGAGCCTGAGTGCGAGTGAGTGTGTGGGCATTGTGTTTTACTAACATTTATCATATGTTTCGTTGCATATCAATAAATGACCACCCGGTTGAACAAATGGCATTCTGCTGCCAGGAGCAATATAATCCTTGTGACAATTCAACGGACAGAAATGACTGACGACAACGCGACGTTAACATCATCCAGAAGGACTTAGATAAGCCTCATTCGTATTCATGGAGGCGGCCGTTGTGCATATATTTATATTATCCAAGTTGTTGATATAATACTTCAGTATATTTTTATTATGTAATCATTACTTGCACGTTTTGTCCAATCTATCGATGCCTCTTTTTATCATAGAAATTGAAGAAAAGTTTCGACATAAGTGACAAAAAAAGATAAATCATCCTATTTTGGAATACGTCCAAGCGAAATTGAAACCAACGCCAAACCTAAATGCTACATGGAAATTGTGTTTTCACTGTTTATCTTTTTATTCAACGACGCTAATTGAAACGTCTGGATGTTGTGTCCTAATATAAATAATGCCGCAATGCTCACTCGTAGGAAAATAACGGTTTCCCGAGTATGTCATAGCATGATGCAACACCTTATTTGAAGATTATACAATGTTCATTTGGTCAGTTATTGGTCGCCGAGTAACATACATTCAAATACGTACAATTTACATGGCGTATATTTGACATTTATAGTTTTCTAATGCTTTTAAAATATAATTTATATAAAATCCATTTCGAGTTAGATTTGACTTGAAATACCATACATTACATGTTTACTACTTGTATGTTTGTTTAATGACCAAACTACAATCTCGTACACATAGCTAAATCTTTTAACATAATATTGTAACAGTTATAAAACGTCGAACTGTTCGGATTAGGGTGCTACTACTCAGCAGACTATAATTCTACAGCAAGTGTACAATCACATGATGGATGATAGTATCGATTCATCCATTGTTAAAGTTAAATCGTATACCACCAAGCACATGATAACATTGTTGTAGCCAAGTATGAGAAGTGGTACTGTAAGTGAGGTTGGAAGCGGACATTATTCCTATCGTAAACGTCATAAAGGTATGTGGTGTACATTGTACAAAATGGGCGTTGTGTTTTATTTAATAAACAAGTGAGTTGATGTTTCGGAGGCTTACAGTACAGACAATGTATGACCAGCACCAGTGGGTTCAGTCTTTTTGTATAAATATAAATATAATAATATTATGTCCGTTCATATTTCAAACAAAACCAACATAGAGGGTAGGCATGTAGCGTTACGGGAAGGAAAATGCGTTGTCTAGGATAAAACTTATGTACCAAATAAAGTCATTAACCGTACCAAGGCGGTAACATTTCTGGGAGAGTTCATTTTAATAAATCTAAAATAAAAAATAAAAATTGAAAAATCCATAACACACAAAAAAGTTTATTCAGAATGTCTATTCCGTCTTGTTGTTCTGCGTGTTTTGTGCTGTTCCATGTTTGTTTTTGTACGGGCCTTTTTGTCATGGTGCCCTTAAACTTGACCTGTCTACATTGTTTACAACACTTTTTCTTTGAATATCTCTATAATTTATGTAAAACTGAATATTTTTAAATCCACGAATAACCTAACAGTAATTTTCATGTGGAATACAGTCTTAATATGAATTTAGGTGAACGGTGAGTTTTACATCCTTTCAAAATACATACTGCTTCTTCAGTGGAGAGACATATTAAGATAATGTTGCAAAGTAAAATAAAGGGAGGGTGCATCAAATAAACAACGCGTTTATGTCTATTGCATTTCCTTCTTCTCTCGTCATTTATACGCCTGTTATATTAAGTGTTGTTTTTGCAATTACGAGAAAGCTGACGTTAGTAATGATTGTTGCAGTCCATTTTGAAGCAGAAAATAAGTTAACTGAATTATATGCATTTCGCAGCTTATAAAAAATGTCTATTACATTTGAGAAGCAAGAACATTTTATTAATTATATTTGCATTTCGTTTGTATAATTCAACGTTTGCTTTATTTTTGTTCTTGCACATCGCAGTAGTTTCTTTCCTAAAACAGTTCTTACAACATATTGTGCTAACAAAAGACCATAGAAACATTGAGTTGTTTAAAGACAACAAATTACAAATGCAAAATTTAACCTGCAAATCTTGATAATTGAATAAAATTCTGGACCTGTTATTGCGTGTCCATTAATAGCAGCAACAAGTGGTATTATGCTGTACAATTATATCTGGAAAACTGTTGAGATAGAGTGTCGTCTAGAAGTATTATTTCTCGTAAACAATGTTTGTAATAATTACCGACTAGCCGCTATTCGCTTGACATGCCATTAACAATAAGTAATTGTATTGTGTAAGTTTGTGTGCGGTATAAAACACTTTTTATGAAATAAACATTTTAGTGTGTTTGGTTTGCTTGTGTTGATTTTGGTTAACAAAAGGTTTCTGTCCGCCCTGGTTTAGCGCAGTGGTTTGAGCACAGCTCTTTTAATCCGAGGGTTATGAGTTCGAGGGTCTTGGGAAATAGCAAACTTTCTCTGAGATAATTGGTGCCATACATTGGACTTAGTCTGGTTAATCTGTCCCTCACAACTAGATCATGTGTGGAATCAGTCAGTCGATCGCCAGGCTAAGAGGATAGTACTGGTGAACCAGGGAACGCTGGTTAGTGGACTGACTGCTGTGATATTACTTTATCGGCGTTGACAAGCCTCGATTATGTTCCCTAAATACAGCCAAGTACTTTTAAACTGCACACAACTTTCTATAACTTTAAAAAATTAATTTGAACTTGTTATTAACTGTTATGTCATGCCCGATTTCTCTTAACCAGCCGATATCATACATACCCGATTTTGTAACGATGTTTTCCGATTTTTATCGCGTGACATTCAAATTGAAAAAAGTACGGGGCCCGCAAGAAATTGGTAACTATAATGTTGTATCGATTTAAATCATGTACCTAAACCACATCTAACATTGAAGTGGGGTTACTTTTGCTGAAAATTGTACTTTGCAATGTAGTATTTCATTTACACAAATAACGAAAGATTTTAGGTATTTATTGATCTATAAATTAACCAGCCAATCAACATGTGCAGTGAACAATTTCACTGACACATGAGAACATGTCTTAGTAAAGATATTGAAGAAAGATATTCTTAATATAACCTAAATAATATACGTTGTCTCTAATATCGTCGTTGTTTGTACAAGTATACATTAAAAAGTCTGTATCAAATGTCTGGAAATTGACTTCATACCACTTCATTCATTTTCAAGTAAAAATGTTTCTATGGTGCCAATTGAAACATTCAGTCAATTTGCTCAAACACGTTGCTTCAACTTCTTTATATCAATGGCACAATAACAAGATATGTTAAATTGTTTCTTGCAGCCTGTTATGAGAGTACAAATTGTTTTGAAGTTGTCATCTTAGGTACAAACACGTTTACAAGATGTATGTCACTTCAAAGATTCACATTGACACCTCTTATATACATGTGTCTAACAGCTTTCCTAGGGTTCGCCAGTGCGGGATAAATCCTCGGCTAGAAGCATAACTATTTCTTGCAAATGTAAATATTAGGATTAAAATATTTTTTTAATTTTACGTAACAATCCTTAGATAACAGTTGTCCATAAACAAAATGCTTTTAAGCTCAAAACTCGCAAGAATCAGCCTTTAAGGAGGTGAGACATATTGAAATGCCCAAAGCAGCCCCAAAATATTCATTTGTCATTTTCAAAAACTAACACCTTAATCAGCCTTTAAATCAGCACTGTATTTATATTGCTGTAATTGAATATTTCAATTTACAACGAACAATGTTTCTTTATTTGAATGTTTTATTTTTATTTTAAATAAACTTTGGTAAACTGCAAATCATGATATGTATCACACAGTAATACAAATAATACCCGCTCTAAATTTTGTGTTGACATCAGCGCATCTCTTCGTCTGCTGTGTGGCATTTCACGGGTGGCACGAGATTTACTGCAGAACAGTTGTGGCATCTCACGTGCAGTAAAGAGCATAATCCCTGTATTGTTCAAACTTAGCTTTTGCTTACATTCCTTTGAATTATAATTCAAATCCCAAAACTCTATTACTCGTCGGTCTTCATTATTGTGTAGTTATATTTTTCTGGTCCTCGGGGATCATGAATTGTATGTTGTTTACATTTTAAAATCGAGTTCCACTCTTGCGCTAGGAAGCTTCAATAAAACCGAGGCTGCTGTTGTCCCGTGCAGGCTATGCTTTTTGAGGGCTTTCCCTTTTCTCAGTGTAGTTAAGACAAGAACGTGTTTTATGTGTCTCTTTGGATACGGCGGCAAACTGCAGGTACCTTTAAAAAAGGCTATAAAACCACATGTTCTGACATCATAACGTCATAAGCGTCTCATATGCGTTGAGGAAAGACCTGAAACTACATGTATGTCAAATTTCATCAAATTGGACGACGTGTATTTTTGTCTGGCAATTTCAAGGTATCTCAAAGAAATGTGTTCAGTTATGTCAAGTGTCAACAAAGCACTTGAAGACTATACATGGGAGGTGTTTTGCTTCTTCGAGGGGCTATGACTTAAACAGAAGTTTAATTTTAACTACAATAAAATCACCACGGGATAACAAATTACCATTGCATGCCACTTGTTGGGATTAAACGAGGCGGACGTTAGATAAATGCCTTTTAAATGACACGTGTTGGATTTCACAGACCGGTATAAATGAAACGCGCAAATTACATTTGCTTCGAAATCCACTAGCTTGTTTAAAAACCTTTACGTGATAGATTGTGTGTGCAATGTACAAGAAGGTCCAAAGAAACTCGAATCATTCAATATTTCCATTTCAGTCCATATCCTTGAATAGTATATCCTTCCATTTATGCTCATGTAATGTAAAAGAATAACATGTACTTTATACCGACTGATAACGATCCAGGAAAACAAACGGTTTGTTATCATTGTCAAGTCTACCTCACGGTCATAAACAAACTCCCAGACAAGTAAGAGTGGAAAGCGTTAGCAGGCCATGTGAAAATATAAGACGGTTACAACATGCAATTTTATCATTAACATAGAAGTATTTTACAGTAACCATTCTATATATGTATAACAATCACAATGTTTTCTAGTGCAAATGATTATCTATTCCATGTCGTTGTACTTCAATGAACGTTAAAACTAAATATATATAATTAAAAAAGCCGTCAAATAAATCCCTACAAAAGAACTACGGTTTCACAGCTCCGTGTGTAGGATATGGCGAACTACCATTTAACAATGCATATTTGCCCCTTAATAAACTGTCAACTCACACAAGACAATTGGGTGACTGGGTCCTTAAACAACCAAAGATATTTGTCCTACTTTTTGCTTGTAATATCTTGGTAGCCAGCACTCTAAATATCCTCTACAACTTTTGTTAAAGATGCTATGTCTGTCTTGTAGGTCAGAATTGTTTACATTTTACATTTTAACCATATTTAAGCAGTGAAACATACTCCCGTAAATATGAGAAACTGCCTAATATAGTTATTCGTGCATGTAAAAATATGACAGAAAAAATGAATTTGTTGAAAATGTCTGGCCCGCAAATTCGGTTTTGTTTATTTACGTTTCGACCCATTGCGTTGAAACAGTTAAATAGCTTGTTAACAATCTATACTCTCAGTTGACTCGGTGGTACAATGGTAACGCATCCGCTTTGGGTGCAAGAGGTACCGGTTTCAATGCCCTGCCCCGTCAATGGTTTATATGTTTCATTTTCTGTTTGGTTGTTGTTTCGTTTTTACTTTTTGTCCATAAACACATTACTTGTCACAACATTTTACAAACCCTTTTGCACTGTTAATTTATTTAGTATACTTAACATTTTGCCAGATTTGAGACTGATTATAAGGTATACAGATACAGAACTAGCATCTTTAAAAAAGGCATGTATAGCAATCATCAAATTCCTTGATGTTTTATGTTTAACGTTTAAATCTAATCAATAAAGTGTAATGTACTTCTACACAGGTAGGTGGTCAAAGACCCTAGGTCGTCTGATTGGAATCTGTTTTGCAATATTTTAATTTTTGCCTGTAACAAGACTACGCTGGAAAGATTGCGACTGTTTATCTAGGATTTATTCGTATTGACAAAACATTTTTTGCAGCAGGCATATCTGTAAAGCAATACGCGATTCTTTAGAAACAATATTAATCGTCTCAGTTAACTAGCCATTGCGTATTTGAGAGACTGATTTCGTTAATCGATCTTTCCCCGGGGATACGCCTTGCTTCATGTAGCTCTGTGCCTTTGACGCCTATATAGCAGTTCATCATTTATCCCGTAATCGTAAGTAAATGCTCTGCTGTTTATCAGACAGAAAATTGTCGCAAATTAAAGTTATGTAGCCTCTAGCATCAAAATAATTGAATACAATATTTGTTCTTCACGTTTAAATTGTACAGTTGTTTATTCATGCATTGATCATTAAAGATTCTATGCCTGTATCTTTAAGGTCAAAAGTGTTTACATCTTACATTTTAACCAAATTTAAACAGTGAAACATAATCCCGTAAATATGAGTAACTGCCAAATATAATTATCCATCTATGCATGTAAAAATATAACAGAATAATGAATTTGTTGAAAATATGTGGCCCGCAAATTCGACTTTGTTTATTTACGTTTCGAACCATTGCGTCAGCACAGTTAAAACTTGACTACAATGGATATTTTCAGTTGACTTGGTGGTGCAAAGGTAACGCATCTGCTTTGGGTACGAGAGGTGACGGGTTCAATTACCGGCTCCGGTAAGGGGCTTTATGTTTCATTGTTTTCTTTTGTTGTTATTGTATTCATACTTTTTGTCCAAAAGCACATTATTTGTCACATAAGTTTGCAATATCAATTGCAATATATTTAGTGTACTTAACATATTGCAAGATTTATTATCTATTATAAGGGTATAAAGATACAGACCTAGCATCTTTAACGTTTGTGTGTAACGGTTTTGTGAGGAATAATGAAAACAAAACAGTTTCGTTTCCAGAAAATCCTTTTAAGCTATTGTTTTATTCAGTTTAGATTGTTCCTTAAAATCTTAACGTATTGTAGAAATTTGATATCTGAGTACAATATGTTATCAACTATAGGTCAATGTAAATGTTTGTTTTCGACTTTTTACCCCAATCGATGCTTAAGCTCGGCACAGTCGAGCGAGCGGGTATGTTAAACCGTTGATAGCAAACAGTATTATATTTAATATATGGAACTATATTTTGATTAACTAGGTTATCGCAAAATCCGTGTTGTTTACCGAAATAAATCGATCGAAATTAAAACGAAATATTTCACTGATATATAATTATTTTATACATTAGTCTGATTTTACGTCGGAACACAATACATATGACATTTTGGTATAATTGAATAAGTTCCTTCTTCCCACTCTCTGTCAGACTATATCTACTATGACTATAAAGATGTGCATAGTGTCATTAAACTGTCATTCCGTTTGTTTTAATTACCACCCTTGGGTATTAAAATCTATACGGAATAATATTTTAGGAACCGAACATTTCCTCATACACACTTTCTCAGAAAATGGTTGATTAAAGGAAACGAACTGAAAATGGCGTTGGGAACTCAAAGTTGCAAACGTTTTTTTTCACTTAATTGAAATGACAAACAAATTTGTTTCGTAGTTTATGTTTACATTTCATCTTTAAAAAATAATAAAAAAAACATTAAAAATATGTTGTTGAAAAGTGTAAGTAGAGGTTTTTTCATATGTTTACCTCCCCTTAATATGACAAATATTTCAACTGTTTAATCTTACTTAAAAGAACGAAAATATAAAAACATAATAAAAAGTCACCAAGTGAAGTAGTTAATCTCAAATTATCCTATTCTTTGATAATATTAAGTTTATGGTTCTTTTATGTGGCTGCAGATGTGTGTTTATTTTACAGTTTGTTGGCGCCGCACTGAAGTGCGCGCCTATTATGGAATGGGAATTTATTTTAGCTAGTGGTAGGAGCAGTTTTTAATTTGATGTACAGTTGTTATTTTTTTTGTTATTTTTTTTATGATTGAAAAATGCAAATGAATGGCGATTGCATGGGTGTTGAAAATGTTATTTATAGTTGAAAATATTGTTTTTAATTTATCTCTAAAACATTATTTTGGAAGAACG
>Ga0224511_10005137_pt1 | contig 10177 bp, 8 predicted proteins | sample SF_May12_sed_USG_2_FD_169988 | JGI IMG/M metagenome (GOLD analysis project Ga0224511, IMG submission 169988) | Sediment microbial communities from San Francisco Bay, California, United States - SF_May12_sed_USGS_8_1 | ecosystem: Environmental > Aquatic > Marine > Sediment | place: USA... | reverse complement strand
CTGTATGACCGTGCAGGTAATAAATGTGCGCCTCTCGAACACAATCAGTCTTATGTAGGAAAGCTGTAGACAGCCATGACTGAACCATACCTTTTCCTTCTCAGTTGCGGCTCTGTCGACAGTGGATCCTTTGATGTCATACTTTTTATGAATCTTTCTCATTGGGGAGAAAAGATTTCTCATGACAACGACATACGTTTCCTGATCATTAACTGTGATCCTATACATGGCTAGGTATTGCGGGAGCAGAGTTCTGGCATGCTGCTCAACTATGTGCTACAAAAAAGTTACTGAGACAATTACACGGTGCCGAGACATTATGAGCGGACAATATGGACAGCTGACCACATGAGATATCTCGGGAATAAACGTGTTGGTCATGGAGTTTTCCTAACTTACCTTTGCCACCTCAGCTTGCTTCAGTGGGACCACAGAGTACAAAAGAATTGGGACACACAAGTTAACCTAACAGCGGGCCAACGGGAAATTTGAACCTTGCCTACTGTTATGATGGTGTTTTAGCGGGCAGTTTTATTTCTTTACGCCGGCAGAATAGTTTTTTAGTCATTGTGTCCAGCGCACTCATAGCATAACTCTACCACCTCGTATGATTGCCGACGTAAGGTCTCTAAAAAGTGAGGCTCTATTCTAGATACCTGGTGATACTCGGGAAGCATCGAGTGCATCTCCTCAACTTCCTCTGAGCTGACGGTTTTAATGACATATGTTTTGTCTTGTGATAAGAAGAAAGTCGAACCACTCTTTCCACTTGTCTCGTTTTGATCGATCGGTTGGGACTTGGTCAGTGAGTTCTACAAGCAGCAGACATTATGCTATCAGGATGTGAACAAGGCCTTCTGCTATGAGAGAAAGCGTTTCAGCATCTCAAACTGAGAATGTTTTCCGATACAAATCAATTCATAAGGAAACATCCATTAGCTGTCATTAGGCCTCTGAGGCTTTTCTAGAATGCCGTAACGACAACCACTACCCGACGAGAAAATGCTTACCGCAAAGTCATCATCATACACGTTAAACCGTTCCCTGATATTTCTGAACACCAAGGGACAGTATTCCTTCACTTTAAAATGTGACGGCATGTTCTCTCTACAAACACAAAGAGGTACAATTACTCGACTTACATCAACATGGAAGCTTAGCACATGTATTACTCCTTCCGAATGATTTTTTCAGAGTGGATCGCGGATTGAATAGAAATACCCATATCCTGTAGAGATTTTCTCACTCACTTGTTATATAGATGATTATCCACTCGTACTTTGGAGTAAGCTTTGAAATGCTCTGGAAGGAGGAGGCTCGGTTCATCGACATGACTCAGACCGGTCACCTGCAAGATCAAATTTCATACAAAATATGTCGATGAATTACGATGGGAAAACTATCGAGCCACCGATCCAATATATATGTCATATGGGGGAGGCAGACAATAAGCAGCAGTCTGTAAGTATTATGACCCCATGAGGATAATGGGCACACATCAGCTAACCATATGGGCTAAATGCATTACACCGCAACACAGAAAATCAATAAATCGCAGCCTAATAACGCCAGTGCACACACTACTACCCTCTTCAACTGATTATTATAAAAAATAGATCACCAACACCCAAGCTCATAGTGAGCTTCAAACTATTACGACCATCAATGCAGATACAGTCAGCAATTAATATACATGTATGAACTGATTGATTAGTTTGCCCTCCACTAGACTTATTTCACACATTAATAGCACCCTCTAATCAGATATTGAAACAAGCAAATCTCATTTTATACCAGCCGTAAGTCATGACACATCCCACCAAGAAAATAGACTGGCAGGTATTAATATTTATTACAAAAACAAACTAAGCAAATATACAAACAACCACACACTAATTGTCTTCTTCCACTAAAACTGTAAGTACCAAAGTAAGACAAAGGCACTCTATGGATGACCCTCGTCCATTTATCTCGTAAACGTGATTTGAACTGCGGACTACCGATGATCCCACTAGGCAACAGCTCAGGGTATAAGGTCCTACACCCAGACCCCATATCAGACCAACACAGAGTGTGGCACAATAAATGAGCAACTAGAGCTTCCGAAAAAAGGATAGTTTCTTTGTTTGATTCTGATTTGATAGTTTATCAGTCACTACGGAGAATTACTGACATTGTCTGAAATACCAGTATTGGTTTTACACGCCACAATAAGTGCATGAATGATTCCGGTAAGGGAGATGACCTGGGCCACGGTGATGTGAATTACCCATTGAGGAACTATAACTATAAGTATAACCTATTCTCGCTCGTTACCCAGTCAACTTATACTCCCCTTGGGCTTGGTCAGTCACTAGACTATTATATCAGACACTAGGAGTAGGACAGGCAGTAAGTTTTTGGGATGGGGAAAAGTTTTCTCCTCCCACTCCGGCTCCAAGTCCAAACCTCAACTCAAGTCTCGACTCAAGCCCGAGGATTTTGATTGAATTGAATGACTCCCACTTTGACTTTCATAACAAAAAAGAACAACTTGTAACTACTAACTAATTCGATTAACTGAACGAACCAATACCGAAAAAGTTGCTCAACCCAGTCACCTGTAAATGGTATAGTTATTATTATCACGAGAACAATATTGATACCCATACTGAATGTGAATGATAGTTGAGCTAGTCTGTGAGTGTGATACTGATAGTAGACGGTAGTACTCACGCTGTAGTTGACACCCCACATAAAGACACTTAGCATGGGATCATTGGCCCGAAACAGTTTCTTCTTTTGTAACACTGTTTTGAACTTTTTAGTTTTCTGTTTTAGCCATCCTTATGGGTAAACGTCCGGAACCTGGCGCCTTAGACGGACACCGCGCTAGAGTGGAGGTGATCGATCAATCACTAGGAAAAGTTTAGCTTAGGTCCATCTAGGCCAATGATCGCCTCATACTGCGCTGAACCGACCAGAACAGGACGAGATAGACCCAGCGATGCTTAGCAGTTCGGAATGGCCTAGGAGGGATGACCTATAAATGCATCAACAAATCACTGAGCTATTTGGGACGAAAACAAAAAACGAATTATAAAAACAATATCATTCAGCAAAAGTAACGGATCGATTTTAATAAAACGTGAAATTCTTTCCGTTTATAGAATAATAAGTCAGTTATTTTACCTTTGTGTCTTAACAATCCATTTGGAAAAAACTGATTGAGGCTATTTGTAGCGGCCGTTTTTTACCGTTTTAATCTTTACAAAAGAGGTCTTTGGGGGTGAGATGGAATTTGAATTTCCTTCTGGCCGCGTATTATGTTAGAACAGGGTTTGTATGAATATCGTGCTGTAATGACATCGAACTTTGAACCATTATCCTACTCGGGGAGCAATTCCAGGATGGGCAATAATGCCATAAAGACGACTAAACCACATTGTGAAACTCACTCTATCGGCAATTCCACTACCCGCAGGCGCCGGATCTCGTTTCATCATCGTAAACCGTCAGTCGATCCAGCAGTAGACAAAGAACTTTCAGACGAATCTAGTAACAGTATCAACTCAGTAGAACAACGAAGGGGCGCTATTATCAACTTATCGTCCAATACAGCTAACGCAAATTCTGCATTATCGCCCGAGACACCACCAGTTGGCGATCTGTCTCTAGTGTCTGGGAAAACTCGCCCTAATCTGACATCTTGCAGCAACGCTACAGACGGACACAACGACTTTCAACAGTCGAAATCAACTCTAAATTCACCAATAATTAAAGGCTGTCAGGGGACTAAGAACAAAATGGTGACTTTGTCCGAGCAGGAAGTTTTTAATCTTAAAGATATTGTCTTGTTGCATCTGGATCTTGTACAACAACAGCGACAAGTCATACAGGAAAAGGATAAGCTTATAGCGCAGTTAAGAACAGAAACATCCACCGTGAGTACATGTACTCCTTATTTGTTCACCAACTAAACGTTCTGCGCAATTTTATTTGGGTTCAGAGCCTAGTCCTATACTCAGTCTGTGGTTGCGTATGTTTAAATTGAGAACAATCTGAGCCAAATTTCTTTTTTTGCCATCCCAACAGCACATAAGCAATGTTTTTATTACTATTGCAGCTGAAGACTCGACTAGATCGAATGGATAGAAGACTCTCTACTAAAGCAGACACCTCTTCGTCCAGAGTACACCATTCAGAAAGGTATTAGTAATATGAATAAAAGTTTTTTTTAGTTAACTTTTGACACAGTGCCACCTTTATACTTTTAGTACTGCGATTACTTTTACCTAAGGATATGGGCATATTATTTGGGAACTCTCATCTATAAGATAAAAAAAAGATCACCTTGTGTTACATTATTGGCATCACTTAGCCAATAAATAGCTTGTTCCAGGTTAGTCCATTCTTTGCCCACTAAATTTGGTATTTTATAGGTGGGTCTCCTTTAGTAAACCTCGTGATCACAGTCCAGCGTGTTCACATTTCCTCGCGAAATAAAGCAAAAGGTGACCCACAAACTAAGTATTGAACCCTGGTCACCTGATCCAAACCCGGATGTACTACCAACTAAACCGCTTCTTCCTTATTATAGCAGATATAACGATTATGTCGATTAACGCTCTCCCTCTCTGTGAACTAGGTAACAATAGTGTTATAAAGGTGTTGGGACCTTAGGCATCCTCAGAAATTACTTATGTTGGCCTCTAGACGAAAATTACAGCTTCCAAGAGGCCTGTTCGTGCATTTTAGCATCAAGGCAGAGATTACTAAATCAAAGGGAAAGCAGCTCAGTGCCAAAGTTGAAAAATACCATCCTGGTCGAGTTCAGAAGTCGGCCAAAGCTACCCTAAAACAGCAGAAGAAAACTATGGACGGTCTACATCGTGTAGCTTCAGATTATCACACCACACAGGTGATAGAATACGAAGAGTTGGCTGAGGAGACAATTCCAAACAGCTGCGACATTCAGTCCATTGAAGGTAATAATTCACTAAATAAATATGATGAGTCTACGTAACATGTGTGCCAACATGCAATAATGCGAGTGAAAATCCATGAATTCAGTTAGGATTTTTAGATTCATTCTTCCCATCCAGTAGTTCTTATAGTATAGCAGTATAGCAGTATAGTGAAGAGTTATGCTCCCCTGTATGATGCTATGTACGGTGTGGTAAATATGCCTAGAGTCAACCTCCGCGTTTCTGCAATGGTATGAAGATGAATAAGGTGACACCCGAAAAATATATATGAGGAGCTGTAAGATTTTAAGGGCCAGTGTGCCATCCACTTGCCTCAGACAAATGATCTCATTACTTGTTAGGAAATGGCCCACCTTAGATGCACAAAAATCAATCACTCCCAATCTTTCATTTTCAGTACCTAGCTATCGGATACAAACGTTCAACACATGCCATTCCTTGGAAGGCACGGAGGACATTGAGGAACAGACATATCACAAGCGTCACCAGAGACACGAAAATGAAGAGAAACGCAGAAAACGGTAATGATGGCCGTCACATTATATTACTGTAACTTGGCTCACTGATACAGCATGCCCATGAAATTTCCCATCTTTATTTAGGTGGGATCTGCAGCGATTACGCGAACAGCAGATGATAGAGAACCTTAAAAAGAACCAATCAATTAACAGACTAGCCCCACCTCCTCCTGAGAAACCTAATCTAGAAGCTATTTTCCCAAAAGCTGAAAACGGTGAGTTTTGATCTAATTATTATCATCAAAATGGCTTATACTCCACATCACATTGCTGGTCAGAGTTAGGGCTATCCTGATCTATCCTACCGTAATCATTCTATAACTTCGCTGTTTCAGCCCAGTACCTGGAGATATGTAACAGCCTACCTGTGAATGTGTTTGGTCATCCACTTCCAGAGGTCTCTCCAGCCGAGTTCTCGATTCCGTGGCACAAACCAAAGAAAAGCAAACACAAGCGAAGTACTCGCTGATAGTCTTACTGAGTGTGTGCATGCTCCCCTAGCTCAAATAGAGACCAAACCGTGCAGATTCTTTTGTACACTCATTCCCTTGTATATAGTAGTTTTAGTTCTTCTCTTATTTCATTATCACTACAGCTTTACAAATAATAACCAACTTATTCTCATAAAAAAGACATAACTTCAGCATCCCTTCACACATCACAAATTGACTGATTGGGCAAGTCACTGAGTTAAAACTCGCCAGGATATTAATCTGATGCTAATGACATCACTATTTTTAGTGTGTATTATCTGGCTGGTTCCAGAGCTCGTTGCAACTAGTCCCAATCATGGCTAGAAAACAAAGTTATTCAGATCGATATAGAGCAACTAATCCATGTTGTTATGATGTACACACTGGGCAAACTACTGCTGAAAGATGGCGTCAATTGGGTTGCAACGGTATAGTATACAGGTTGGTAGTATAATCAACTCTGGTGGAGACAATTACTGTTTGTTCCAATGATGTGTCCTGACTGTACGGTATGTGGAGGGTAGTGGGGCGACAGAGACAAAGTCTGCTTTGCAAACAAGTAAAAAGCGACTTACTTGAAAGACAGTCTTGCAGATTTTTGCACAACTAAAATTCCACCTTAACAAAACTAAATGCTAAATAGATTGATACAGATGAGGGTTCAAAAACTGGACCTTTACCAAACATTGTTAAAGTACTTATACAATTTATAACACTGCTGTAACCCCATCATAACTATACCTATAGTCATTTTATTTAATTAGAAGCTTGTGGAATAACTTGTCACACTACTATTCTGCGTTTGCTGTGGTATTGCAGTCCCCTTACCGGTGCACCATTTCCTTACACCTCGGGGCGTGGTATTGCATATGGTGTTTGGCGTATACCTGAGTCTACCTACACAGATGATTTCCCTCCATTAGATATTGAAAAGACTAAGCAGGTGCTGGTAAGTACTATAGTATTGAGCAAAATCTCCAAGTGAAAGGGGTTAGGTTAGAGTAATTTTATTTTGCACAGATAACGTTATTGAGGCAAAGCCTTGTTTTCAAAAGGATCCTCCGGTGACTCAGAAATCAGGGTTCCTTATTCGATTCCCGATTCGGACGCCCCGGAGTCGCGTGTTAAATAAAGGAGCATGAGGATGCAAACATAAACTCCCCTAATGACACACCCTGGGAAATATTGAGTCAAACAAAGTCAGCGCGCCAATTTCTGCATACCCCTGACTCTGGTCCGCTAGGATACAAAAAGAGGATGGGATGTGGATGGTTGATTAGCATGTACACTGCACATGTGATTTATCAAAACATTTTGCAGTCAATAACTACATCCGTATCTTACCTCAACTCATTTTGCAAACAGCCTCCAACTTTGGACTTTGACAAGCCTTCCGTAAATAGCAGTATTCGCAGTGACAAGAGAGTGACTCTCCAACCTTAAAGATGAGGTATATAAAAGACAATGCTGTTATTTATTAGGAAATCACCAGACACATCCTTAGCATCATAGAATGCAATTGTCAGCTGTATGAGAATATACACTGCGCTTATGTATACATAAATTGTTGGGGAACCGAAGGGATGGATAGAATTTTAACAGTAGGGAGTAGGCAACTCCAAACCATGATTTCCAGTTTGTATTTGAATTATTATAAGGTGTGAGTGATGAATAACTCAAACAATTGTGTGTTTCAATGGAATAACAGAGATTGAACGTTTAATTACATTAGGCTGTTTTTATGTAGGTAAAAAGGAATTGAGGAAGTGCAGCAGCGCTGGCAGCCGACTTGGGATGAGAGTGTCGCTTGAATTAATGAGCAAATTGGTAATGAAGTGTACCTATATAATAAACTGCCATAGAATAATACTATTTGATCATAAATGTGCCATCGTACACCTATGTATGCACTGGATCTCCAATAATTCAGTAATTACTGGACAGCCTATAGTGAAGAAGGCTCATGTCCATCACACCGATTACAGAGTAATCAACATAAAGTTATAAATACGGCGAGATCCCTTAACATGATTGCCAGTAAGATAACCAAGCAGTCATGCAGGTTGAGAATCAGTACATCATTCAATGTGTATTAGTAGACATTTTGTTGCTGGAAGGCTGTGAGTGGCCCGATATCATTGTGGTGAATAAAGCTGGTTTCAGTGTTTCCTCAAATGATGCTAAAATATGTAAAGTCGCTCTTTCCAAGGTCGACAGTACCAGCACTGGTCTATTCACATATTTGCTTTGTGAAGGCTTGATTGCTGTATTTTAGAGTGAGCTCGATCCTACTGATTTTCACTGTTCAATCTATCATATTTACAATTAACATAAAAGGTGCAATTTAAATGCCAATTCTTTCAAGTTTTATTATGCTTCTCAATTGTAGCTCAATAACGGATTTGTGTATAGGAATTAATCTGTTCGGCTATTTTATGTTTGTATAACACAATAGCCTGTAAAGTGTACTAGGTATATAGGCCGAGCATAGCAACAGTTAGCAAGATGGTGACAGCCAGTCAAAGTCTACCCTCCTCCCACCATAGGGCTTCTCTGAAGAAGTCTCCGGTGCAAAATCTTAAATCACACAAGCAACAGTCAGGTAAGTGTATTGATTACAGTCACCAGTTATGGAATATTTTAATTGTGAATTTCAGCGCTGAATTTGAGATGATCATTGGATCGATGATACGTCCATTGTATGGCTTAATGAGGCTGCCCTATTTGTACTCGGAGATTTGATCTAGAAGCTGCTAGGCAACTGGTAAAAGTATACAAGTGGGACATTTGATTTGTCAGTTTAGCCAAGCTTAACGTTTCTGCAATATGTATATTGGTAAGTCCTAAGTGTGACTATACATCTAAGTTTTTTAATAAGGATAATCTCTATGGTATAGCGACTGCAAACTTTGAGGCAATTCATGACATTGTTGAGTTTGGTTTTTCAAGATTCATTCTCCATCTCTACCCTTTCTGCTTTACATAGACTTGGTTAAACTCGTTTGCACCACAGGCAAGGTCCGTCAGCAACATGAAGATTAAAACTGTAGCCTCATGCCTCATTACTCTTGTAGATTTCGCTAGCCAACGGGCCATGTCTGTACCTCTGCCTTATGACCAAAGGGTACAGCACAATAATGCACATTGGCTAGCATGGGACACTGGTGAGCTTGATTTGCCAGGACAGCAAATTCGGCTTCACAAACCATACCCCACACCAGAGCCACCCCTTCAAAATAACACATTCGATGACCGTCCTAAGCCCCTAATGCCGTATAGAATTCCTGCCAAGAAACCGACCATCCCACGAAGGTCAGCCTTGCCAATTCAGCAACGCCCTGCTCACCACCCACCTGTACACAGATTGCCAACAGCTGGTAAACAGGTACCACTCCCACTGGCGGATGGTGCTATGGTCGGCACCTCTGGAACAATGATAGGAAATCATTCCAGAAGCAACAGAGGTACGCCTAACCGAGGGCTGGTAAGTACTCTTAGTGCTCATTGTATGTAGGTCGACATTGGCAAAACATTTTCTTATAGTTTATACTCTGCATTATGTTGTATTGTGTGTTCGGCCATGCTTGCTCCCTGGGTAATGGGGGAGATTTCGTCTAAGCTCGGGAGTAATTTGATCTCATATGTCCTTCCTGTCACCAGTTGAGCTCGGGAATTCAATTAACCCATGACTTTGTGTACACCATATGCGCGCTAGCTGTAATCAGGAAGCCAAGGGTGCCCCATGGTTAGTAGAACTCTATGCAGTTCAGTACTAATGATGAGCTTCAACGAGTTCAATTAAAGCGTATGACCTGTCAATTTGACTCACCCCTCAAAACCAAAAAGCTTTCCTTTGAATTGAGTGGTAGTTAAATTGGAGGTTGGCTTAGATGACAGATAGCGACAGTCTTTGTACTGATACATTTCTATACAGCTCAAACAGTACCCATTGCATTCCGCTGTGAGTTGTGCGAAAATGAAAGATATTATTGTTAATAGGAATGTCCTTACTTCTACTTACTGCTACCGGTATCGCTACCGGTATCGCTACCGGTACCGGTACCGTTACCGTTACCGGTACCGTTACCGTTACCGCTACCGTTACCGCTACCGCTACCGCTACTGTTCAGTGACTGTAACATTATACGGCTACTTGAATTTACTATAGCATAAGATTCTGTGTTAAAATGTCATAAATTCCAAAGGTCGCCTGGTTAGT
>Ga0224511_10005136_pt1 | contig 10177 bp, 9 predicted proteins | sample SF_May12_sed_USG_2_FD_169988 | JGI IMG/M metagenome (GOLD analysis project Ga0224511, IMG submission 169988) | Sediment microbial communities from San Francisco Bay, California, United States - SF_May12_sed_USGS_8_1 | ecosystem: Environmental > Aquatic > Marine > Sediment | place: USA... | reverse complement strand
CCGAGGGCTGTAACGCGATTACGTTACACATCAACCATCCAAATTTTCTTCAATGGTTCACCTAGCAACGTTCACTTGTTTCCGGTCTCATACTAGCGTCGTTGGGAAGGAAAATTCATTTGATTTTGCTACAATATTCGCACGAATGAAAGCATGAAGTTGCACTGGGAATAGAGGTAGCTTGCAATGAAAGATTTAAGTAGGGGATCGACTTTCGTTTGAAATTATAAGCAGAAAATAGTTACCGGATCCATTTGGAGTGAAAAGGGATTCTCGGATCCAAATTTCGACGCCAAATCAGACGCAAACGAGGTGGACCGGACGCCCGATGGAGTGAAAAGGCACCTTAATTCTAAGCAATTCACTCATTTACGGATATCAAAGCTACCGTATGACGGCTTAACACGACCCTGCACACACCTGAGGCTGTGACACACACAGACACACCAGCCACCAAGCTTGTTGATGAGACAACCACCAATTACTCTCTACAATCAGACTGTCATCAGCAGCGCACCGACATGACATCAGGCGTACGATCAAAGAACGCCGATGAATCAGCTTGTTGTTATAGTGATTAACTGCTGACAGTAAGGCGCGAGTGTGAGTTGCTCTAACTTACATAGAAGACCATAAGGAGGTGTTAATGGAACCAATAAATCATGTGATATTCACTCACATACAGCAACTGCCAATTTTCAGGCTCAGGCACAGCCACGCGGTAAAAGGCAGTCACAAGCACCGGCACGCAGCAACACAGGAAAAAGTCATGGATACAAAGTAGCACAAACATGAATTGTCATGTAGTGACACGAACTTAAAATGACAGAAGCGTGAATTGTCACTATAAACACAAAGTGATGCAGACACAAACAGTCATAATACATAAGTAATGGTACTAACCATTTGCACTTGAGTGTCGAGATCCCGGGACATGGAATCTGAGCCCGGCCCAAAGAACATCTTCTTCTCTTTGTTATATGTGAAGCTATCGCCCGTCATGGCCGACATTCGGTACCCAAAGTTCCGTAAGCAGCAGACACGCAGCAGAGCCTGTGAAAAAAGGGTTACTTTATCTTGATTCTATTCTGATCATCAGGATTCAATGATTGTGATCTCACAGGCTGAGTTGGCATTGCAGTGTTGAGCTCCTTGATATCTTCTACGCATGTTGCAGGAGCAGATTGCTTGGTTGAAGAGGGCTGGAGATTGAACTGATGAAGCCCTGAGCACAGTCCCATCCACTGTTGAGACCTTTCAAGGCTTACACTCTCAGAACAGGGGGTCTGTACACATGTGCTATTTCCCAAGTAAATCAACCCAGTTACCTCATGTTAATAAGATCGGAACTCATGAGTGATACATCACACACCTCTTCATAACTGTCCAGCTGCACCTGCTTGTCAAAGTCTATAGAGTTGTGTGCCTCAGACATAACACTGAGTTTGTGAAGGTTGATATCCTCCCTGAGAGGGTAGGTCTGCTTCCATGAGCTGTCATCACACGTGCCGAGTGACTCCACGTGACGCAATAGAGAATTGTGACGATAAAAATCTGGAAAGTGACAGGCGGTTTTCTTACAGGATGGGATATGTGCATTCCCACAGCACGATTTAAAAGTATCAACTACTCTCATATTAGGGCTCAAAAATTAAGGGATAGTTTCAATTTGGAGAAGAGGAAAATCAAACCCACGGCAAAATGCAACAGAAGCTTGTATCTAAATTTAATTATGGGAAAAAATATTACCACTCAGGAATGAATTGAGCGGCCTTTCGTTTCACTAACAAAAGTGCCAAGGGCAGAAGAAATAACCCTAGGGTGGGTCAGGGGTTAACCCTGGGCAAAGGGTGATCACAGGTCAAGGGGTCACTGCAGGTCAGGGGTCGCTGTATGCTATAATACAGTTTGCTGCTGCCCGCTTACTGTCTTTAGCGATCATAAACTCCAGAGGCAGGAAGTTGAGAAAGTAGGAGAGACGAGACCATAGCAGCGGCGAACTCTACAATTAAGGTCAAGGTTATATAAACGCTGCATATGGCGACTGTAAATCCTGACTTCTGACATGAAAAAACAACCGGGATCGACCTACGTTTGCGATATTTAGTAATAGATAATTGACACAGGCATGTAATAAGAATAATTTGCTGTCGGTTGCAGTGTGATAAAAACCGCAACTAACGAATTTGCTGCCGGGGCAGGGTTGACATAGTGGAAGCTGACCCAGTGCGAAGCACAAGCTGAAAGAATGAACGGATAGCACAGGAGGTTAGGGGTCAATTGATTTGTCGAGCAATTTGTCCACACATCACTGGCTGAGGTGAATCTTTAACGGCCTTGGCGTGATCTCGACCCTTGCCCAGGCATGTACCTGTACACAAGTGGAGATAATCTGTGGCTGGCAGATAAGCCAATCACAGAGCACTTTGATGACGCAGAGAAGAGGTTCCTCCGTAATCACTGAGATCACATGCTCTAACTGCCGCTCGCGAGCCTCCGCCCTGAAAACAACCAATCCGATGCAGAGTGAATCAGCACCACATCCAATCAGCTAAGGGATGACAAGGGAGAGTGAAAGTAACTTGACAATTGGAGTAACAGAGGGTCTACACAAACTTATTTAGAGAGACAGCTTAATAGCTAGAGAAGTGGGTTCGAGGTTCGAAAGAAAGATTTTGGGTTCTAGTACTATATAAAGCAAAATGATTTTATCTTAGTTGACTGAAAATAGATATGTAAACTCTAAGCGGACACGCGAAGTGATTTGATCAGCTAACCTGTCTACAGTGCTCTCTGTCTCTGTGCTGTCTCCATTATCGCTCTCTGTCTGTATGCTCGAGTTCGTGTCAGTATCAATGACAAAATGAGCCAGTTTATGGCTTATCTCCTCCACGTGCTTCACCTCAGGGTCATGGTCAAATCCTGGGATACAATACGAGACAAACATAAAGTGGCTTGGACACAATGTGTTGCAAAAACTATAATATACGGTACCAGTACTCAACACTGACACAAATTGTTATAAGTTCTCAAAAGCTGGCGATACCGCCACGTACCGTCACGAGTTGTAACAATATTTATCATAAACTCTCACAATTTATCACAAGTGATCCACGAGCATACAGACATGCGGAGAGGAGATTGTGATTATAGAGAAACAATGAAACCGCATACAGTATACCCAATGGTTATGTGGACTACCCTGTACAAACCTGGGGGAACTGATACGGCCTTTTTTCCCTGCGCCACATCCCGGCAGAGGTCACCATCATTTTGACCTCTCATGGGATTAGCCAGAGCATTGACAGAGAGGAGATCTGATGATATTCTCTGCAAATCGTCTTCGTTTCCCACAAAGTCATTGGTGAGAGCTCCTGACAGCAGATTATGTAACACCATGGAGCTGTTACTGTTGGCGTAACCCCTCTGCAGTGCCTGTAGGAAAAAGATAGGGGCAATCATCAGGGGGTGCAAGTACTGACTCTGTGGGGGTTATCTGACCTACTAAAAGAGACTTTTAACTTTGGACCTCTTGGTCTTCTGATGAAGAATGACAGAGGGAAGCTATTTTTAAACCATCTCTAGTCTTTCAGAAGTGCAGTTGCTTGCCCACCCATCTGTTCTGTAGACTGAGTACCTTTTTGTTCTTGTGTGACCTCTTCACTGTATTGATGAGGCTGCAGGGTTAGATCCTTGTGTTTCATCAGTTACGGTTTACCATGAGCACCACGAGCGGGACAGTATCAATCCACCTCAAAGTGTGGCTCGTATTTTGGTTTTAAGCTGGGATTAAAATAAAGACCTCACACTCTCAGAGAAAGCCCGCCATGACCAGGGCTTGAACCCAGGTTCGCGCGTCTGTGAGCCCGGTGCTGCCCCTAGTGTTGCAGGTTGATAAACCAAACTGCAGACTAGGAAACTGACCTGCAGATTGAGTCGGCTGAGATCATCCTCCGATTGTTCGGGTGTGGCTGTAGCCAGGAAGTCGGGTCTCATGTCCTGACTGATCATGAGGCTGCCTGAATCCTCGCTGTCGCTCGATGAGTCAACGTCACCACGCAGGAAGTTCAGCTCTTCCTCGTCATCGTCTGATACCATCGTGAGAATCTCACCCGGTTCAGCCATATCCTCTCCTACAATGCAGTTTTATGGCATAAGATCATCTTGTTTTCAGGATTCATCCCATTTGGTACCCAATGGGTGGACCACTTTTTCAAATTAAAGTGTAACTGAACTGAAAAGCATGGTCTCACAATGTACCCTTGATCTCATTTCTTGGAAGATTTTGCTCAAAACCTGCTGTTTCAAATGCCTGATAAGCTATGACCCAATATGATGGTGGGAGGAGCTTAACAATTCCTGTTGGTTTCCTCCATATCTAAACACAGATCCCGTAGTCAAGCTGCTGACTCACTATGGCTTATATGACCTAAACAAAAAATGAAGTTGTTTTTGCTGCTTTAACAATTTGTTCGAAAATTCACCCAATGATATAGGTCGTCTTTTGTGAATTTTTTATGAGAACACAACATATGAGAAAACAATTTGGAGTCATCCTGGCTGCCGATTGATCTCACTTAGCAAGGCAAGCGTATAACAATCATTCAGCGTTAGCATCATCAGGCATGGTGAATGCTTGCCTGCATGTGGTAATAAATTTTTCGGGAAGAGTACAGAGAGTTTGACTCGCACCATCGGCCGCGTTTTTAACGACTGTCTCAGGTGAATCTGACGCAACCTCTGATCCACTTCGCCGAGCGCACACTGTTCAAATGAGCTCCTCGCCTAATTGCTAGCTCCTACCATTTCAACTAGCCTCGGGTTCAGAAAGGCTTGCCAAGAAGAAAAATAATATTAAAGATATTTATAGTCTTACATAATTATGCATCACATCCGAGGTTGTATGAATAGTCATACATAGTACAGTGAAACTCGGTTAACTCACCTTCGGATAACTCGAAAACTTGCTTAACTCAAACCAAGTTCTACGGTCCCTGCCTGGGTAATGATAATTTGCTGGGCTTATCTCAAACATTTAGTCATAACTCGAACTGATAAACAGTGGTTAGTGCCATCAAACTACCTTTTATGTGGCTGGATGTGTTTACATTCTTGTGTCTCAAACTTAATTTCATTGTTTTCTTTTCACATGAGCAGAAAATCTCGCAAATTTTAGAAAGTTTAGCCAGGACATGGCTAAAGCAAAGGGAGCATAACTCATAACTCAAATTTTCCATTACTCAAACTTTGTTTGGTGGTCCCCTGCAGTTCGAGTTATCCCAGTTTCACTGTACCAATAACATAAATGCCTGCGATCATCAATACACTGACTTCACTGTAACATGATTACGAGGGGCGGTCTAACCTTCGCTGAGATCCTCATCCGTTCTCCGCCGTCGACGCCGTTTTAACCGCGCCAGTTTTCTGTTTTTCTCTGCCTGAGTCGGTGAGATTTCATCATCACCATCAGAGTCGTCTCTCTCTTCCTCCATCAGTTTCACCTTGATCTGTTTGTCTATATCATCTGTATAGAATGCTATGCATATAATATCTATACCATTAATATAACATATTTATCATCTGTATAGTACATAATTGGGTTGGTGTTCCAGCTGAGGACATGCACCAACTAGTGTATGACAGGGGATAACGGTAGGACATACCATATGGTATATATGATACATATTCCATCCATATAACAGCACCAGTTAAACATTATACTATGTATGGTTCAATATTCACGGACTGACTTTTTTCAGGAAATTCCTGGCGGGAACCGCAATAGGATTATGTAGTTGGGCTGAAAATTTCTCTTGATGGCTGATAATACTGTTTAGCTGTCCGCAACTGATGCAAGAGTATGTTTTTATTACCTACGCATATTATACACACATAATACATATGGGTCAGTTCATCAGAGATGGTACAATCCAGCAAAAAACAGACAAGAATTGTAATTGTCCGATTTGTACAGAAAGTAACGCTTAAAGGGGTTATGTCATGGCTAGAAGTGTCTTCACTTGTTTTCAGATTCTGAAGACTACCGTGAACAAATAGGCCTAATACCCAGCTCAAATGGAAGCTTAGACCTAGCCCTATCAAATGCGCATGCTTAGAGCCCTCGGCGATGCAGTGACGACACTGAGTAGCACTCTGTCAAATAGCTAATTGACTTTAACTATGAATTGCACAGGTTATATAATAGTGAGTCACTCAACCTGCATATGAGGGGAATCGCTAGAGTCTCATCTGCAGGAATATGTAAACCAATGTTAATCATCCGCTCAGGTTAATGAGATATCGACCAAAGTGTGGTCAAACCTTAGTTCAAATCGCGCGGCAAAGTAGAGCAAAGGGCCTGCCACATGATGGCGAATTTGCAAAAAAAAAAGCGTGAATGTTACGTGAAAAATCGCAGTGCGAATTTGCGATAGCTGTTTTGTACGAAACTGGCAGCACTAGCACGCTGAATTAAATCGCAAATCGCACTTACAAGGCGAGCGCTGATTGGATCAATCACTTCTATAGCCCACAGGAATCCAAAGGCTATAAAGTAGAAGGTCAGAATGACCGACTAGGTCCGACTTGAAACCTTATTTCAGCCAGTAATCATTGTAGAGCAAGAAACAATCACATTCATGAGAACCAGAGCATCAGAGGTGTTTCTTAAACGAAATCTGAGCACAAGCCCCATGCATGACTTCTAACGACACCAACTACGCAGTCTCATTGGCCTCGGTCATGTGACTGCGGGAAATCCTAGTAGTTCGCAAATAGTGATAGCAAAGGTGTGGCTAGGAACGTGAATTGCGAGTGTTTTTCCACGATTTGTGATTAGCTGATCGCAAAATCGCTATCGTGTGGCAGGCCCTTAACAGTTACAAAATGGCCAACTTTTTGAGATTTATCAACCAAAAGAGCATTGTAAACTGGGTGCAGTACAGAGGTGTTATATGTCAATAGAAAGGTTAGACTCTTACCTTCAAGAATACATATATTTCAAACTTTGGTTCACAGCTCAGAGCACACTATTAGCAAAAATTCACAACATGGTAGGTAAAACCTAGTTGTCCCATTTCTGGTGAACAGACCCATATGCCCTGTATATTCTTGACTATACCTTCCAAGATGAGTGCTGAGCTGTCCTGATTGGACAGATCCGTTGTAACAGGCGGTGGGTTGACAACTCTATAGAACGCCGTTTGCAGCCTCGTCAGTGTATGGTTCAGAATGTGTGAGAACACAGCGAGGTTAAGGGCTATCGCAGCAGCCACCTGCCTAGAACCTGAAACACAAGAAGTAAGCTAGGCAAAATAGCAATACAGTACAACTAATCAAGACAATCATTGACTAAACACCTGCACTATGATGTATGAATAAAACGTCCGGTAATGAAGAGATTGAAGTACAGTGAAACTCGGTTAACTCGACCTCGGATAACTCGAAAACTTGCTTAACCCAAACCAAGTTTCACGGTCCCTGCCTGGGTAATGATAATTTGTTGGGCTTATCTCCAACTTTTAGTCATAACTCTAACTGATAAACTGCGGTTAGTGCCATCAAATTACTTTTTCCGTGGCTGGATGTGTTGACATTCTTGTGTATCAAGCTTAATTTCATTGTTTCTTTTCACATGAGCAGAAAATCTTACAAATTTTAGAAAGTTTAACCAGGACATGGAATACACTAGAGCAGGATGGACTCGCTATGGTGGCCACATGGCTAAAGCAAAGGGACAGCACAACTCATAACTCAAACTTTTCATTACTCAAACTTTGTTTGATGGTCCCCTGCAATTTCGAGTTATCAAAGCTTCACTATAAATGGAAGGCCATAGCCTACCTTCGCTTCCTCATCATGACTGTCACATGGTCGCCATTTTTCATCATGTTCACCGCTCGCTGCCATCATGGCCACAGTCCTCTCCCCCCGCATGCCCACCACCACCACCTGCTCCCCATAACAGCCTGACTAGCTTCCCCAAATGGCCCCCAACCCGCCTCCTATAATAGCCCCCACCTCCACTCCTACCATAGTCGATGCCTCTCACCTTGTGACTGTAGTTTATGCACAACGATTGTGATAAGAACAACGACTTTGAAGACCATTTCCTCATCGAGATACGCCATCTTCTCCTGACCAAGCTGCTGGTCCGCCAGGTTCACGCTCTCCGTCGGATGAAACAAAGCGAAGTGAAAGTCCTGCAGAACCGACTGACATAACAGCTGCAGCTCCTTTGCATCCATGCTACAATCGGTAATATAAAAATGCACCAGTGATGACAACTTCAAGAGTGATTCCAGGTTTTCATGGTAATTCCAGGCTTTTACAGTAATTCCAGGTTGTTTCAAGTTTGCACAGCGATTCCAGCTTTTACAGTTAAGTAAGCTCCATTTAGCTCCCGTTTTTTGGTATACAGACGCCACTCTTTTTGTCTAGTTAGCACTCGGTGGCTTCTGGTAGTTTTAATGGCCATCAGGTTTTACTGCGCTGTGCCTATAGTCGGGAAAATCGAGACTGGCGTGGGTTTTTTGCTGCTGGTGGCCAAACCAAAAAGTTTTGCAGCTCAAAGTTGTCTTAATCTGTTTGCCAATGTTTCCACATTGTGGTTATGTTAGCATCAGATCGTGTACACCACTACCATGCGCCAAACTCAGTGATACTAACCTGGAGATATGCAAAATCCTATCTCATAGAGGTATCCTCCAGGATAACTCTATGAGATAGAACTTTGCTTTGGAAACTTTTCATTCAACAGATTATTTGTAAACCCCTGATCGGGCCTCTAACTGACTGTCACAGAAATCCATGCCTAAATGCCTGTTGCCTACTTAATTCTTTCGCGGATTCAATAAGCCATGGGTTTCTTTGTCCATAACCTTAAAACCCCAGGGGGCTCTAGGTCTGCTATTCGGCTGCTAAACCGAAAAGTTTACACGGCAAGACCTATCTCAGGGTTAGCATCACCGAGCTTGGCATGTGGCAGTGGTCTACACGGTCGTCCGATACTAAAAGAACCACAATGCGAAACGCTGGCAAACAGATTGAATCAACTTTGAACTGTTGTGAGAACTGATTGATTTGACCATCAGCAGCAAAAAAGCGAGACCATTTTCAACTTTCCTGACTATAGTCAACTAAAGAGTTTACATCTGAACGTGCCCAACATGGTCACGCTGCTTGTTAGTTCCCTTTGCAGCTTTGCAGTGTTAGGCTAAGACCGCTTTACTCTTATTTGTCGCTGATATCTTCCAACATAAACATTCTTATCATGGAAATGAAGGTGACTGTTATTCTCCACCTGCAGTTAGCAGCACTGACCAGAATTGGCTAGTCTACGGTTTTCTGCAACTGTACTTATTAAGGAATAAGACTGCTGCATAACCGATGGAAGGAGAGGTTGCTAGTCGAGATACATCAACACCTAGGCCCTGGATACTAAACCTAATCACAAGGTGGTTGCTTAACCAATGAGAGGAAGGATTGGTAGACCCGAAGCCCTGGATACTAACCTCATCTGTGTGCGCGAGCTTGTGTTATACAGTATATCCATGAGATGTAAAAACTTTACTGAGAACTGCTTAATGTCTCTGACCCTCTGTTGGGCGGGAGACAGCACACGGTCTGCAGCGGGCTTGTCAAGATCGGCGTAACGCTTCTGATTCTTCTCAAAGACACGACGGAGATTCCCGGAGGCGCCGTGGAACTTGGACGAGGAAGCCATACTGAAAGAAGGCCATACAGCATGAGAGAGAAAAGGATGTATATGCTTTTGGGAATACTGGACCTCAACAGTGAGGACAACCACAGCCATACACGTGACAGAATCAGAGGGCGGGGAGAAGGAACAGAATAGGAGACAGAGGGTAAATATTTTTAATACTGATGAAATAAAAGGAGGGAGCGAGGAGATTGGGGTGAGCAGTGGGTAAAGTCAAGGTGGTGGAAAAATATGACAAAGGGATAGCAAAGAAACGAGGGCCAGGGGAGGTAAAGGGTGACTCACCAGCGAATGTAATGATAAGCGGCATCCAGTCCATAGTACCGAATTCCAACCAAAGTACCAAGCTGATTATGAGGCATGCCTACAAATATATCATTCCTCACCAACTTAAGACCCCATGCTATTACTGTTGATCTTAGGCACACTGATCTCGCCGCAGTTACCTTAAATGCA
>Ga0224511_10005135_pt1 | contig 10178 bp, 3 predicted proteins | sample SF_May12_sed_USG_2_FD_169988 | JGI IMG/M metagenome (GOLD analysis project Ga0224511, IMG submission 169988) | Sediment microbial communities from San Francisco Bay, California, United States - SF_May12_sed_USGS_8_1 | ecosystem: Environmental > Aquatic > Marine > Sediment | place: USA... | reverse complement strand
TCAGCTAAAATATTATCCAATTATAAGGCAGTTAAATATAATTCAGACTTCTTCTGTTTTATACGTCTTATCACTATGGGTGTTTTTGTTTAAAATAGATCAATGGGGTATTTTATGATTACGCCTTATGATATAGTCGCGGTCAAAGCTTACTGATCTATAAATGAAGTTGTCAAGTTAAAACGTTATGCATATAGACTCATTTTAATCTTTTTATTTGTTTGCACCTAACCCAAAATCGATAAATGTACAATAACAGAAAGGAATTATCAAAATGACAAAAAAGACAAGAAAACCAGATTGTTTCATCCTTGTGGACGATTTTGATACGATCTGAATTTGGGTGGAACAGATAGAGTGCGCCTTAGGTGGCCTTGTCTCAATGTAACAACAGCTCGTAAAGGGGCTCGACATCTATATTTTAAAGACCAGTACACAACATGCAAGAAACTTTTATTTATGCTTGACACTAAGAGCGACGTATACAGGTCACATATTGTTAGATAGATAGATAGATTTTTTTCGGCATATGAGCATACAATGGTTTACATAATTATATATTTGTGAACAATAAAAACAAACATCACAAAAAGCAATCATATAAAAACTTACGAAGCAAAAACAACCATGGCATGCTTCAAACACCAAGGATAACACAATAAAGTGCAAGCACTTATTTCCATTGCGGTCCTTGTTGATACATGGCTGAAACACTTCAGCGGTTTAAAGCCTAAAGACATTGTCTGCGTTCTTTTCGATTCTGGTGCAACGGACTTGACTGACACAGACCTTGGGAAAGGCAGATTAAACGTAGTGAAAACGAACGATATCGCCCACTTCTATAACTGATGGCCGACTATGGTGGAATTTCTATTCCTTAAAACAAAAGCTGCTTCAAATGTCCTTAACTGGTCACTGGAAACTGTGCACACCCATAAAGATGACCCACTAGGAGGCTTACTCAGTGTCTAGATTCTTTTGTAGATCCTGACAAGACAAAAGCCAGTTCAAAGTGTCAGACAATTTAAGTTGTCGGTGGTGCTGGTGAAGAGAATCCAATAGAACAGGAAAACATGCACGTAGTAAGAGCGTTCTTGGGAGTCGACCGGAGTGTGTACGATCAATGTAACAGTGTACACACAAGGGCTTACGTGTTACGGTGCGTTTTATTCATCTTGATTGATTCAGGAATAGTCTCGTTGAGGCGGTTTTCAAGAAACGAACTTTTGAGGCAAAAGTGTAAATCACTACATGACTGTGCATCTCATGTTGTAAACAAAGTAAGGGACAGAGATCCACTAATGTTTTTGTTATTTTTACAGGTGTTTGTAATGAATTTACTCGCAGCGCTACTCATGTTGTGTTACGCATTTTTTTCTATTCTTTGATCTTTTTCACATCTGGTTAATAAAACAAATACTTTTTATTGCATGTTTGTTGCGGACGTTTTTTGTCTGGTTCCATTTGTCATAATTGGCTCACTTGCATTGACAGACATCATCAATTTTCACCTGTCAACCATTTCGATTATTGTCTGTTTCTTTATATTACCATTAGCATACTTTGTTGGTTGGGTAACGATTGTTCACTACGTCGTGAACAAGAAAATATACTGCGAGTACGGAATGTGGTCACTTCCTGGATACTTATGGAGTATACAAACTGCCAGTCTGTTGGTTTTGGTTTTACTTACCCGTGTGTGTAACACATTATTTAATAGTGTGTTTAGGTTTATCGGAACTATAGCCTTTACACAGGCATTTGTCGATATAGTGATGAGTGACCTCCAGTATGGATACACTGCAAACAATAGCCTCTTTTAAACGTGTTTCAATAAGCACATTTTAGCGTCCGAGCTTTTTATCATCGCGATAATACTTCTTGGCTTAGGTTACTCCTCGTACAGTATTGTACCAGCTGGTGTCATTGGTTGTATTTACTTTGTGTCGGTTACCCTACTGACCATATGGTCAGACGTTTTGTAGCATGATGCAGTGACTTAGCAACTTCATACTAGTGCGATTTACAATATTGGTGTAGTAACTAAAACACTTTGAGTACTTGCACAATAATGTGTTTGTGGCCATACCCTAATCAATTTGAATAAATAGTTATATAGCATTATAGTGGGTTGCGTTTATGTTGTTTTGACTTAATCATTTGTATAATGCACTGTTCCGCAAAATCTCCATCCTTTTTCTACCCCTTTTCGTTCTTGTTACAAATTTATATCAAACAGAAAGTATGAATTCATAATTATATTGATTAGGTTAGATTGTCATATGATGCATTATACATTATCAACATTGACAGTCGGTAACCATTTTCTGACAATCATAAGAAAGATTGCGCATGAAGGTCTATTTCACAAGTACTTTACATTGATTAAGGTTTAATGCAGTATTGCCTAATCACTTTCTAAATTGACACAAGTATGTTTTACATTAATGATGTACTGACTAATTCACGTTGTATGCAAACGTGTTTTACGTTGTTGTTGAAGTGACCAATTCCCTTTGTGTACTTTTCACGAGGGGAGTTTACATTATTTTTCTAAAACATGTAACTTAGCCACTTTTTATACTTGACACAGTGTGTTTACATTATTAAGGTATTAGTTAAATCGCATTTAGGTATATGAGATAAGGATATTTGCATTATTGTTGTGCCTCATTCCCTATTTATTTGAAACATGGATTTTTACTTTATTGCTGTAGTGACTCATTCCCTCAGTATTTCATAAAATGATTTTCACATTATTGTTTAGCAGATATATCACTTATAAAAACTTGAACCACTGGCTTTACCTTAATAGTGTATTTACTAAACCGCGTTGTGTACTTGAAAATAAAATAAAAACATAACTGCTGGACTGACCCATTTACCTTGAGTACTTCACACAATCATTGTGCGTTATTGATGAAGTGAATGACTCGATTTGAGTACCAGATAAAAGGATTTTTGAATTATTTGTGCGACTTATTTATTAAGTGTACGTGGAACCTTGATTTACAGATTCAGAATCTCAAAAACAATGCATACTTGACAAAGTAGTGTTGTAAAAAGATCTAAACATGTTCTATATTGTAATGTGTCCAATAAAATAAAGATGTTTTTGCTTGTTTATTTTTCGTTCGTTCGTTCGTTTGTGCGTTCATTTGTTATCAAAGTTTGATTATAAGACGTCTTAGTCATATCACGGCGGTCATGTAACCTTCTCGTATACTAATACAGATTGCATACACAGCAATAAAACCAAGTCTGCTGTTTTATGCAGTGATCCAAGCTCCTAATATACTGCGTTGTGGAAAACAATAAACGCGCACAAAAACACGTTTAATAATAAATGAAAAAAACTATCCAATTACCAATCTGAATAAAAATAACATAAGAATTAATTGACAACGTATTCTAAGGTAACGAACACATCCGAGTAGATATGAGTGTCCACCTTTTAGATTAGAAATGGGCAGGTAATGTGTCTTGCATAAACAAACAATCGTTAAACAGAGTAACTTCCCTTCTTTGAAATTATAAAGAAATAATGATATAAAACATTATGTTTGAAGAAATATTTACTTAGAATCATCTTTGATTTAGCATTCCTTAATGCAACCAAAAGCTATTTTGGATTTATATAGGATATTTTGTAACGTGTATTTTATGTATGCATTGTTTTGTCTAGCTAGTGAATAAACTCAATATACTGACATCATTTAATACACTAATACAAACAACGGAAAAATATTTGTGTTTCAGTCAGGATTTCCAAACAGTATGTATGAGGGACAAAAAAGTTCTTATATTTTACATTCATGTGATAAATGTTAAAGCTTCAATGCTGATATACTGTATAATATGAATATATGATACCGCGATACAATTTGTTGTTTTAGTGTTTACGAATGTGTTTACCCAATAACAATTTTCAAAATTAAAGTAAAATTATTGTACTTCGTTTTCATACCAAAACACTTTTATAAACACATTAATGTTGTTGGTTGAACGAGAAACATTCAGCACGCCTCAAGACATTTGATAAGATGGCTTTAAAGTAGGTAGAGCACAGAAAATTGGGTTGAAAAGTACTTATCTTAAAATATAATTTAGTTAAGAGTCTTAGCAAAGAAATGTGATTAAATATAGACGACACTAAAACATTTCTTGACTACATATTTAAAAAGATAAAAAATGCATGTAATATAAGGTAAATCATTTTTGTGTCCGTGGACAAGAAAAGGATTTCCCTTCATAATGAATGGTATATTAGAAATGTCCTGGTTTGTGCAAATTTTCTTCAAAACTAGCACATGGTACATATTGTGTATGCTCTGTTACGCAGTTATTTAGACGTTTAGGTATAGTTTATATTTTTTTCTCATGTTAATGCCCAAACCGTGTTCTGATGGCTTTAAATGTGGCATATTGCTGCGTAGTCTCGTTTCTTCAAAATAGTGCCAATTTGAAATACATTGCACCTAATGTAGATTTATGTGGGTCTATATTACCTTAAATTGTTAATCTTAAATAGTGAAAGCCAAATATATTATTATGAAGAACAAATACACCAACTCCATATCGTTACCCTAACAATATACGTCAGACAAAAAACAGTCCCATACATGTATATTTGAAACTCAATTACAAAAAGTTCTTTAGAAAGCAATTAAGATTACCAAAATATGTATATAGTAAAATTTATGATTTTGATATTATGTTTTCTGATCCTCAGCGACCATGGATTGTGTGGTGTTTACATTTGAAAATAGAGTTTCGCTCATGCGCTGGGGCGTCAGTGGTGTGGTATCTTTCTTATCCCAGGATGAACAGCTTCAATATAACCGCAGCTGCTATATTTCTATGGAGGCTATGTTATTTGAAGGTTTTTCCATTCCTTTCAAATTATCATGACATGGCTGTTAGAACATTGCTTTTATGGGAGGAAAAGATGTTTCCTTTACATTTAAAATTGACATGTTTACCTTTTGAGTCTTTTTTGTAAATTTTCCTTGTGGTTGTTTTAACATGGGTTGATTGTACCGGCTAAAAGAGCAAAATGTAAATGTACCACTGCTGCACAAACCTATGACATGTTTATGCTTCCAACGCTACATTTTATTTCGATCGCGATTTAGATTTAAACACAATTTTAAAAGGAATATAGCCAAAACATGTTAAAGAAAGAACTTATACTTCATGCGGCCAACCCCTTTAAAGATTATCCAACCCCCGTCCCACGTAAGATAAAATCCTTGTTCATTGTTGACAGTTGCCTACGTGTGGGTCTTAATTAATTAAAGAAAACAATTGTACATTTTCGGTAAGCATAAGTCCGTTGTCTATACCTTTTTTAATATTAGTATTTACAGTGAACCGATACAACCATTAAAGGTACAAACATTTATTCTACTACAGTAACTGTTCCTGTATAATATCAGAAGTACTTCGTTTGCGAGTAAGTTTGAAAGATTTGTTATTAAAAAATCTTAAAATACAGTATACATGTTGATCACCTTGTTCGTTTTGTTCCTTTAGAATAAGAAAACAAAATATGAAAAACTGTACACGTGCATATTCGTATCAAACAAATGCGTTTACATGCTTTCCTTCAACTAGCAGGTGCGATGGCTTGTCCGGACCTTTGGATGCCTTACCGTGGATCATGTTACTAGTTCAGTCACGACAATATGAACTTCTATGATGCCTTACCGTGGATCATGTTACTAGTTCAGTCACGACAGGATGAACTTACCGTGGATCATGTTACTACTTCAGTCACGACACGATGAACCTTTATGATGCCTTACCGTGGATCATGTTACTAGTTCAGGCACGACAAGATGAACTTCTATGATGCCTTACCGTGGATCATGTTACTAGTTCAGGCACGACAAGATTAACTTCTATGATGCCTTACCGTGGATCATGTTACTAGTTCAGGCACGAAAAGATGAACTTTTATGATGCCTTACCGTGGATCATGTTACTAATTCAGTCACGACAATATGAACTTTTATGATGCCTTACCGTGGATCATGTTACTAGATCAGGCACGACAAAATGAACTTCTATGATGCCTTATCTTGGATCTTGTTAATATTTTAGTCACGACAAGATGAACTTACCGTGGATCATGTTACTATTTCAGTCACGACAAGATGCCTTACCGTGGATCATGTTACTACTTCAGTCACGACAAGAACTTCTAAGATGCCTCGGTAAACCCTGCATTGATCGGACATTTATATAGCTGACATAATCTAAAGAATAAGAATAATAATAATTAATTATATCATGATGGAAAATGTATGGTTTAACAATTTCATATAAATTACAATTGAAGAAAAATCATTTTAGAAGGCATTCTGCTAAACTATAACATTGTTAGACCAATGCACTGCACTAATTGCACTGCAGTTTTTGGATAAACCCCAACCGGTTTCATTAAAAATCTTCAGGGGGTTAAGTTCATATTATATGAACTTATATATATATATAAACTCAGGTCGTTTCTCTTCCAACTTATTATGAGTCCGTGGCTTATCTATTTGATACATACCACCCCACTGTCACTCCGTGTAATCTCATAAAACCCTACAAGAAAATATAATTTAGATTTTAATAAATGCCTTTGTTTGTCAATTTTTCGAGAAAACCGATAGCATCGATGACGCTTAAACGTCAACTTGTTTCACTATCATCCAGAATTTAGTTACTTAATAAATATCATAAAAAATCAACCTAGTTCCTACATGTTGCTCGACAACGTACCTTTATACCAATTTTAGATACAAGTTATGTGTGACAAATGTTTTTTGTTGTTGAGAATTTCTGCAACAGTAAAGATGCTCACCTGGTCTGCATTGAAACCAGTCAGGAAAATCGGTTTATCGAGGACCACCTTCACTATCTAAGGCGTAAGTATAAGTTGATAAGCCCCTTTTGCAAAACCCAGTATCCTTTTGTTCGATCGGTAAGTCATTCGGCTGTTTGTCAGCCGGACTGTCATTGGATTGTCCGCATAATATAATTTCAATCTGGTAGATGGTTTAATTATGTACTTTGCATGGATCCAAAAAGCAAATAGTACATAGGCACAAGTGAAACGTTTATTCGACGAAAGTGCAAATGTAAGCACTTCGTAGTATTATCTCCTTAGTATTTGAGTCCAATTGGCCGTTGGGTAAATAATAATCACAGTGGTGGCAAACTTGTGTTTTGTTTTAACAGTCAATTTTGCTATAACGATAAAGACAAACATTTATAATTACATACATTTATTTTATTGTTGAAGTCAAAACAGACATACCTTTGACTAAACACAAACACATATGTACCAGATCCAAAAAAACGTTGACTAGACACAATGTGTATGTTCCAGATAGTATAGAGGGTGGATACTGAATTGAATTGACGGATGAACACGTCGACGGCTACTGGAGATAGCTCAGCACGGATAACGTGGTATGACGCGGTCGGGGATCGAACCCACGACCTCCCGCTCACGGGGCGAACGCTCTAACCACTGAGCCACCGCTGCGGTTTTTTTTCTTGACGTAAGCCTTATAGAAAACGACGTGTACACATATCAATTACAATATTAAGTGCTTAGATTGTTAAGGATGGTATGTCATACATTTTATTAGGACATGTATGAGTGTATGAGTGTGTTCATCAAATCGATTTAAATCTAAGTAAACACCAACATACACAAATACACAAATATTAATCGAGTAAACCAGAAGTCTTTCCTAGACAGGTGTATATGGTGGTGTCCTTTATTGATTTAGTGCACGTTTGCAGGCTGGGAACCAACCGGGCAAAACGATAAAGGAGGCGACGACGACGATTGCGGTTCAATTAACGCTTGGACGGATTTCCACTGGAACGACATTCAGTGTTTAAACTTTCATTACTACCCAATATGTGAGAAAGAGTAAGTGCAGTGTGTGTTCTAAAAGGAACATTGAATATTTTACATCCTACACTCGTATATGTAATTTTTACATACTGTTCATCTTATCTTCACAGTATAATCATAATATGTATAACACATAACAGTATGTAACGTTTTCCTTGTTTTAGATAGCATAGGCACACGATGTGTTCAATGTGAAGGATTGTGGTAGAGCATGAACCGACGCATATCGTTTATAATAAGCTTTCCAACACATGAGCTGTCATATAGTTCACCCAGTCTCGTTCTTACTTAGCGTACATGTTTGTCATGTTAATATTTCAAATCTTGATAAATTCTAGTATACGATTTCGTTAAAAACCTTTTGTTAACACTGTCGAATTCACATTTGTTTAGTAATTGACTTTTAATTTTTCGCAGCAATTTTTTTTCTAAATGTCCTCATTGATTTAAGAGAGACAACTGTTTGCATATTTCCTTTATGACATTTGGTCGAATTAATAATTTAATAAAAGCATGGCTGAATGTAGATTGAGGATGAGTCAGGAACATATACGGTCATTTGTTATGTAAAATAATACCTTACATTTATGCAAAACCTAAAATTGTGTTACTGGTCTTGTCCTGTTTGCCAATTTAGTTAAGTTGTTAATATACATATTATTATATTTGTTTACATACGAGCCGCATTACTATCAACTGGCGGATCACCAATAGTTGCCATTGGGTGTATTCCTACTCTTGCATACGAGGTCATATTTTCGAGCTTGCCGGGAATCACCGAGTAGTTACAATTGTAAGTCGTACGTGTACGTGAAAAAGACGTTGAAAACAACCTCAATGAACCCATAGACAGCCCGCCCAAAATGGCGTCTCCGCGGACCAGCTTTGTCGGGCCATCTATTGTATTCACTTGTCAATCATGCCAATGCAAATCGCTATCAACATCACCTAGTCTGATAATTGGTCAGTAATATTATAATTGGGCGATATGGCTGTCATACTATAATAAGTATTCAGGAAAGCGATGCGTAAATCATGAAGACCAGAACAGGATAGCGGGCTGTCGAAAGGTCAATTGCAAACGTCATTGTACTTGTACATCAGTATTACAAACGTCATTGACAAGGGCTGCAGATGTCAACATGATCTTTCATTTGTGAACATATCATGATATGGGGTACACGTGCAGGATTCATCACAAAAGATCCTGGTGTTTATCATTCAAATGATCTAGAACACTTGATGAAGCTTGGTATTTTTTGTCTTTATCTAAATTGTGCACAGCGTCATTGACGTATAGCTGTATCCTTGTTCAGGTCATTTTTTAATCACATGATTAATGTTGACATCAGTAGGCGTTTAATAACAACACATACGCACCCATCTCTATACCATAACCTGGATCATATTGTATTGCGGAAATAAGTAATGAAAGATAAAGGTTACACTGCACTCCTAAAGTTCCTTCACACTTAGATTTCAGCCATTGTGTTTTCTTAAAATTTTACATTCTTGTTCCTGTCTTTTTTATAAAGACTGTCATTGGTTTTGCCTTATTACTAACCTTAAGTGGTTTTACTATGTTTATAGTGCTAGTATGTTCTAGATGATTCATTTTGGTATGATTAAAAAATGTTTTAATTAAAATCTGTAAAATCTGTAAAATCAGAAGCAAAAAATTGAAATGTGAAGGAACTTTTGGAGGGCAGTGTAATTCACTGCATCGTGTGTGTTTTATGTGTTTTTTTAATAACCTCTTGACAATTTAGTGTCTCGTATAACAACTACATGTAACTACCTAACAGGGTTTTTCATGCAGTCAACGCTAAACTGCGCATAAAATTTACATGAGAACGACACGTTTGTTTACATATTTTGTTTCTCTGAATTTTATATTGCACTTTCGTGTTGGTTTAACGGATTTGATCCGCTCTTACGTATTCATAATCGTTCAACTTAAGTAACCCTAAAACCAAACTAGAAAGAATACAACTAAAACGCAATTCTCTGCATTATCGCATTGGAAACCGAATAAACTGTTTTGTTAACTTAACCTACACTTAATCTTTCTTTTGTAATTGAACTTACACCGTCGATTATTAACATCCTACATATGGACTGAAGGTAATAAGACTATAAGTATCTTTCATGTGTTCCTGGTGTGGATGGGAAAATCCATCCCGAGGGCGTAGTGCAGCATAGGCGGTGACGAGGCTTGCCGAGTCACCGCCTTGCTGCACGAAGCCCGAGGGATGGA
>Ga0224511_10005134_pt1 | contig 10178 bp, 2 predicted proteins | sample SF_May12_sed_USG_2_FD_169988 | JGI IMG/M metagenome (GOLD analysis project Ga0224511, IMG submission 169988) | Sediment microbial communities from San Francisco Bay, California, United States - SF_May12_sed_USGS_8_1 | ecosystem: Environmental > Aquatic > Marine > Sediment | place: USA... | reverse complement strand
ACCCCTGGACCGTCTGTAATTAAACATACGCTGTTCTTTCGTCATCTGACGCTGTGCATAAGGCTTCATTAGAAATGTTCGAAGTCCAAACGCATCGTCGCCTAAGATGAAATAAGGAGTCGGTGTGTCATCATTTGGCAAGGTATCGGGAGCTGGAAAGCCGATGCTGTTGTCCTCAAGACATTTTTTCAGATATGATGCGTTAATTATTTGAGAATATGACATGTGGCCTTGGCCGCCGATATCTATCGAAAGGAATTTATAGTCGGCATCTACGAGACCCAACAGCACCAGAGAGAAACAGCCTTTGTTAAATTGAAAAAAGGCTGCCACTCGTTCGAGGTCGTCTGCAGGCTCTGTTTTCCGTCTAAAGCACCACAAGCATTTCAAATTCTATTGCAATTGCACGCCATTCAGCGACCGTAACGAGACACTGGATACACTCGTCTTTATCTTCGTCAATTATAGCCTTGCACACTTCACGAACACATACTGATATTATATTGTGTGGTACTCAGTCAAACTTCATACTGGCGTATCTGTCACCGGAGACAATGTGCCTTATTGTCTGGTTCGAGCGCTTTACGATAATGTGTGTCGTGTTTGCTGATTCGTTGATACAATCTGTGGAGAAGTTCATCGAACATGTGTAGTAGCACACGGAGATAATTGAAGAAACTCGCTGGATCTTTGTGCCTGTTATAATTAAAAGTACATTATATACGGTATTTTACTATTGTACGTGTGCATAAATGATCGGTTTTTAACACTAAATACATGTATTCCATATTAGGTTAAAGAAGCTAAAGCTCAGAACATTGGGTTAAAAAGTAATTATCTTACAATATGACTTAAAGTAAGAGTCTAAGCAAAGAAATGTGATGTATAATGGCCTGCACTAAAAGAGTGTGGACACGCTGTGCAATCGCCTAGAACGCCATGCGGCGGCGTTTATTTTGAGCGTCAAAACAAACGCGCGGCTTGGTGTATGCACAGCGTTTGAGACAGCACGCTGTGGCAACGCTGTGGGGTCTTCTTGAGTGCCGTGGCGCCCACGGCACTCAAGAAGACCCCACAGCGTGCTACTGCAAGGTATTTAAACTTTTAGGAAACACCATGTGTACTTTATTTTTCGCCATGACTTCTCTTCGACAACAGTCCGGAATTCCGCTAGCATAATTTGAGGTGCGACAAGCACAGAAGGATGCCGATTTACTTCACATTATTTTAGGGCGAAAACAAAGGCGGGTAGCTAGGCGAAAACGAGTTTGGGTACGTGGATGGTTAGGTGAAGGAAGACGAATTCAGCATGGCCATTTTCATTGACTTTTAAATGCCTGAGCTGCAGTAACTTTATATAAACATAGCTATTCGATTTTTATTGTTGTACGTAATTTTGATTCCGATATCATAAATAAACATGTGTTAAAGCCACCAGAGCACAGTTTGGGCATTCACATGGGAAACAATTTAACTATCCCTAACCTGTGGAAACGCTGTAAGGACGCCACTCTGGTGTGACAGGGGTTTAAGGGAAAGCCAGATATTTTTTTCAAAAACGAGGTCTTGGTTTAAACAATTTTTAGTTTAATGTTGTACTACGCCTTCACTTGTAAACACATGAAAACATTATTTTTAAATATTAAACAACAATATGTCACCGTTTTTTAATTTTATTTGGTCAACTTGAAATATTTGTAGTCGAAACAATAATTGTTCCGTTTGAGCAAAGGGATTTCAGTATGGCTAGTAATTATATTACAACGACCAGATTAAGTTTTTTTAGGAAATATGAGCGCCAGAGGTTCTTATCTCATCGGATCGACAAACCTGCTCCATAATGATGTACAAAAGCATTGCGCTAAATCTGGTACAGATGACTCTCACATTAGACTCTTGTGAGGAAGCAGTCCTTGGCTGGCGGAGTAAAAAGGCCAGCACTGATGACGAACAGGAGGACGGAACACCTTGATATAAACTTTAATAATGTTTGCAAAATATTTTAAACAAACGCATACATGTAAGCTACTGCCAGTATTGATATTTGAAGATGTTTCTTCATGTATGCATTTTATACGAATCTAAAAATGAAATGTCATTTTTTAATTACTGCTAAACGTTAATATGGTAAGGTTTGCAGGATATGAAAACATATATTTGCAGCTATACAAATAAACATTAATCCAATACCATTCAAATATGAAATTTAAAGGTGAATCATCAGACCGCTTTCTACCGCGTTGTGTCATTGGGACCCAGCACCAATAAATCAATTGAATATAAACATCACGCGACTAGACCATTATGGATAGCAGTATCCTATACCAATAATTTTATATCTGGGCTGATAACAATAAATTTGTCAAGAACCAGACGTCTTATTATGACATCTGGTAGCTGGCCTACTACAGTTGAATGCCTTAAGAGATTAATTCATAACTTATTGTTTTTGTTCTTAAAAGTTGTATATTTGAATCAAAACTATAACTGCATTCTCTGTTTTAAACCCACCCAACACTGTGAAGTAAACACATATTTATTCATATATCCATTAGTTTATACACTATTTATTTCAGATAATGCACACATGCAATTCAAGTAACATGCACACATTTATTGACATCAAGAAGTAAGTAAAATATTAATATTGGTGAGATCTATATTTGGAAAAACATGAATTGATATAAGAGAGTAAGCGTTCTGCCAATCAAATGCATGTTGAAATAAAGGTATCATAATTGTGAAGAAAGCTCAGGAGCTTGTACATAGTTTCTCTTTTTCTCATATATCCATTATACTGTTACAGTTAAGTTCTGCCATCTTGTGTGTTTTATGCATGTATTAATCAAAGACAGACTTATCTTCATTTTCATTAAAAAACGTATTTTTAGAAAAACTACAACGATGCCTCACAGAACAAAATCATTAAAATTATGCATCCGGTCCCATTTGACTATACCCACATGATGTGTCAACTATTTTAGAGGTTCTGGACGATGTGCTTGAGCGGACTGCTTTCAAGACTTTATACCTGGGTCACCTTGTTAAAAAGGTTAAAAACAACACAAAACATTAGTCTTAGAAATATGTTATATGAATGTTTGTTAAATAAAATGATTTCTTGTACCTTTTTGCAATAAATATTAAAAGAGACAAAGACTATATAACAGTTTAGTAAATTGGTACCTGAGCTCAAACCTTTGCGTGAATACACGTGATTGGCGAGCACATATTCACTGCGCTAACAAGATAATATTAGCCATGAGTGAGAAATAAGCTCGTTAATAAAATATTGTTCCTTACTTTTAATGTACATAAAACATTCCTGGATATTCCAGAACCTCCATTACTTGGTAATTCAAGCATGTATTGTTCGTTCTCTGGCTTTACAAAAAACAACGTGTGTTTAAAATAAGATAATCTAGGCACAATTCGTAATTACTTGGGCTACATAAAGCTTTTTGTTCGTTTTATAGAAAATTCATTTTTGATAATTACATTATATAAACTCCAAGTTAGATTTATGTCTGATATCCTTACCCATTTTGTTGACGCAGCTGCGGGGAATAATGTTCTTCACTAACTACATCTCTCACGAGTGCGTGTCTGAATAGAATCAAGATGAAACACGCCATAACAACGTGCTTATTTTTTAGATTTCCCAATCGCGGCAGACACATTTATATAGCACCAACGTATATGTCAATTTTCTACAAAGGCATTATAATATATAGGCTTCTGTATCAAGTTTTAAAATACGTAGCACCAGCAGTCGTAGTAAGGAATATACCATTTTGTGTCTGCAAATATAACTTGTCATTAAGTATTATTGATTGCACGCATATCGTTCATGCACATTTTACAAAATGTTTTGATACGGTGCGATCTTTGATCACCCTTATGGTTCTCCTACTATCAATTTCTTCACTTAGTACTATCACAGTCGCATATCGTTTTTAATCTGATCACCTTTTATTATTGTATATTCTAGCATTATCAAAAAAGTTTGCTATATGTTAACTCCATAATAAGAAAAAAGATACATTGTCGCTTAGAAACAAAGACTTTCATAAATACGCGTTTCCTTCGTTTTATATTGTCCAAGTTATACACGTATCCACATTAATTTTACGCTGTGTCTGCACAACATGACTTAAAACCAATTTAATAATTATTGTGAAAGTGGTGCCTATGCTTAGCGGTTCGCAAACCGATAGTTTGATAATCTTTTCCACGTTATCCTAGACGTAATTAGATGTTAAAACATCACCATGCAATCACTGGAACAGTTACAAAAGTGTTCCCTGTTAAAAACGTTTCGTACATCTTCCGTAACGGTGACTGTTTTCGTGATTTAAAAAACTGGAACGTAACGGTAAGTGCACTTTTTTTTCATAAGAGTACAAAGCATTTTCACAACGGAATTATTAAGTGCCATAGCGTTAGTTATATTTGTTTAATAAATAGAAAAAAACATGCACAATATGAATACAGTAGAGCTTTCGGCATGTCTTACAATACTTTTTAACACTATTAATTGTGTCATATTTTTGCTTATTATAACGAGTGTTGGCGTTGGTAAATGTCAGAAGGCACTCATTCAATGTATAACATACATGTTAAAAATATTTGGTATAGAAGCTACATGCCTGTTTTTCCAAGAAGCTCTGTTCCAAAGCCTAGGTTATTATCCAATAGAAGGGATGCACTTTCATTGCATGCTTGTATAAATAGCAAGAAATTTCATTTTAAATTGCCAGTTTGCTTTTAAAGTCGTACTTTTAAAAGGGCGCCACTGAGGTCTGTTTGTGAAACACACTTAAAAAGATTCTTTTTCGAAAACCTGTTTGTTCGTGCTGTCGACGTGTGTAGGGCATATCGGTCCAAATTGTGGTACCTTAATATGTCTTTTATCGGTTGGCATATCATTTAAAACTTGTATTATATCTGTTGATTTCGGAAAAGCATTCGTAACGCATATTCCTGTTTAACAGATATATTCCAATTTTAAACCAAGTTGCCAAATCGATAGAGGACATATATTAAACACGAAATAGGTTTTGATACACCTAATACGATGGTAACAAGAAAATATAGGTTTTCTAAAAAATATTCGTGTGTTACTCGACCAGACTTCACTGGAGTCTCTTTAATAAGTTAGAGTTCTTATATGTAAATGATTTTATTTAAAATCAAACTTATAAGCACTCTAACTGTAGATTCAATCTAAATTCAATCTAACTCTAAACTCTAACTTATTATCATCTTTAAAAGTTATAGTTCTTATATTTAAATGATTTTATTTAAATTAATACAACACATTTTTAACTGTCACAGTCATAAATCCAATCTGAAATGCGTCTTCTTTGCATAAGTCATTTAACACAAAACATTTTAAAGAGAAAATAGATACAACTCACATTGTTACACAGTGGATGTAACACGGCGCACACTTTTACTTGAATATCTTAATTATACAAAATCATTTAGCTTGAACTTACCCCCCCACCCAACTCACGACTAAGTTTTGTTTCGCAGATGAACAGTTTTTTCTCCATTCCTGTTGTTGTGTACCATCCGACAATGGATCAAAATTAAAAACGTACGCCGTCATTTAATTTAGAAATCATCCCAATTATCACAAGTACTTTACGAACCCTGTTTTATCCCAAGAACCGTACCAAAAGATGTTCGTGAACGTTTTTAACAGGATACACTTCCGTTAATGTTCCCGTGATTGAAGTATGTGTTAAATTCAGAACAAGCATGCATACAACAAACAAACGGTTTTTTCACCAAACCTTATCCTGTTCAAAGAAACACTGTTCAATACTTTTTTTTATAAAATATAATTTGTACACATTTTAGATAGATATATATATTTTTTCAAAAATACTCTTATAACGAAAATACAGTTTTCATAACCAAATGAGTCTGGCGTTTTATAGACTGTTGGTTAATGCATTTATTACGTGTGTCGATGTAAAGAAGATGAATAATATAACGCATTATCAGATCATTGGTGTGCAACAATTTGTGTTAATGGCAACATTTCTCCAAGTATGTTTGTACTTGATTTGAGAGACAAAATGCACCATAAAGAATTTGCTTCCTCAAACAAACTCATGCATAACATGGACTAAGTCAAGTGACAATGTTGGCTTTGCAAACGTAATCTGCATAATAGTTTCAACAGACTAGTACATACTAAGCATGATTATCGGATGCAGTTACATCTCCGGTATGACTAGTTTCACTAATATAAGGCGTCATTTAATGAAATATCGGTATTAAATAAAAGGATTTAATCGCACATTAGATGGACATTAGCACATATTGTAAATACACATGTAGGTTCTGGTCATTTTGGGTCATGGCTTGTATATTGTTTACATTGCAAAATAGAGTTCCGCGCATGCGCTAGGGGACGTGAGTTGTGTGACATCTTTTAATAACATTGATGAACAGCATCAATGAAACCGAGCCTGTTATTTTCCTCATGCACACTATGGTTCCTCGCTTTTTAAGAATTAATTACTTTGTCATGTCAATGTTTTAAAATTTTCTAAAGCTGTTTAGGTATTGTGGAAATGATATATGCTCAGGAAAATATTTGTTACCTAGGCTAGCAGAGTCAACAATGGTTTTGCAAATATAACCTGCATAATAATTTCAAGAGGCCAGTACAGGCAAAGCATGATTATCCGGATGCTGGTGCGGTATGATCGGTTCTACTAAGGTAAATCGTCATGTGATGCAATATCTGTATTGAATAATGGGGATTTAATCGCGCTTAAGATGGGCATTTGCATATATATATTTAATTGTTAACCGATTTATGTTTTTATGTTGTTTAGCAAGCCTCACACTTACTAAGCATGTACTGGAGAAGAAAATAAATAGATTTACACCTTCTACAAGGCCACAAAGAACATGAACAACATTTCAAGAATTGCAAAGTGAAAATGTTAAGTATATTTAAAACATAGTGGAGAGGAAAAGGGGAATCTTTATCACCAATGTTTTCAGTCTGTATTTTAATGCTTTATTTCTGATTATTATATTTGGTTTAGCGCCTTTCTTTGAAGATACCTAGGTGTTTACCTTTCGAAGACTTATGTCTCATGGTCAGGTGTGCCGTCACTTTAGAGAAAGTGAAAGCCTGGATTGGTGGATTATCAACTTACCTTGATACTCTTTATCGCCGACGAATTAGGGTTTCTCTAAGCGTCAAACGTGGATGCGTACTCGCCCGACTGGTGCTTCACTAGGTAATATTCTAGTATTAGAAAACCAGTCTACGCACTAGGATAAACGCTCTAACTATATAAGGTGCATGTTTCTTAATAAATGCTGTTGAGATTGAGAAAATGTTTGTAAATTATTCTTTTTTACGCTTTGTCTATTGCATATGGCCAAATGTTTTGGCCCATTTTGTCAAAAAGTTCGAAATGTTTTGGTGTAGAGACATACGAGTGTGCACTTGCGGAAAAACCGGTACGAAACGTGCGATTTTGACAAAAATAGGTATAATTTCTATATTAAATTTATTTTACTAATAGATTCATGACAAATCATTTTTAATTTTTTTAATGATTGCTCTTAGTGTAAACTTTTCGAATATATACGGTGTTCATACTGTTGAATCACTCAAAATGCTCTACATGTTTAGCTAGAAACATTTTACTATAAACGAAGAAGGGCCAAACAATGGTAGTACGTGACCACTAGTGCTAAACAAGTGTACCAAATAGATTGCGCGTATTCAAATACGGTAGGAACAAAGGATGTTTATTACACTGAGTGGTGAAGTTATCAAAGCAAATAATTGTTTAAAAAGTCGTGTTATCTGTTAATGTATTCCGGAAGTACGGTATTGTCTTTCCAATACTTGCTAATTAAAATGGTATGTTTGATCTCGCACTAATACATCCTGCTATTAATTGATTTAGATGCAAGGACTGCATGTTTCAAGTTTCATTAGTTTCCATACACGATTGAAACTTCCCTGGGGGATCTGCAAACGCTCCACTGTAAAACGTTAGAAATGTTGTCTAGCTTACTGAGTAGGTTTTAGGCATAAACATTTCCATGACGTTTTCACATAAAAATGTATCAGTTTTGCAAAACAATGTTTGATTTGGTATTGAAATAATATGTGCAAATATGCAGTGACGAGTAAAATCACTCAAATTCACAAACTGTTACATTTTGTTATATTTCGTAATGAGATATTTGTCAAATGGTCAATATTGGAAGTAGATTCTGAACGCCGCCTAACTGACGAAATAAGGTGAACGTACGAAGATTACAATTACAAATGGTTCTCAAGTGTTTTGATGGGTAAACAATGTTAACCGACTCATATCAAAGCTTTAGAGTAAGACAATCGCATCAGTCTAGAGAATGTTCCTACATGTTGTCTGCTCTCTCTGAAATCAATGGTGTGTTGGTTTAATTAAAATATTTTATGGGTATTCACAAAAAATTATAAGTTAACAAATGCAGACATTTTTTGGAATTAAGAATTTAAATCCGTTAAACGATTTATGTGAAATCCAATAATTTTACAATAAATAATTTGTTTTGGGTTGAATACGATTTAAGTTGTTCCACGCCTACGATTGGAAACATATGGAAACACATTTTACATCTTAAAACACAATGTTAAACAATATCTCTGCCAATTTTCCAATTATTTCGGGTTTTATAAATATGTTTACGAAGTAGTTGAAACGCTAACTGTTTTGTTACAGTTTGAACAAAGGGATTTGTATTATGTTACCACTGCCCTGGTCAGTATGTTAAGCAAATGTAAGGGTCAGGTCTTGTAGGACCGGTATATCTTTTCCATAATGAAGTACAAATCTTTTTTATTAACTATTTCAGAGGCCCCTTACAGATAACGCATGGGAGAAAGCAGCCATTCGCTTACGGAGTAAACAGGCTAGCCTGGATGATCAAATGAACGCTAGAACTGTAAACCTTGATAAAAACTTCATAAAGGTTTGCCAAAAATATAAAGGAAACACATTAATCTAAACTACCGCCATTATTTATGCATTAGATTGATTATCCAAATACTATTAAAATATGACGTTCGCAATGGAATGACCTGGCCGCTGTGTACGTATTTTGATTATATTTTTATAGATATAGTGATATAAACAATCAAAACAAAAGTAATTGCATTGAGAGTGTTCTTAAGACGCATGTGTTTTAATGTTTTGATCCACAAGGTTGAACGAATATGAGAAAAAGAAAGAAAGTCATTAGTAAGCATAGTCTGCATGGGGAACATACAATGTACCAGAATCGGTTATTTGAAGCTTTTCGTCAACTGTAATAAAAGATGCCACACCACTGACGCACCCACGAACATGGGCAGACTTATATTTTTAAATGTAAAAAATAAACAATGTCTGATCCCAGTAGACCTGAAAAATATAACCACAAAATGATGTAGTACGAGGCGACATTTTACAGCCGCCACACACAGGCACTAAACAATAGTAAGTTACATTGTATTCTGAGAAAATGAGACAAAGAGAAAATGTCCCCATGAAACATTCTCTGCATGGGACAAACAGAAGCCTGGCTTTTATTGAAACAATTCATCAAATGTATTAGAATTCCACGCCATTGACGCCCCCATGTGCATGAGCGATTTAGTTTTCAAAGTGAACAACATTCAATCTATGATCCTACAGGATCTAAGCAATATTGAGAATTTGGTTTCGTTTAAAAGGATAGAAATAATTCCATTATTTATGCCAATAGTACCACTTTGAAATACATGTCAGAAGCATCATTAATGTTGTACATCAACAAATATAAGGGCGATACATTTTATTCATTGCATTTGGGGTTAATTTAATTAGATAATTATGCAAAAATATAATATGTTTATATCATTTATTAAGAATTTTGACACTTTTTTTACAGTTTCTGTAGGCCTCTTAAATACCATAAAACATTTTTCTAAGTGACGTCATTTGGTCAATTGGACCCAGAATTTCAGACTTTGTCACAAATTACAAACATGTTATATGACGAAGCCATTCAAAGCTCGTAAAAATAGTAATGCTATAATACATACATAAATAATAATCAGATACATCAGTGGCGGATCCAGGATTTGACCTTGGGAGGGGCGTGGACTTTGTCAACGGGGGGGG
>Ga0224511_10005133_pt1 | contig 10178 bp, 7 predicted proteins | sample SF_May12_sed_USG_2_FD_169988 | JGI IMG/M metagenome (GOLD analysis project Ga0224511, IMG submission 169988) | Sediment microbial communities from San Francisco Bay, California, United States - SF_May12_sed_USGS_8_1 | ecosystem: Environmental > Aquatic > Marine > Sediment | place: USA... | reverse complement strand
TCATACATATATACTCTGGAACGACAACCATTGTATGGAACAGTGACCTATGCTCTGGAACAGTGACACATGAAAGAATGGATAATAAACCTCTATAACAAACTTTTCAAGCCTGTAAATTATACAACATATGGTAAAAATTCCTATTGACATTTATCAACACAGATATTTAATTTATTTAGCAAATTAATGACATAAAATCACAAAATATGTCTATCGCTATCGAACTACATTCTCCTTTTTTGCAGAAAACGCATAGATTTTTTAAAATAGTGAAAACAAAAAATCCCCTTACAGTTTCGTCCCATATTTACATCCTGAGAACAGTAACGGAAGATGCTCTGGAACAATTTTAACAGGAAACACTTGTGTTACTGTTCCAGTGATTGGAGGGGGTGGATTGGCTGGGTAACTTGACAATGGTGTCTCAGGTTAGAGACACAGAGTGCTGTTAAATTGTCATTTAGTGAGTATTATACGTGATTGCTAGGTAAAAATAGTAGAATTCTATGGAGATGTTATAATCATGCGTTTGACTGTATACATGTAATTTGCTGTGAAATCATTAATTTGAGCATTGTGTTTTTGGTGCTAATCAAATACATACGGCCCTCTACCAAAGTTGTGTTAATGATGCCCCTATAGTTAGAACTGGACCCATCCTAGGGGGTCACGGATTATCATTGAGTTTTAAACAAACATCTGTTAACGATTTCCTCTCCTCAACCGTTTGGTCCCATTAAAAACAACACAGGAATTATCATTGGATGAACATGGCACACTTGTCTGGATAACTTAGTCACTGGGACGTAGATTAGCGACCCAGCGACCCCAGGGTCATCTTGTTGTTCAAATTCAAAAATTTGTTTGCCTATTTCAGCTTAAAGCAAAGTAGTGATTTGTTTACAATTTCTGTATTGTTTTGCCTGTATTTTGCAGATGATATCTGAAGATGAACACTCATGTTGGAACAAGCTTAAAGCTTGGAGTGCCTCCCAATGGAACTGGTTTGATATGTTCCTGTACCTCATCATGATTCCTATCGCGATTATCCTGAGATTGACACTTAGTGGAAAGCAGTTTGTTTACGCCAGGGTTTTCTATAGGTAAGACTGTTTATCTTTATAAGAGAACTTGAGATTAACGATTTTAAAATCCTGCAATTGAGTAGTGTTATATTATAGTCACTGTCGGTCAGTTATTGGTTGTTATTGTTTCGTATAAAAATACCAGTTTATGAAATGACATTTCTCTACGTTTTATGCCATTGAAATGAAACTTGGCATGTGTCATGTAGATGAAATGTAGCTTTGCTAAACACAAAACTTCTTACATAGTTGTTTGAGCATTACATATTTGTGTGCCATTGAACAAAGCTCTGTTTATATTTAGCATTACTTAGTTGAATAATGTGTTTGCTATTAACCTATTATGTTTCCTTCTTAAAATCAGTAACCATTACTGATACATAAGCACAGTTTAAAAAGACACAAACATATATTTTAAGTTGCTTATTTAGTTCTGTAACTGGTAAAATACCATCTAATTTGCAGAAATGTTCAATGAAACAAAGATAAATATTGTAAACAATGAAGACGGTTTTGGTTCAAGGGCACATAGCAAGAATACACAACTGTAAATACCTGTATATTCTTTATTTTTGTGTACACAGTATTATTTCAATCATCACACGAACTTACCAAATATAATTTACATAATAATGATTACAATTACATATTAATGATAGTTCCTATTAGCACAGATTCACAAAAAAAGTTAATATGTTTAGGTCAATAAAACCTTGATGCATTTTATTTTATTTCTCAAATGTCCAGATGGATGCTTAAACGATTTAACGTGCAGATTGTGACCCTATCTGTGTTTAACTGTCGTAACATTTAAAAGAAAAAGGCATTTACTTGAATAGCATCTTTGTTTTTCTTTTTGCAGCATCACAACGGCCGCGTTCTTCCTACGCTTCATGCAAGTCTTTTTTGCCTTTATGGACATTGGCCCCAAAGTCTTCATGATAAAAAGAATGGTCAGTTTATAGTCTCTTAAATTTATCATACATGTATATACAACTATTCATAACACAACACCATTGTAAAACAAAACATGTTTAAAAAATGGGAAAATTCCATTTATACAGTATACAAGTCGTTCTGTAGTGATGGTTGAATTGTGACCGGCCTTTGTCTGTCGTTCGTCTGGTTGTCCGTCAACATTTTACTTAAACTTTATCTCCTATGAAAATAATTCATTTGGTTCTGACCAATTTTTACAGGAATGAGGTTAAGAAATTTGATTTTTCAAAATGACATTTTCAAAAATCTTTTTGTCTGATACCGCACTTTTCAGAGCTTACGCATTAGGTATATTATATTACGTACATGTATTTATATTTGTTAATAAGAAATATCTTCACACGAATTCTTCTCTGAAACCGTTTGCTATTTAGTAATAAAAAACTGATGTAAGGGAAAGCCCTCAGGAAGCATAGACTGCACGATAAAACAGCAGCCTCGGTTTTATTGAAGCTGTTCATCAGTGGTAATGAATGATGCCACACCACTGACGCCCCCTAGCGCATGAGCAAAACTCCATTTTCAAATGTAAACAACATACATGTACACCCCATGATCCCTGAGGACCAGAAAAATATGACTACACAATGATGTAGTACGGGGCGACTTTTTACTGCCGCCCAGTAAAACTGCACGGGAATGATAATTGGTTGACCCTTCAGCAAAATTGGTCATAGTGTTTAAGTATGTTGCTTTCGTTAAAACTACACAGTAAGAATTGTACGAGGACCCCCTTGCAAAATTCTTGAAATGGTTCCGGTGGCTTGTATAAGAAAATTACGGGGTCAGAAAATAGATTTTAAATGAAAATTATCAAAAACCTTCTTTTCACAAGACCCATATCTTTTATTTGTGTTATCTACATGTCCGCTCATAAAAAGTAAGCCCCGAGGATTTAACTAGCCCCGCCCTAGGCTATGGATCACAATTTAACATTAAATTATATTGAAAATATAAAAACAGTTTCATTTAAAAAAAAAAAACTTGGCCTAAATTGATACAAAACTATACAGGAACAAAGTTTGGGTCGTCTTTTAAAAAATGTAATTATGAGTTCTCTTGTTTGCATATTAGGCCACGGGATCAGAAATACACGTGTACGTATTTAAATGCAATTTAATCAAATTCATGTCTGAAATCCAAGGCAAACAGCTTTCATATTTAGTATAACATGTTTAGAGGTCCTCTACTTATTGACACTTGGGTCAAAAGTGGCTTAACAAAAAGTCAATTATACATTGAATTGTATTTGAAAAATTGTCAAATGGGATTTTCTCCTAACCAGTATGGCCCATTTCATAAAACTACTCAGGTATGATAATAAAGCTATGTCAGTCTGTTAAGGGAGTAGGTCACAGAAACGGAAACGTTATTTCGTAGGAACATCTCGTTCCTAAAACCACATGACCCTGAGCTTTTATATTTGGTATTAAACACATGCCAAACCGGCTAAATAGATGTAAGGGCTTAAGAGCGAGGTTGCGAAACTAACTTTTACTTCGACTTTGACGTGTCTTTCCAAATCACGTCGAAGTCCAAGTCGTAAGTAAAATGTGAGTTGCAAAATAAGACGTGAACGTGAGTGTTTTAATGTAGCAAGGCATTATGAATACCTAAAGGCAAGTAATCTGTTAAAATATAAATGTTTAGTTTTTAAGTTTGTAAAATTCTTTGACGATTTGTGATTCCATTATTTTATGAAATTGTTATAAACCTTTTGAAGCCTAAATGAAAATAACAAACAATTTAATTGTTTTGTCTTAACATGGTCCTATAGTACTGTTTTAAAATAGTGTTTATGTGCATGTATATGTGTGCATATATAGTTTTCAAATCGGTAGGCTATAACCGTTAAGGGGACACCCCACCCCGCCCTGCTTCTTGCCGTTCTCAGTATTTAGGGGTATAAAGACCGAACGCACTTCGCAAAGGGCCGGTACTGTTGACGCAATACTCCTTTTATGTGGTACGCAGACTTCATCCTTAGTATCACAAATGCAATATTGAGCGTGTTTGCGTTGACTGATCCTATTTCTGATATTAAAACTAATAAGATATAATATAATTGGATCGAAGACTTTAAAAGAATTAAACAAACACAAAAGACCGGAAGATTGCAAAGATGAATTTTCCTGTCGATGCAACAAACTGTATTTGTATTTGTTTTACATTATTGAATACATACATTGGAGAGACAAACAGTTGCAAACAGTGCAGATATGTCAAGTTACTGGGCACAATGACAAAATGGCCCTTACAAAAAAAACAACACAGTCATACAATGGCATACGATATCACGAAACACGTAAAACAACAAGACGTAAAGCAATACAAATGTACTTTCTGTAGTTCTTTGGTACGCAGTCAAAACGGCCGCAGTACGACGGCTTAAAAGCAGTTAAAACGAAATCACAAACGAATTTTCAAGGTTGTCTGAGAACAGGTGCTATAAAGATAAAAGAGTGAATGGAAAAGTGTATAAAACAAATAACGCACTGTACAAAACGGTGCCTTAATACTTATAGTATATGCTTCTAAACCGAGGCTGCTGTTTTCTCGTTTAGGCTATGCTTTCTGAGGGCTTTCCCGTCATCAATTTAATTTAATTTACTACAGCTGTTGTTTAGTGCCTGTGTGGCGACTGTACAAAGTCGCCCCGTACTACAGCATTGTGTAGTTATATTTTTCTGGACCTCGGGGATCATGGAGTGTACATGTATGTTGTTTATATTTGAAAATTGAGTTCCGCTTATGCGCTAGGGGGCGTTGGTGGTGTGGCATCATTCATTACTACTGATGAACAGCTTCAATAAAACCGAGGCGTCTGTTTCTCGTGCAGGCTATGCTTCCTCGGGGCTTTCCCTTTCATCAGTTTAATTTATATAATTATATATGCTTTTACTTAGTATTTATAATGACCGGTGCTGCGGGCGTTAAAAGAATAACAGAGAATACAGAACAAACGCCCGTGCTACATATAATAAAAACTATTGATTGAGGTATTGAGATATAGATATACTATTGAAACTTTAATGTCATTTCAGTGACAAACGGTGAGGAAATGTGATGAGAGTCCAATTCTATGACAAAACTTTTATTAAAATATCAACTTAAGTATTGTATGCCTGAGTTCACTTTATCAACCTGATATTTCGTCTAGTTTCATTTGTTATCCTGCCTTTTTTGTTGCCTGATCAAAGTTAATTTACTATGTGCTTGATTGTTGTTTGTTTTAGTTTTTTGACCTGGTATCTTTCCTGGGCATCTTCCTCGTGTTCCTGCTGAGTTTTGGGATCATGTATCAGGCAATAATGTTCCCGAACTCTCAGCCGAACTTGTATATGTTCAATTCTATGCTGCACATCCCGTTCTGGCAGGTATTCGGTGAGCTCTTCTTGGACGATATGAAGGGTATGCGAATTGCTGATTTCATAGTGGGTTTTTTGTATGCTAAATTGTCTTTCTGCCTACACAAAAACTAATTGTGTCAAGCCGGATTGCGGTAAGCCCGACATAGCCGTCACTGTTTTAGTTCGGTGTTTTAAGTGCGTCCCTCCGTGGGTCCGTCTGTCCGTCCATGCGTGCATGCGTCCGGATTTGCATTGTTCAGGTTGTAACTTCTAAACAGTGCATAGATTCTCATATTTCTGGGAACAAATGCTAACCCTGGTTAAGGAAAGTTTGTTTGAGTTTATTCTGATCACGAAGTACAACGCATGTGTGGTTTGTTTTAGCGGAAAACTGGTTTAATGTCCACACATGCGCAATGAGGTGTAAATGGTATAGCATATATCATTACCATTCACGAACAACCTAAATAAAATCTAGGCTTTACAAGGTGTGTGTGGGACAATATTCTATATTATTTTCGATGAAACGTTATGCAACATTTGTGTTTTCATGCCACAAGTTATAGTTCAAGGCCATGGACTGCATTTATCAAAATGCAAAAACAAATGTACATATTGAGAGTTCAGTACCAATCAGTGTCGAACATTAAAACCTTTCCTAAATTTGATATCAGTTTTCAATAAAACATATGAATAATTTGTATCCAATAGGAGAACCTGACGAACCCTGTGAGAATAATGAAACGATTTGGCGTGCTAACGGCGGGCAGGACCGGTGCCCTGAGAAAAACCCGGTGGTTCCCGTTCTGGCCGCTGTCTATGTTGTACTCACAAACATCTTGCTCGTCAACCTTCTCATTGCCATGTTCAGGTATAACCAGGCCACTGGAAACTCTTAATTATCAAGCGGCAAATCGCCGTTTTCAGGAAGGCCCAGGTATTTGACATATTTTCTACCGCTGGTGATACTTATTGCCGACTTCCAAGTATGTGTTGTTGTTGTCTGAATTGAGTGTCGGCAGTACAAACTTGTTTTAAACTTGCATTTTTGCCTTTTTTGAGGACGTACCATCAAAAGTCATTCTCGTCTGCTGATACATGCATTGACAAAATAATATGCCATGCCTCAAACATCAAGATGGTGGTAATAGTAATCTCCGAACGCTGGGTAGTTCAAACAAACATACTTACTCAAACCTGTATTATACACTCAGACGTGCATAAAAAGGGTGTAAACAAATGTAAAACTCAACTGTCTACTTGGTGTTAGTACCAATTATGTTAGTCAAAACCTAACGATAGCTCATGATTTTATGTGTCAATCCTATGCTGCAGCTACACCTTCCAAAAGGTACAGGAGCAGTCGGAGCAAGTGTGGCGTTTCAATCGTTACAGTCTGGTGCACGAGTTTTATAACCGACCGAAGATATGCCCGCCTCTGATAATCATAGCGCATATTCGCCGTTTCTGGTCGTTTATCAACACCTGCCGTAGAAGGATAAACTGTTGTAACGACAACGACGGAAAGGTTAAAAGAAAGGACGAACACAACAATGAATTCAGTATGTTGGGTTTTAATACGGCTTTGAACATAACAAGTCAGATCAAGTCAAACCAGTCTGTGAATTAGTCTATCAGTCCTAAGCCCAAGTCGTTCAATCGACCGGTAGGTCAATGCATGGTTCCACAAATTTTAATTCAATATAATACAATATACTCCCACATTTCCTAAAATCCATTGTTTATGTGATACGGTTTAACAACAAACAGGTATTGTACGCTTTCTATTGTATACACTATGTCAGATTGTCAGCTTACAATATATCCCTAATCCATTTGATTAAAATTGACCATGTACTCTTATAAATGATCATATTGACAGTTGTGGAACTGTCCATTAGAATTGCATATTTTAAAACCCGACCGGTTTTCTCCAAAATGCTCTTTAATTTTGTATCCAAATATGAATAGTCCGAAATTAGGGCAAGTTAACGCATTTCTAACATACATTGATTTATTCTTATTATTTCTGGAAAAGTGAACTTAATAACAATTCAATTAAAAGTCAAGGTTGAGAACATCTACGAAATAATAATAGCATAACGGTTACAAATTGGTGTTCCAACATTGTCATTTAAGTATACTTCGTACAGTATGTCACTTTTCGTCGGTTATGTAACTATTTGACATGTAATCAAACTGAGCAATTGAAATTCAAAACAATGGGCAGTTTGCATTCATTTGTGAAGAAATAGAAACAAAACGATAACTGCATTTATAAGTCATCCTGTTTGTGTGAAGATGTTCAGTAAGCCTAAAAAAGACAAAGAATGCTATTTCTCGTAAACTCGCGGTTATTTGTTTTACAATAACTTTGGATGTTTTTAAGTATGCATTTATTCTTTGATTTAATTAAATAGGCTCTTACATCTTATTTACTTTAATAATATTTTTAACAACTTAGACTCCATTATTTTTTATTTTAAAAATGAAGCTACTAGAATTTAGTGGAAGAGAAAACTATATTTTGCGTACTAATGTTTCTGAGCACAAAATGGCAGCTACCAGTAAGTACCTAATATCTAGACATAAAAAGTATGCACTTGAATATTACTCATTTAAACAAAATTAAATGAAACATTTGACAAACAATGTTAATAATAGCATGTACAATATCAAATAAGAATGTTCAAGTGTTTTACGCATAACACAAAATGCAGGTGGCATTGTACATAGTACGCGAAATTCGGACATTCAATTCATATTGTCAACAATGCTGTAATTTGTTCATGGTATATTTTAACCATAATGTAAAAGATTACTATAAACGACATCAAGTATGTATATAACCGTCTCTAGTTTCAGGTAAGTACAATATATAAGCTGTTACAATTTAAAAGTAAAAACAACTGGCAGACTGCAGACAAATATGTCCTGTCAGTAGAATCTTTTCTGCCCTTATTGTAAGTATGTTAATGTCCTGTGTGTGTGAATTTCAGGATTCTTTGGATATCGTAAGATGTTACACCCAAGCTTTAATTATAACAACAAATGGATTCAGTGCGCATGGTATTAACGCTCCTATCCTACCCATGGTTGATCAAAATGAACAGCAGTATTTAACAGATATTTTTATCAATAGAATGCTTTGGGTTTTTTCCACTAAAATCGCTCGTTGTTGTTAAAAATGTGAAACAAATACGCGCGTCCTCTGGACCTGGAAGGGTTTCCCGATTTACAAATATAACGGAATTCCTTTCCCCGCGCACCTTGCTAGAGTCAAAATAATGCCGCACGCTTATAGGTCATTCTAATTTAAGAACAATGTTTACAAAATAAAGCATTGGAACGGTTAAAATTTACTGCAAAATAAATGTGCTCGTACAATTATATACTGACATTTTTTAAGCGAAAAACGAATCAGTAATCTAGTTTAATGTATATTTATATACCTGTTGACGTTTTTTATCCTTTGATGACATTTTTTAATGTTTATTTCAACATTTGTGGGATTGGAGCTTTAAATGAAACTTAGTCTGCACAGTGCAGTGTCAGATCAAGGAATAGACGTTAGGGGGAACGTTTTCAACGGGGAGGGGGATGTTAAGTCGTACAAGTGTTCCCCTATTTGCCTGGAATTATAGAATTTCATTGAATCATAACAGAATAGGAAATTTACTATTTTTATATAATAAATATAATCGCAATATGTGACCTTCACTAACCTACTACTAGTAATTACTTATATTAAATGTGTCAAAAGAACAATATTTTATAACTGTAAGGCAATCGTCGGTTACCCCCCGTTACATTACTCCGCTATGCTGCGTTACGTACCGTTGAACAATTGGCTAGGAAAATCTCGTAGTCATGAAAAATTCATGGGGCAGTTTCATTGGTGGCATAAGGAAACCTCTATGCATAACTAGCCAATGAAATTACGTTTTATATCTAATGTTAGGTTTACCATTCAAAATGGCGACATCCATGAGTCATTTTGCTAACGCGAGTGATTTATTCGGCATTAACAAGTTTGAAGGGTTTCATGTTGATGTTTAAATTAAATTATTCGAATTACTTCTGACACCAGTGGTGCGTTTCTTTCAAATAGGGATATGTATAGAAGATAGACGTCTACGAAATGCTTCATTGAGCGTCGTTAACAACTATATGGTGTAAATATATTGACCAATCATTTTACTCTCCATGTGAGACCTTGACCAATCATTTAACTTGCCATGCTAGATATGGAAGGTAGACCCAAAGCTAGAGTCTAACTTTCCTAGGTTAGGGGCTATTTTTAAGTGCGCAAAGAAACCCGCTAGCTTTGCTAGGTAGATTCTACTTAGCGGCTAGCTTTTCTATGCAAAAGAAACGCACCACAGTAAGGTGACATTAGGGAGGAAATTGTTAGTTCCCGACGTGGGATTCGAACCCATGACCCTCGATACACCATTCCGCTGCTCTACCGACTGAGCTAGCCGGGTAACTGGTCATTTGCCTTGTCCCAGCCGTTCTTCACTACACTTTTTATTTTTAGTAAGAAAATCCCTGTATGTAGCTATGCCAAGCCATTTTTTAAAAAGCCCCTCTTTAATTTTCCGTTTTAGTAATATTAAATATCATTCTTAAATTGAATATAAAACTTTACTCCAGTAAGAAATCTTTATTTTTGATGAAGTTATAGCCTGTCAAACATGTACACCCTCAACCCCCCCCCCCCCACCAAAAACTATTATTC
>Ga0224511_10005132_pt1 | contig 10178 bp, 6 predicted proteins | sample SF_May12_sed_USG_2_FD_169988 | JGI IMG/M metagenome (GOLD analysis project Ga0224511, IMG submission 169988) | Sediment microbial communities from San Francisco Bay, California, United States - SF_May12_sed_USGS_8_1 | ecosystem: Environmental > Aquatic > Marine > Sediment | place: USA... | reverse complement strand
TTATAAGTGTACTGTAATTACCATTCAGTTCAATGGTCTTTAAATAGCCTAAAGAAATGAATGTATCAACATTTAATGAAAAGTGAGGCCACCAATTTTTGGAAGGCCCAGAACAAAATGATCGCAATATTAGATTCGTTACGTTTGGTCACCATATAAAACCGTTTTGTACTGTGTGTGTCTCATTAAAAATCCATGTACTGTTTTTCCATTGTATATACTTTTAAAACGTTTGGTCAGCGGTGTTTGTGTAATTTCAACAACAATCTAAGCAGTAAGTTCTAGAGTAAGTAGCAACTGTTTTTTAGGATAATGACCAATGTTCAGCAATAATGTATAAACAAAAACAACATATATATGTGAAACCATTATAGGGATTCAAAAGCTACCACTTGTTGAGAGATCTGATATTCTGACTTGAAACCAATTACCGTACGTCTTGTTTTCTGTTGTGACATCTATCTGAAAAGCACGGTATTTACGACTAATGCGTTGGCTATAACAATAAAATCCATGTAATATTTGGTTGGCAACTTCAGTATGAATAACTTCATTTATTTCTTGCATTAACTGCAATCCTGTGATGGTTATTATGTCGTTAAATGAACCAAAGCCAACTCTGTGAGAAGCATCGACATTTGTTACAACAATATTGCAATAACAGAATGTTTGTTATGTTTTAAAACTACCGTTATACTTTTATCACACCCGATATAAAACAAACATTCGCTACATCAAACTGACACCTTGTTATTTTTGTACTAAATTTCTTAACAAGCGGTAACAAAAACCCATTAGTATATTAACCACCCGTGATAATCTTAGTACTAGCATATGTTATGTTACCCTTAGGTATTACTGACGCGCTGTTTAATACACGAAACACAAAGTACCAATCTTAGCAAACACTATGGCTCATATTCTGTTATAAATATTTTTGTCAGTTTATAAGATCAATGGGTATTTGACGCAAATATTTATTTCGTTTTCTTATAATATGTTGTTTTATACAACAGGTAAAGTGTAATATGATTTTTACAACTCTTGGTGACAATCTAAACAACCATTTATAAAAATAGCAGTAAGTCAGTTCATGTGTTAGTACAAATGTAACATATAACGCTTTGCGAATGGATGGTGGGTTTTCCCATATTTCTGGTAGAAGAAACGGAATAACATTTAATAGAAGGATTAATACTATTATATTACCTGTTGTTTTAACATTTTGAAAGCCACTTCAATTAATTAAAATCTTCACCATCGGAAACTGTCTGATAAAATTATTTAACCAGGAAATATTAATCATTTACTCATTGACTGTAGTAGACGATTTCTTTAAATTCGTAATTAAAACTTTCGCAATGGACTGTAACTTAATTGAATGAGGGTTTGGTTATAATGATGGACGATGTAAAATTTCACAAGACTACCAACAAGTATACGTGTCTGGTGTGACCGAATAAACATATTGCAAAAACAACTGGTGCAACATTCGATTTGGTATACGTTGTGTATACGTATACTCGTACATTGTATATGCCCAAATAGTTTTTTAGTCATAACACACTTTAAACCAACTGTAGTGCCATAACATCATCAAAACGTTATCATAAACGATATTGCATGATAACGCAGGTAAATATATATACTTTTAATTATGTCTATAGAACAGGTCAGATATAATCCGTTTGGTTTTACACAATCCGTAAACTTTTACCATATTTTAATGGGTCTGATATCTATAGTTTTTAAAAAACCTCGATTTTATTATTGTTTCACTCAAATAATTGATATGATAGTGCATTCTTTGCTCTAGTGTTTTATGTGGCTAGTCTTAGGTTTCATACGGTTACATTTTTAATGTACGTTCTGTCCAGGCTGAATTGCGATCCTCGTCTAGATATTTCAGTGTTGTGATAAAGGTGTTTTGTAGCGCTTGTGTAAGGTTTTGTTTGTTAATGATTTTGCAGCAGATGCATTTGTTTTGTTTGGGTCTTTTCGTCATGATGTCTGAACACACTGTCTTCTTGGTCTGCAGCATATGGTTTCTTGTAAATCAGTTTTAATTTGTTTGTGACACACAGCGATATACATAAAAATCAAAGCTGTACTACATAGTTATTATTTCTTGGTTAAGAAGTACACGTCTTACTGGTAAAAGAACGTATTAGGAAAGTATTAAATGGTTTATTATAATTGAATTATGAAGTTTAAATACGAAATATTGGTAAAATGTTTCTATTTGTCATTTCATCAAGTATAGGATATACTTGTCGAATATAAAGAACAACATATGCGACGTATTTAATGCTGTGTAAGTCAGGGTTTATGTGTTTGTAATTTACTGCGTTGTCATAAGTGATAGCGTTAATATTTGATTTACCATTTCACGTGCCAATGTTATTTAAAGTAGAAACATTCCTTCGTGTTAGAGCTGTTTTTATACAATTTTGTAGAAAATATAGTGCCAGCACATCATGGTTATAGTGCAATGTAAGTTGTCAAAACAGGTATTTTTAATACTGAATTATCAAGGTCCTATATCTCTACACCGAGTATAAACATGTTTTCGAGAGTCTGATTACCATGCTGAAAAGAAAAAGCATATAGTATATTTAATTTTTCTGAAGACAATGGCCAATTTAATGCTTAATCTGTTCTCATTAACATCGTTCACAAAGTTACTTTGATTGACGAAACTGTCAATTTTTCAAACAATTTATTCCAAAACGAAGCATGGTGCCAGTCGAAACAATTCGTTAAAAACCCAATTACTTGGTTAAAGTTCCCGGAAGAAATGCTGTGTGCTCACATTATGTATGGTCTCTTAAACCTTGGTAACTATTAACACAATCTAAAAAAATAAGTGATTGAAAGCAATACATCGTAAATTAAATGTATTTACTTTGAGTCGATTGTGTCTCACTTTAATGTTTTCCTATTTTCAGATTAATAAAACGGGTTATTTTAGCTTTGTGGTCCGTCCGAGAAACATGACCAATATAGATGTTAAATGCTAAACAATTACTTTATTATGAATGTAGTGTATGCCCATGTTTGCTCAACTTCAAATGTATGCGTGTAGACCTGTATCTTTCCTATAAAAGAGACCTATATGGTGATGCATTACACCGAAAGAATACAAAGTAAAGAATTTCTCACAGCTCATCAACTCCAAGGATAAAACGTCAATGTCACATCCAAAGAGGTTAATGGATCGTTAATCGTCACTTTCGATAATGTTGAAGACGACGGCAACACGTCCATGCCTGTATATAGGAACCTCTATGCAGTTGAACACAAACATTGTTAACTGAACCCTGGACCCATAATAATGTGCCTAGACACAAATAGGTTGTTTTCAGGTTATATTATAAAACAAGAAACGCCGCAATGCGACGAAACCAGGTTTTCAACGCTTCAACCAAGTATTGATATGACAGGAATAAGAAATGAACGATGGCAGTAAAGAAAAAATGATGCCATTATTTTGGTTGCATCAGTTGCATGCACCAAGTTTGGTGTCAATAGGCCAAAACAAACTAAATTTATTGAGCGGAAACTGAATTTCTATTTTTAGTAACAGTGACTTTGACCTTGATTACAGAAACCTGAGTAGCAATCCCAAGCTGCGTCTTGTTGTAAGCTACCCATACACCAAGTTTGGTGTCAATATGCCAACGCAAACTAAGGTTATTGAGCGGAAACTGAATTTCTATTTTTAGTAACAGTGACCTTGACCTGGATCACAGACATCTGGGTAGCAATCCAAAACTGCGCCTTGAAGTAAGCTACCCATACAGCAAGTTTGGTGTCAATATGCCAGAGCAAACTAAAGTTATTGAGCGGAAACTGAATTTCTATTTTTAGTAACAGTGACCTTGACCTTGATCACAGGCACATGGATAGCAATTCCAAGCTGCGTCTTGATGTAAGCAACCCATACAGCAGGTTTGGTGTCAACAGGCCATAGCAAACTAAAGTTATTGAGCAAAAACCACAGTTTGACGCCATTTAGGATACGCCCGCCCGACCGCCCGCCATTCGCCAATCTAATAACCAGGATTTTCGTTGAAGACCTGGTTAACAATAACAATATTTCAACACTTTGAGGCATGTGTGAAAATGACTGTTTTAATTTAATGTATACTATTAAATGCATTTCTTTTATTCCACAAACTATTTGACAAATGTTCTTTTGAACAAGGTGCGTGGACTTGCTGAGAATTGATTATTATGTTATGTATTCCTATTGCTCTTCAAAATATATTGAATCGGTGGATCTTTTAATCATACATAAGAAATAATTTTCCTCAAACATTAACCTTTATCATAATGCAAGATAGATTAGTTTTTATCGATTTGTTGAATACTTTGCCGTTTGAACCAATATAAAATATCAAGGCCGTCAGACTATTCAAACAACAGTTCTGTGTTCATCATACAGGTGCTTCTTTACTCCACAAGTAGCTGATGGGTTCTTACATGTAACATTAGTCAAACTTGATGGATAACTGAATCAGACTTATCGCAATGTTTGGTTTAAGTCATCAAGGAGAAAGTCTTCCATTAAGATTAAAGTATTGATCAACAGACAAACAAATAAAACTTCTAATGTAATCAACGATTTGTTTTTCAGATAAACACATCACAAATAAAACAATACAAATAACATCATTATGTAGATAACGTGATAATTATGAAAACACCATGTGCACACCGCAAAAAACATATTGGTAAATCCAAATACATTTGAAATTACAAGACGTAATCATAACAAAATTATAGCGGCAGCCCAACACGCACTGTCTGATGAGCCTGTCTGAATTAACAAACCATGTCTCTCATAGGACGACGGGGGCGTTGATTCGTGTTTATCGGTACACGAACTGCAACACAGAGACTTTTGGCGTGACTCGGTCCAGAATTTATGTCCATCTTTGTGTTCTAGTTGATCAGTACTGAGCTCAAAGTTTGTATCAAAATAAGTGTCCATAACTTGTTCCGTGTGTTCGTTGTCCTCCCCCCTGTCCATTGGCTGAAAGACTAAAATGTGTTTGTTGAGTGTCAGAACGAACGACATTTCGGTCAAAAGTAATGGCATCTTTACGCCGTATAATGGATGCACCAGGCGCATGTCTGTTGTTCTTTGCACTAGAAAAGTACGACTGGTTAACACTGCTGTGTCTAAGATTCAACGTCCTCTTGCGTCTGCAGTGACAAATTGTTTCCTTGAAAGCCTCTCTGTACATTTTTGACATGACGTTGTACAAGATCGGGTTTACAGTTGAACTGACTAAAAAGCAAACCTACAATGAACACGCATTGTTTTTGACATGTTTATCATTTCGCTGACAGAAACATAACGTTTAAAGATATAATGGTGTGCATTTTGGCAGGAAATGGGCAATAGAAAGGTTCAACAACTTGTAGTCATATAATAATAATGATAGCTGTATGGTTCAATGCAATGCTGAAATGCGAAATATAACGCAATAGAGGGGGAATTGAAACTTGTAAGCAAACTGCAAGTTACAATGGATGATATCGTTAAAACACATGCTCGTAACTTGTTAATATTGATCATATAATGAGTATAATCGGCGATTTAAAAAAATAGTTAAGAGCAACGCCTTTAAAACGTAATGCATACTAAGTATGGGATATCAGAAAGTACTTACCACAGATGTAGAACAATGCACTCTGTATATGGAGAAGTATCGGTGTCCATGTATGGTTGTAAATGGTCATCAGCCTTTGCGCATGGAATGGCGCCCAACATAAAGAACGCTACCACTACAGCGACTGAAACAATCGTATCACTACATTTATTATTGACTTTGTATGAACATTGTTCATGGGTTAAGCTAATAACATATGGGTGTTCTTCTTGACTGTCTTAATTGCAATTCATGATGGATTCGCCATATCATACGGCCGACTAACAATATAACAAATTTATGGCAATATTGTTGTGCAAAATACCAATAATAAACGACGTAAAATGTTTTGTATGTATAGTCCTTTACAGCTGCTGGATCGTATTTTATAAAAATATTTACTTCCAATATCACAACATCCCACTTATTATTACAGTTCATTTTACATATAGCAATGTTTGTTGATATAATGTTTTGCACATTGTTTCGCCTTCGGGAAACCTTTTTTGATATAACATTTACTGTACAAGTGTCAGTTAACGAATATGATAAGAAAACACAAATTTGAGCATTGGTTCACAAAGTCATAAATCCTGAGGGTACAACAAGTAAGTCAATGTACAATGACAGTTTGAACGGAAGAAAATGGCTTTTGTATTTATTAGCATTTATATCACGGCTTACTTAGCATTCTGAAGATGAATTTTTCCTGCTGGGGATACATGCGTTCCCGAGGCGATTTGGATTCCTGTGATGACACGGGTTGTTAATCCGAGTTGCGCAAGGATACCACTATCAGCATGTACAGGGCCACGATAATCGTGAGTGGGAAGACAAAGAAGACGAATGTCCAACGTTGAAAGATGTACATCATTGTTAAACGGTAGCGTTCTGGTATGTTATAGACCAGTGAAACGCTCAGAGGCGTGCCGTTGTTGTTATCAGCTTCAATGAAATAAAATTGTTCCGTATAAACGGTGTAAGGCAGGGCGCACACGAGAGATGTCACCCATATTCCAATGATGATTTTAATTCCTCTTGATAAGCTCGCGAATTTATGTGCCTTCAGCGGATAACAGATAGCCATGAAGCGTTCCACCGTAAACGCAGTGATTGTCAGGACTGACGCGTACGAGGTTATCTCTTGAAAGAAAATCTTTGTGTAGCAGAAGATCTTCCCAAATCTCCATGGATATGATTCGTAGAATAAGCCTCTGGGTGTAGAGCTGAAACATTAGAAAATAGCAATTGGTCATACCTAATGAAAAAAATGTAAATGCTTTAATACATAGGTAATATATGTACATTATTAATTTACCAAGGCATTTGTTTGTGCAACACAGTAACACACGAAACCAGTTTGGCCTCAACTGTTAAATCTTCTTTTTAACAGGTCTATCACATCTACTGTAATTTTACCTTGATAAACTTGATTAGGACTTCCTATTTAGGGTACAATTATTGGGAATACTTACATTTTTAGTTTTCCTTTTGGAATAATTAAGAATCGTTTTATTGAACATGAATTCGTGTGTGAACATTGGAAAAGTTCGTGTACATGTACCTCATATGTAATTGACGTATAAATAATATAAAAAGGCAAACAGCAGGACGTTATCCAGTCTGGAGTCTTTTTACTGCGTTAGACTTGAAGTAGAAGCTCTTATAAAATCATAGTTAAATTCAATAAGTTTCCGAATATTCTTAATATGATGTGCTGTAGACACAATGTTTATGTTTTGTGTATAATTATATCATTTTTTTCCAGTAAACGAAAATGTTTCTAATTTGTTTTCAAAATGGAATTATCGCATGTAGCAGATTTTATTCATAAAGAATATAAACAACCTTGTGTTGTGTTTATTGTTTTAATTCCAAAATCTGACATCATTACTCGACAACATAAAATCAAACTTTGCTATGCGTAAAGAAAACGAATTATATACTCATTTTATTGTAACGTTTACTCCGATTACATAAGCAACATTATAGTTAAATAGTTTTGCAGCTCTCTAGAAAATATAACTACTCTACAATATGGTGAACTTACACACTCTGGTGCGATTACTAACACTGTATAGGACATTGAACCTTACGGACATTGCTTTTACTGGAAAGCTTAATTATAAATGCGCAAATTATTCGTCTCCCTAATACTTTAATACAAAGATTATGACAAATAATTTGAGCTTTTAGCGCGATATTGGTGTCAAAAAACGTAGCATGTCCTCCAAACGTGACTTGTTTGCACTTAAAGACAACAACCAACGGATTATTTCTGGCGATATACATTAGTTCAACACTTGTCGTCTTTCCCCATTCATACCGCAGCGTCGAGCATGTTCATATTCAATATTTCTTAGACAGATGGAGCGACGTAAATATATATGTTAACTTGTGTAGCGGTTTAGATTCATAGTCAATATATAAACACAATAAAACTAAACATACAATTTGTTAGACGAGTTATATGTACGAAGCTTTGTACAAGGACTTATTCAAATTACCAAGAAAAGAAGATTGTGTTGGTTTTTTATTAAAAAAAGGCAAAATCGCTGGTTTGAAGTTTTCTTTAAACAATTCCCCAAAGAAAGATTACTAATTAAATTAATACCCAAGTACAGTCACTGTGTGTTTATATTTGCTTAAACCAAAGACACACACGAAGAAACGCATGGAAAATAGTTTATCGATATGCAACCTTATTTTTATTAAAAAGTAGGACAAACTATATTGATGGCTATTAACTCGTTACTTTGACCATGCATTCATCAATCTCCGGTAGTATTCGTTATCTAGAAATACTGATTTACGTGTTAAAACGTTATTTAAAAAAAGCGTGGTTATAAGTATTTACCGGTGCCTTTTCTGTCTTGTTGTTTTTGTGGTTGGTATTGTGTATTTGTGTTTGTACGGGCCATGTTGTTATAGTAACCTTTGTATTCATCGGTTCTTGCTTGCAAATGTCTTCAATTTATATGGTTATATGAACTGAAAATCTGACCTTAGGGTAGTAAATACAGAAGAAAGCGTCATTTTTGTTGCTGATAAACAGTATCACAGGAACAAAAGAAAAGTACATATAAGCAGTCTGCGCACTTATTTTTTTCAACCATAGCCCTTCGGGCTATTGAAATACAATTTTCTATAGCCCGACTGAAATTAAAATAGCCCAATGTTTTTGTTGTTGTCATAATTAATACATATTTCATATTTCATATTAGAAATACGTTGACTTTCACTAATTTTAATTTTAGTTGTGTTTTTTACAAACAAATAACTCCACAATCAGTATTTATGTTAATTTGTTTAGAATTTTATTCCACAATTTAAATTGGCCGGTCGGGCTATATTTTGACGATTATAATCGACCAACAGACCGTTTACTCGACTTGGGCTTCGGGCTTATAAACTTATTCGCAGACTGCATATAAGGCAGTAGATTAACGTGTTGTGGAGCTGTGCATTTTCGATAATTATCAATGGTGAATAGTTCTACGGTAAGATATATCACCACTGAGCTGTTGTCATCACAACAGCGTTTTGTCGATAAATAAATTTATGTTTTGCAGGTACATTAGATTAAAACATAAGAGAAATGGGAATGATAATCAGATTATTTATAAGTATTAGGTCATAGTTACTAAATATTTTTGTAATTATTCACATTTTATTGAGGTGCTATACATAACGTCAGAATATGCGTAAATACAATAAATTCATCACTGTCTTTACGCAATAAACACACATTTAGTCAGAAATTCTAAACTTTTGTTATTAATGCTTAAAAGGTAATGACATAAGTATAACGTCAATGAGCTATAAAGACGATACTTAACGTTTTCACGATGTTACGTGCAATACAGAATATTTTAAATGTATTTTTAATAATTATACTTTATAAATGATCATAACCCACCCTATGAATAAAGTACAGCCGAGTAAACATAAGCAAAATGAGAATGATTATCGGATTATTCATTAGTATAAGATCAAAGTTACTGAATATTTTTGTAATTATTAACTTTGAATTGCAGGGTTGTACATTGCGTTAGCATATACTTAAAACACTTAACCAACACCAATGTCTTTAATGCAACAAATTAACATTTAGTCAGAAATACTATAAGTATGCTATGGGCGTTTAAAAATAAATAAGATAATTATAACGTCCAGGGACTAATAAGACGATACTTAAAGATTTCACAAATATAATCAAAAATGATTTTAATGCATTTTTTATAATTATACTTTATTAATTATCATAACCCACTCAGGGAATTGGCAGAGCAGAAAAAACGTATTAGAAAAAATGACGATATGGATGAAAAATGAGGTTCCACCACAACCTACCCATCGCATAAAGTTGCTAATTGTTAAATATTGCAATATAAAATTATTTATCCCTACAAAGGATTGAATCCGGACTGAAAATGTGTGGTAGACGTTAGTGTAGCGTGCTACAAAATGCCTTTCAACGCGGCTTGCTCTATAGTTTATTCAGTTACAAGTGATTTA
>Ga0224511_10005131_pt1 | contig 10179 bp, 8 predicted proteins | sample SF_May12_sed_USG_2_FD_169988 | JGI IMG/M metagenome (GOLD analysis project Ga0224511, IMG submission 169988) | Sediment microbial communities from San Francisco Bay, California, United States - SF_May12_sed_USGS_8_1 | ecosystem: Environmental > Aquatic > Marine > Sediment | place: USA... | reverse complement strand
ACAAATCTATAAAATGAAACGTCAACTTTGGTTATTAAATTGAGCAATATGATCTACATACACTTGTTTTGTATACAGGTTAACGGCCTTTGTTGCGAAAGTGTTTTGCCAGGCAGAAAACGTCGTTGATGGGGTGGTGGATAGTGAAAAATTGAACCAAACACTGCGCTATATTGCTGCTAGTAGCAATAATGGACATTATGTAGACAATGAACCAGTGAAAATTCGCGAAATGCAGGTTTGTCCACCATAAGCAATAATTAGCCACAAAATAAATAATAAAATGCATAAAATAATCATAATCAACATTATGAGCTCCCATTTCTAAATACTCATAATCCGTTTACCAATGAAAGAATGAGCGTATATTTGAACAAACATAACAGCATGTCCTTGAACACAAATGATTACTTGATAAGGGAGTGATTATAGTAGCCCCCGTAATGTCAATTGAAAGGTTTTGGTTTTACTAATGACCGCTATACCTTGCTATTGAAACACTGAAAGCATCAATAATCTGCATCGGCCATACAAAGGCGGTGGCATTTTAATTTTATAGATTATAATAATATTAAATAGAAAAAAAGTCAATTCAGGATGTCTTTAAGATTTTAATATTTGGCAAAACACGGACTGTACGGCTCTTTATTGTGCAATATAATTATGACGTTTGCTGTTGTTATATATATAAATTGTGACGCATCATATTATTTTCAGGGCGTTCTTGGAGACAAAGCAGATCGTGCCACGGATGTCTCGATAACCATTTTCGTGTTGATAGCTATGCAAGAATGTACAAAACGGCATGAGGTTAGTATTTTAATTAGGTTCGTGTTAATAACATAAACAAGTAGTTTTTTTCCTCATTTGTAGTTGTGTTCTGCATTTAGGCTACATTAAATAGAGTCTTCTTTATTCCAAGCAAGATATGGCATATATCATTTGCATGTTGGCGTGTCGCTTAAAATCACTTCGCGTTATCACGCGTGAACTGTTATATAGTAGATGAAAAGGCAAATATTTTGTCGGATCATTCGAAATGACGTTGGGATAGACAAAATGGCAGGTCGTAACGTTATGACACAGAACGTCATTTGGGTTAAGCAGTACACTAAACTGTTTGTGTGTTGCTTGCAAAACGCACTTGCAACGTTCGACGCAATTCATTCTCGCACGTGTCGGAGATATAATGGGACATTTCAAACGTTCTGTCAATACTTTAATTCAAAACATTTTCATCTGAACGGTTGGCTTTATTTACGAATCAAAATCGGTGTCGTTGGTTTGCCCGGTTGACTGCGAAACACTGACACGGCTACATAAATTTTCATTTGTAATCGTGTTTGTTTCGTGTTCTATTCAGTTATACCAGTTATTTTTATGGACATACGTCACTAACTCTATCTCACATAAGCCAGATACAATTTTTGGCGCATGCGTGGTATTCAAACCTTTTATAAAATATTTTAGCATGTTACCTGTTTATTATCACCTTAAAACTTTATTATCCCCCGCCGAAGGCGGAGGGATATAAATTTGGCGTTGTCCACCCGGCTGTTCGTCCGGATGTCCGGATGTCCGTCCGTCCGTCACAAATTATACCTCAAAGACTATTAGAGATTTGAATATAAAACTTTATGAGTGTATAGATCTCATTGAGGAAAAGTGCACTGCATGCACAATAACCATAACCCTCCACTGCCTAATTTTAGAGTTATTGCCCATTGTTATTTTTCATACTTGAATTTTGTGTGAAACATATATCAGTGGATACAAAAGATATCAACATAAAACTTTATTGGTAGATAGATCTTAATGAGTGGAAGTGTACTCCATAAGAACCATAACACTCCACTGCCTAATTTTAGAGTTATTGCCCTTTGTTATTTTTCATACTTGAATTTTCTGTGGAACATTTCTCAGTTACTACAAAAGTTATCAGCATAAAACTTAATAGGTAAATAGACCTTAATAGGTGGAAGTGTACTGCTAAAGAACAATAACCCTTCACTTCCTAATTTTAACGTTACTGCTCTTTTTCATACTTTTAATTTGTGTGGAACATATCTCAATGACTACAAAACATATCATAATGAAACTTTATCTGTAGATAGACCTTAATGAGTGAAAGTGTACTGCACAAGAATCATAACCCTCCATTTCCTTATTTTAGAGTTATTGGCCTTTGTTTTATATATTTGAAATATGGTCTACTGTAAGTTAAAAATTAATGAGATACATAATTTAAAGTAGTCATTAAACCTATAAAACATAACTAAGAAATGCCACAATGTATAGTTCTTCTACACATTTCCCTAAATTTCTTCATCTCCCATCAATCAACAAAACCTGTTCGGCGGGGGATATCAATTTGACGAATTTGCTTGTAATAAGTGACTTTGTCAATTTTTAAAACGACATTTCAAACCGTTAGCATATAAGCTTTTAATTACAAATTGGACTATACCATTATATGTTTACAGAAGATGATTTTGATAGCTGGTTAGCCCAACCGGCAAAAAGAATGTTTAGGTTTTATTCAAAGACCCAACAGTGGAAGAAATAGTTCGCTTGATGAGTAAAAAGAATAAAACTATAGAACGCATATTCTATGTTAATGTGACATTAGGGAGGTTGCGAAATCGACTTTAACCCTTCAACGCGCACTGGTTTATTCACGTTACAGTTGAAGGCGTTATTAAAACATGTGTTTATTCAAGCATAACATTTTTGAAGACCTCAATGCGAGTAACCAGTCAACGATTGAAACAATAGAATTGTATGTGTATTAAAGTAATTGACGATTTCTGACAATTATTATTTCATGAAATTGCAATGAATTCATAAAATCTGAATAAAAAGAATAGCATTATGTGTTTTGGTCGTAAAAGTAGTCTTTATAATTTTAACTAATGTATATGTACATGTGTGTATAAATGTAGTTGTCTATCAAGTCGGTAGGCTATGACACTGGTAAAGGTGCCCCCTTCCCCATTTTGGCTTGAAATATTTAGTATTAAAACGTACATTTTGACAATGACACAAAACGTGCAATTTGCACCATGAAACAAAACATAAATAATATTTCACTATTAAGGCGCGCGCCCGCTTTGCTTATGAAAATAATAAATTAAATACTTCAATTATATAATTGGATAAATAAAAAACAGTTTGCAAGTGTGCATTTGCCTGTTTTGTTTTTAAATCAGCATGTATGTTTTATTATAGTACGATATGGAGCCGGGTCATGCTCAGTATTCAGACTTAAAATACATTAGTATGCAAGGGGTGGGGGTTTCTGCCTCACAGTTTAATCTCCATCTAATTATCAATAAGCATTTTCAATAGATATGAAATGCGACCTCTTCGTTGGACCAAGGGATCCTTGTGCCTGCATATATGAGGGACGAACAACACTCACGTCTCTAACTACCTGAAGGCGATACACATATATGGATGACGAAAAGTCATGATGTTCTCGAAAAGTAGTGTACACGTTACGCGTTGAGGATAGCGTTCTTATCGCAACCTCCCTATTGCCGCTGTACCAACATGAACACAAGTGTTCAAAACGGTGTCATATACATCTTCAACTTTATACTGCCAAAAGTCAATACTGACTACATAAGGCAGGCGCAAGTCCTGAACATGTAATGGTGTTAATATATAAATAAATGTTTTAAGCACGTCTTTAACGGATGTTTGTCTCAAGAGATAAATTATGCGTAAGCGTGCATATTGCGGTTATAACAACGGCTTAGAGCTCCGATTCGTAGTAGTTAAACCACAAGGGCGTTAGCCCGAGTGGTTGATAACAAGCATCATAACGACAATATACCACGCTCAAACGTAACAGTTTTCGATTCTGCTATAAAACAGCGTTGTTTGCAGTTAATTTATGACCGTACTGTTTTCTGTCGCGTAGCGTAATGTTAACAAATTGTGACGTCACGTAAACAAATTGTTGATGTCATTTCACTAGACGTGGTTTGTCGCGATAGGAAAACCAACGGTAAATGGTCTTCTATTTCAATACGGCATGCGTAGCAGTCATGGTAGAATTAAATATAAACTGCATATTAAGTGATTCGAGTATATATAATAATTTGTTTCAGTTGGTCAATGCTGCCATTGCGGATTCCATTAGGTTTTTGGAAAATACTCCAGATAATGTAATCAGATCAAATAAATATATGCTCGCTATAACGACATATGCTTTAGCACTAAGCAAGAGTAAAGAGAAGACACAACACATGGAATGGTTAATGGACGCCGCGATTGTTGACGACAGTAAGTCCTTCAAAGTTTGCATAACTTATTATAATTATCCCACATTCTTTAATTCAAATAATGGTTTCGTTATATATTTGTTTTGTCAATCAGTCTTTTAGTAAAAAAATAAATAAAATGTGGTTGCACAAGTGAAGTGATTACAACAAGTCAACTGTGTTGTCCATAAAATCAATGTCAATATGTCGTTTGATTTAAAATGACAGTAACATATAACCATTTATTTTGTGTCATTCTAACACAACATGAACAACAAGTTTATGTGTGTTGTCGTTTGACTTGTTTCAGAAACGATGCATTGGTCTGACAACAGTGGATTAACAGACGACATAGAAATAACGGCGTATGGGCTTCTAGCACTTATGAAGTTTGATGACTTTACTTCCGCTGCTAAAGTTGTTACTTGGCTCACTTCTAAACGTAACGCAGGGGGAACTTGGGAGACAACTCAGGTAAGTCAATATGGAAATATCTAGCGCTAATTGACGGTTAGTGTCATGTACAATAATATTTTTATATCTGACTTAGGATATTAAGAATGATGAATTGTCAGTTTTTTAAACCAATTACGCACTGTGTTTGTTTCGACATTTTCTTTCTGAAGACCTTTTTCCTGTTTAAAAGAATACAATGTACAAAGAAGCACAACATTATACAACATCTTACTTACTAACTATGCTGATATTACAGAGTACAGTTGTGTCACTCCAAGCTCTGTCAGAATACAGTGTACGGACATTCAATCCTGAAGTAAACCTAGAAGTGACCATCGACACGAAACCAGTTTCAGAAACCATTTCCGTCAACAGGGAAAATGCTCTACTTATGAAATCAATTGATGAGGTTTGTTGATAAAACTAGTTGGTTAATAACATTATCTTCCGGGTTTTAAAGATTTGATTGTTATAATTTTATTTTCTACGATGTAACAATTGAACTGTTTGTACTTGCTGGAGTTTATTTGTAAGAGGGATTCTAAACTTAAGCAGAGCTTTTGCTGTTATATTTGATTGTGGTGACTGACGTTGTAGGGGGATAACATGCAACCATATATTCAAACATCAATGAAACTAAACGAGGTTATATGATCTACGCATGCCCTAAACATATAATAAATTCCAATATGAACATAGCAACGCGAATGCGCCACACAAAGCCTTTTCTCAAGAGAAACGATATTGATTTTTAAAGATAAGCGTTGTTTGGAATAAGCGTACGTTCGTTTTGATGTGGCAACGACAATGTTTTCAGATAAAAATAAATAACGAAAACAACCCCTTGAAGATAACAGTAAGCGGCACAGGTTCAGGGAGACTCAACATGGAACTGAGGTGGAACCGAAAAGCAGAGGACGACGAAATATGTCCTTTTGAATTGGGGAAACCAGACATGTCCCCTGTAAATATATCATTTGCAGGGGATTCCCACAACAGATTCTTCGATCCTGACCAGTAGGTGCCATATAAATCGTTATTAAATCATATACATGTATACTTTGTAACGTTATACGTTCATTGCATATATGCTAAATTCATAAGTGTAGAACAACGTAGGTTTTAAAATCTCAATTGCATTAACAACAATAATAATTTTTACTGCAAAATATGTCACATGTTTAAACAAAATTTGTCACACGAAACGTTTGTGACAATGTTCTCTCTTGTTTGTAAATTATCTACAAAAGTGAACTTTGTGTCTAACTATGATAACTGCTTTTTGTTTGTTTAAATTGGACCTCTGTTGTTATTATTACATTTTATTCGGTCATTTATCTTTATAGTCTGTTTATGCACTATAAATAAACGCATGATTTGGAAGGCATTAGCCGCTGAACTAAAGGATTCGTATTCTTTCATCGTATATTATGCATGCATATAGCATTCGAACGCCAAACATGACATACCGATTGAAATATTAAAAACTATTTCGTATGTATTCCAAAATCAACTGACATGTTAAAACCGTGTAAACAAGCGGGTTTTACATAATATTGATTTAATATTTAATGCATAGTATAGGGTATATATATTATATATGTTGTGTATGAGGACGTGCTTAAACAGTTAAACCGTGTAGCTCGTTTTTGTTGATATACTCAGATGTAAGTACTTTTGTCAGTCCATGTGACGTATGCGGTCGATGCCCAAACGATGCAAACGCTGATGATGGTCAATTTAACATTGACGTTGTCGACAATATTGGTGACAGAAGAAAAAGAAACGCTGCACAGCCGCCTCACAACCAGACTTGTATTAGGTTTTCACTTAGGTACGGAACCCATTTGAATTTAAAGTAAAAATGTAAAAATTCACATTTGTAATTTTAATAAAAAAACAATATTTTTCTCATTAAAATGTGATATACATTATGGTTTTATTTTTCAACCATAGACAATTATTTTTAGAATGCAAGTATGTGCTTCAATTAAATTAAAGGGAACACTTTTACACCTTATTACCTCCCTTTAATATGAATAGAATGGCAATTTTTAATCTTGTTTATAAAATCAAATTTAAGCAAAACCTGTGAAAAACGGTGTGGTGGATTGTCTTTAAGTGGCATATATTTCAATAATTTAAAAGTAAAGAGTTTTTTACTTCTTCCTGGCTGCAAATCTGTGAATCCATTTCAATACTATTACTTTAAAAGAAACCTTTTATAAGAATTGATGGTCGAACTTGTATGTGTTTTTTTTGTACACATTTTTATAAGCACTTGTTAAATATTCGTAATATATACCGCAAACCTTGTCTTGCATTCAATTGGACACCTAGCATATATTTTTGCGCTAAAATAAAGCCTTTCTTTGTGTCAACCCTGTCGAATGTGTATCTTGAATGGAAATTAGCCATTAACCACTGCTGCTGGAATATAACTAAATACAATTGTAAAGCGTTGTCTTCACATGAGGTTTTGATGTAGCAAGTTTCACCATAATATCTCCTGTCAAAGTTATAAAGTTATAAAGTGGAAACCATTTTGCTATTATAGTTGCATTCATTTGACCATGACCCCCACTGACCTTACTACCTTAACTGCAACCTTAATTAAAATAAATCATTCCGTATTCAATTAATTATTTTTTTCTATTGTGGTAACTGTGACATTGGCCTTGACCTAGTGGTCACGATTTTTGGCTTGTAAAATTGAGCTTACATACTAAAATATATCAGGCTTGAAACAAATATTTATAATTCGTCGTCAAATTACGATTCATTTTTGTTACTACTAGATCAAAGGGTAATGATGGCCGGAATGACGCAGGGATGTCAATTATAAAGATCGACCTTCAAACAGGGATAAAAGCATTTGAGGATGACATCAAAGAGGTAATTATTACCACGCTACACAAAACTAAATGTAACTAAAGATTTTTTTACATAATGCGACTAAAACAACCATGATTATTATTGTCCAGAAACCATTTTTCTAGTTTAGTTTAATCATATTCTATTGCAAATGAACATCATAATAAACATTCTATGACACATATATACATATATTCATTACTTATGGGTTGGCCTCCCCTAAGTTGGTGTAAGTTATGACAAGTCAAGGTCAATAATAATTGTTACTAATGCTTAAAATGAAGTTTAAAAGATTGTGCTTCATGATCTTTAATGTAGTTGTAAATGTCCGTTCAATATTGTTGTTAAATTTCATGAAATGATAAAACATTTAAATACTAACACGAAGTTAAATAAAATGAGTTAAGTACTTGGAACCAAATAGAAAAAGGGGAGAAATGTTGCCATAAAAACGCCGCCGTACCAATACGTATGGTAACAACCACGACAGAAACTCATACATATTCAGTTTTAATATTAGGTGTAAAACATGCTTTGATACTATTGGCTCATAATATTTATATTGAGTTTATCCCAACTAACAAGTTTGGGTGGGTATATGGGGTTGGGCTTGTTGGTCATAGGCTTCACATATTTAAACAAGTTTTGGTACACAAATATAACATCATACGATACAGGTCAAGTTCGATTTTGGACATGGTGGGATCAAGGTCATTGTCAACAAAACACGTGTTTGCTAATTGTGTCTAATTTACATTCTTGTATATAACTTTATTAATTTTTCCAAGTTTGAGTAAGTTTATAAGTTGATGTTATCTTAATACATGTATGCTTTTATGTTCCAAGAACATAATGGGACGAAAGGAAAGTTTTAAGATGTACAGTGAAGTCCGCTAGAAGGAACTCACTGGGACCATGAAAATATGTTCCTTATAACTGGAATTCCTTAAAAACGTATAGTGAACTAGTTCAATGCTAAAGACTGGTTAATAAAAATAAGTTCCTTACAACCGAAAGTTCCATATACGCGGATTCTTTTTAAGCGGACTGTACTGTGTTGTAATACATTTAACAAAAGATATATGCAAATATAAAAATGTATATGTTTTAACAGCACACGAAAAATACTAGTAGATTATTAAATACATAAAATGTATCTGTATGTCATTTAAGAAAACACGTGCTTTTCTTTTCAGTTGAAAACAAATGAAATTATTGACAGTTACGAAATGCCAAAGGACGGCGAAAGCTACATTATCCTCTACATACCAAAGGTATCCTGAATGGCCTCATTTACAAATAGTTAAATGCATCTTCCAAATATAATTATATATTTTCGTATTAATATTTCAACCTGTTTGCTAAATACGCCATACAGTACTTGCGTTTAATCTTAAATCACAAAACATAACCTGTCCACAGATAACATCAACGCCGAAGGACTACATCTTTCGACTAGAAGACAACTATTCTGAGAGCAAAACAAGCAGACAACCAGCAATCATAACGGCCTATGACTACTATTATCCAGGTTTGAATGGTTTCATGCTTAACAGTTAGATACCATAAGTAGGCTGATACTATGCTTGTGATAGTGGCCTATTACACCCGAATAAATTGATTAGCTATTGTTGAATTAAATTCAAAAGCATCAATGCAGACAGTGTTGTGCCCAATTTAATACGAAGGGGATAAAGATAGTGTTTAAATGTCTCAATATTGTATTACTACCGATCGGCGAAAGTAATGAGTAGACTAAAATGTACATGTATTTATGTAAAGTGTACTGTTATGTCGTGATCTAGCTATACTTCATGTATTAAGGTAAATTTTAATTTGTATTTTACGCTTAATTCTTATTCGATCCAAGTTTGCCTCTATAATGAAGCCACATTTTGCTAAAATTACTCAAAAAAGCACGGGTGTTTTTAACCAAACTATAGATGTATTAACGCTATTCCGATTTATGTCCCAAATAGGAAGAAGTTATCGTTTATTATTAGCAAAATATAAGTCCAATATTTAATTTTAATTTTGCCTTGTCCGTCTGTCCGTCTGGCTGTATACCCGTCTGTCACACTTCGTTTCCGCTCAATAACTCGAGTACCCTTTGATCCAGAGCCTTCAAACTTCATAGGGTGATAACCCTTTTTGAGTAGAAGAGCCCTATTGATTTTGAAGTCAGTAGGTCAAAGGTCAAGGTCACAGTGACCCGAAGAGTGAAAACCATTTCTGCTCAATAACTTGAGTACCCTTTGAGCCAGAGCCTTCAAACTTAATAGGGTGGTAGCCCTTATTAAGTAAAGGACCCCTATTGATTTTGGGGTCAGTAGGTCAAAGGGCAAGGTCACAGTGACCCAAAGAGTGAAAACAGTTTCCGCTCAATAACTCGAGTACCCTTTGAGCTAAGGCCTTCAAACTTCATAGGGTGATAGCTCTTATTAAGTAGAAAACCCCTATTGATTTTGGGGTCAGTAGGTCAGAGGTCAAGGTCAAAGTGACCCGAAGAGTGAAAACCGTTTCCGCTCAATAACTTGAGTACCCTTTGGGCCAGAGCCTTCATACTTCATAGGGTGATAGC
>Ga0224511_10005130_pt1 | contig 10181 bp, 4 predicted proteins | sample SF_May12_sed_USG_2_FD_169988 | JGI IMG/M metagenome (GOLD analysis project Ga0224511, IMG submission 169988) | Sediment microbial communities from San Francisco Bay, California, United States - SF_May12_sed_USGS_8_1 | ecosystem: Environmental > Aquatic > Marine > Sediment | place: USA... | reverse complement strand
TATCATTATTATTATTATTGTTATTATTATTATTATTATTATTATTATTATTATTATTATTATTATTATTATTATTATTATTATTCAACGGTTTCGCGCAACAGCTGAAGGGTTATGAAAGCAACAGTGACTCTAGGTATCACGGACGTAGCTAAGTTACATGCACTTTAGAATCTTCATATCTAAAACCGCTGGCCAACATGTATGTAGTTTTCAGTTGTTATTATTATTATTTGTGTCTGGTTTATCTTTTAAATTTATATTATTTTTAATGAATCTTCTAAATATCTGTTTGTTTTCATTACAGAGAAAACAGTCACAATTACTCTTAACATTCAAAACATACCTCATCTTTAATTAGCGGAACCGATGTGTAAAGCTGTAATTCTTTTGTTACAAAAGAAGCATAAACCAACCTTCTTTATCAGAAACAAAAACGCACCATACTGAGAATTTAATGATTGGCCTTTTTTTATTTTAATAGTAGTATATGTTCCATAGTAGTTTTTCATTGTTTAGTAAGGTGCTATATTCGAATTAACTGAAACTGATTTCAGACGCAGGACTGGAACAGACACTGTGGATATCACAGGAGTCGTAACTACAGTGAGATAGGTAATTATAACTGCAATCACGCAAAAAATGGACATCGATGAGAAGTTACTTTTAAGATAAATCCGGTAAATACACTGCGGAATACAAAGACGTCGTACCTGCACCGAGGTGTTAATTAAAACTTCGCAAATAATGGTTCAATGAACCATACCATATACATAAAAACAACAAAACAATTGCATTTGCACGTATATTATATAGAACATCAACGTGTTTTCTGATTTACATTTTAACTTGCCAACATTGTATAGCATTACACATAATCATTGTGTGCCTCCAATAAATAATAACTTGCAACAAATTCGTAAACATTTAAAAACTATATTATATTGCAACGAAAAGCAGGTTTTAATTTGAAAATAATTAAACATTTGTTGACTGTTCAGAAAGTCAGAAAGAAGACAAATTTGTTAGAAGCCTGAACACCGTGTTCAAAACCACGAATTGGGTATCATATAGTGATCAGGCTAAGAAAGAGGGATAGATCAAACAAACGTCAAGTGGGAGATTGTTTATCTGAAAAAAAAGAACATGTTGGCAATCCGATTTTCTAATGTTTATCTAACATATATCGTTGTCAATTTGAGGCTTCCTTTTACATGCATCGTAAAATGGTCAAGGATTTTTTTTTAAGATATCTCGACCACAAAACTAAAACCACACTCAGAGCATGCAGAGCATAACATGTTTGCGTCCTATTACATAGATGTAATGTATCGCAAATATACATGCTTGTTAGAAAGACAAAACAGCAAACTAAAGATAATGTTCGTTTCTAAACAAACACAGATTTTAAACAAAATTGAATAAAGTATAGGAGAGTAAAAGTGTACACGATCTTCCTTAAACCATTTTATAGTACTTTTTAACAATATGGAAAATCTTCAATCAAGTTACTACTGTTATTTCTTAATCAAACGTCTTCTTTTCTTGCGAATAATTACATAAGCATAGCGGTCATAACGGAGAGAAGGAGAACTCCCAGAATAGCGGTCAGCTGGGCGGCCCCACTGCAGGTGGCGGCAACGGTGAGGGTAAGTGGGATGGCTCCACTTGCATCCGATGCTCCAGTTCCAGTGGCTGCGGCAGTCAGGGTCAGGGCGTATGTGTGTCCGATTGTTGTACTCAGAGCGGTGCTTCCGACAGACAGAACACCGGTTGAGCCAGCCAAGGAGAAAGTGGATGCAGCGGTTCCTACAATCAGAAAAATTTAATTGGTCTGGATAGTTATATCGCCTAAATATCACTTAATAATATTTTATTAGCATATGTCTGAGAAAGAGTAAGTTAATGGTTATCACTTGGATGAGAATTACGTTGAATTTTAGATATTCATATAGACCTACGATATAAATGATTTTTTTTTATTTCTTTATATTAAACAGAACAATTCTTGAATTGCCTACCGCCACTAGTTGTTTTATCTAAAAACGTTTATGAGGTGTCGACAAATCCATTAGCTTACTTCTCGTTTGGCATTCTGTCCTAAGTTTAAATCGATACCCTGCAACTTACAATAGGCTTGCTATATCAAGTATGAATATGTGTGTTTACCTCCAAGAGTGTAGGTCACCGTGTCAGCGGATTGTTTGTCACTTACGGTCCAGGTTCCTACCACTGAGTCTACAACAGAAATAAGTATTTGCCATTACATGCCTCTAAGAAAAAACTTGCACAAACTAAAAATATTTTACTTTAGCAAGTAAAATCATGACATTAAAACAAAAGAATGCCTTATGAAGTGTGCATATTTTACAGATTCTGATAAATGTTTCTGAAAGAAAATATAAGGACTGCATTATTTTAACAAATACAGTAGGACCGATAAGGATACGAAAACATATGCATTAAATTATGTTTGTGCTTAGCAGGCTTAATTAACTTTATATTGTGTTCTCACAAAACTGCGATGTTCAACATTTATCAAAATGATTGAGTCCTTGTATTGTTAGCACTTTGTTGGGTGAATACATTTATTTGAATTACATTGATAAAGTCCCACAATCATAATATATCATTCGTGTTATGGAATCTTACTTGCTGCGGCCCCAGCTACAGCGCAGCCCGTCAGTGTGGTCGCCGAGAACTCCAGTTTGTTGGTGATGCTCAGCGTCACAGTTGCGGTACCGGTGTCAACATCACCAGTCGCTCTGTCATAATACAGTCGGATTTTGTACATATCCATAGTCAAAATATTTTAATAAAACACATATAGCTCACACCTTCTTACTTGAAAGCGCTGGAACATAAATGCTATATTAAAATAACTTAGACCGATTACATCAATTTGGCTTGATAAAGTGCTTTATTTTGAAATATTGGTAAGACCAATTGATTTATGTGATACTATTTCTATGTTGAAGGTGAATGCAATATTCTATCATGTAGGAAGAACAACACCATAACAATATAATTACATGTGTTTAAATAATACAAAAATGATCTAATACATTATACAACTACATACTGCGTTCAAGTATGTATAATAATTGATCAGGATATATATGTGTATATAATATGATGTTTATTTTGTATTGTAGTCATTTAGTTATGTGGTGGTGCACATGTATTTTATTGATTTTGTTTCCATAAACTGATTTTAAGCAACAGCTTGTAGATACCTACACAAAGGTTCTATATTATATCAATGTATTGCCCTTGTATTTTCGTTTCGAGCAAGGGTAACGCGTAATGGAACTGTTAAATAGTAGACAAACTATTAAATACAATTAAAGGCAACATTATGAATGATGCATAATTTGTGTGATATATACATTGTTAGACTCTACTTCTAATTTATCAGCTATAACTGTAACTGTTTCATTCTGCATATATATGTATTGTAACAAAAGGTTACACTATGTATACATGTGTTTATTAATAATTTATAAATATTGTAAATATGTTCCACATGGTTCAATGACCTCCATGGATGTTGAATAAACTGATTACGTTCTAAGAAACCCGTAACGTTGCTGATGTGTCAAATTCTCGTAACTTCACTTTTTTGAAATTTTACAAAAGAAAGAAAACTGTATATATTTTTATTAAATGTTTTTGTAACCATTTTACGAATCTTGTCAACAAAGTTGCTAATAAATCATAATTGTTCGATATATTTGATGACAACCGTCAGATCCATGTCAAATGGAGACTTACGATGTTTTGACGCGAAAAAAATTCTCCGAGTTTTTGTCCCATGTGTTTTTAAAATAATTGATAAAAATGCGTTTTTATGTAGTTGTTTTCAATTTTGATTTGCAAAAATACCCTTTTTATAAAAGGCCTATAACTCCGTCAAAAATTAGTAGATTGTAACCCGAATCGAACTCGACCTGTTTTTTGATATAATATATCAACACGCCAAATATAAATGGAATCGATGCAGTCTTTCAAAAGTTATTGAGCGGACACCAACTTTTGATAACGGACGGACGCACGGACGCACGGACAGGGGTAACACTTAATGCCCCTCCACCATTCTTCGAATGGCGGGGGCATAAAAAAAAGATATTTTCTGCGTGTGCAAAATCATAGTCATATTTTCTGGATGAATTATCAAAAACGGGGATTTGAATTTCTTGAATTTCTTGTCTCTCGGAATATCGTATATCGGAGGTATACGAGATTTTTAACCGCTTTTTAAACATTTTCTGATTGGCTTGGGGGTACGATATTTTGACGCAATGTGCACAACTGTAAACTGTTTTAAGTGCTATCAAAAAGAAATTGTCGACAAATATTGAAGTTACAAGGTTTTGACACCTGTAGCACTGAATAACTACAAATCCAATGAACACTACACATTTCAAAGATTATGGTATGTTGCTCATCCAAGTCCGTATTAAGTACATGTATATGCATATTGTTTTTTAAATGTGGAAAACACACAACAAACACTAAGGGAACTTAAGGAATTAGTTCTTTTTTTCTTAGTTTTTTTACCTTAGGTGCTTTATAACTTCTGATGCAGATGTAAATAAAATATTCAGAACTTATAATGAAAAAACTTACACAATTACGAAAACGTAAGACGTTGCTGTTTCATAGTCTAAAGTTTTGCCCGTTCCAAGAACAACCGCTCCTCCTGTTATAGTAGAATCCGCGATGGAACTAGGATTGCCATTGGTTGCAAAGGCGTACGTTGGAGATGTTGCGTCGGTGGCTACCACGGTGAACAAAGTACCAGTGAAGCCTTCTACCTTGGCCGCGGCTGTGCCGGATGCAGTTGCTGCATTTGTGCCACTAACTGTGAAGCCACTCCATCCCGATATCGCCGCAGCATCTTTAATGTTTGTGGTAATGTATTTATAGTTACTATAAAATGAAAACGGCAGTAAAAGTGATATCTTTATCTGTTCTCGAGAATAATAATGTTTAGAGAAACCCTGTTAATTGCAATTGTATCTTATGAAACGATCGTGTACACTAAATCATGCATTTCAGGACTTTAGAAACAAACACATCTCTTTCGAACACCATCTCATTTTACTTGCTAAAACGATTATGGTGCATTAAAGGGCTAGTGTACTGCATTGCAGCTTATTATAGTGCTGCCAAGTAGAGTTGAAGATCATCACATTTACAGGCATACATAACATTAACAATCGCCGGGTATTATTTTTTCACAAACGAAACGTGTAAGTAGAAATGTTGCAAAGATTTTATGGTTGACGTCACTTGATGAAAAGTTTGGTAAGATATAAAAAGAAATAATATTTTTAACTGAAAAATCGGATTTGTTTCCATGTAATATAATTATTATTAATATCATTTTTAACGCAAAATGATGAACTTTTTTGTTTATTTTTTAAGCTTTACACAATTAGGTTACACTTGTTACTGCATTTAATTTTTTTTCATCCAAAAAATCAAATTTAAATATCTACAAAAGTTCGGGAAAATAGAGCAAGAGGAACAAAGTCGCGGTAGCTCTACATTAGTGAGCAGCAATGAAATTGGGAAATATTTGTCGCCATATGGATCGTTTGCGTACAGACTATTAAGCACAGCAAAGACATACTTTAACTAGACATCCGCGAGTCGGATGTGTCGCCTGACGAAATGTTTATGTCGACATAAAAATGTTAATTAGTTTGTTTTTGTTTTTCAGTTATGAGCAATGCATTTGCAGAAAAAAATCACATATAAAATTACCTTTAACTAGTGAATTTAACTTATAATGACAACAATATGCCCCAGACAAGGAGCAAAGAATGAAATCATTTGAAGTTACAATCATATGACACAATTATGTTCTGGACAACAAATGCTCTATTAAAATCGAAGGGGAATATTTAAGAAAACAAGGTAGAGTTACGGTTTTATGCACAACCCTTTGAGTCATTGCAAGAAACATGCATACGAAGTTTAAAGTCATTTGAACCTATGCTGACAAGATTACTCTCCGGACAGGAAATGCTCTATAAAACTCAATTAAAGGAGAATAATTAAAACAAAATGGAACAAGGTAGAGGTACGGTTCTTATACACTGCATTTAAGTCATTGCAAGAAACATGCATACAAAGTATGGACATTTGGACCTAAGGTGATAAAGTTACGCTCCGGTCAAGGAAATCCGGACGTAGACACCGCCGACGAAAGTAATCCCTTTATGTCGCCTAGTTAGGCTACACAAAAAGTAATTGTTCCAAAACCTTAAAGAAAATACGTATTTGTTTTAGTATAATATTGGACTTGGTTTCATCAGATGTTTGTTATGTCATTACTAGCGACATTACAGATCGTAGTACGGATTTTGTTAGAATGCTTACTACAATATCCGTTCAATCGGTGGTACTGTTCTGCAGGGTACCGGGAAGAATCATCCAATCTTATTGGGGTTTGTTATTTTCCTTATTTGGTTTGAAAACACTAACTTTATAATTCAACGTTGCCATTCATTTTGTAATCAAATTTTATTAAATGTGCTATGCATTTTTGTAATGGTTTAGTCAGTGAAGTGAATCGATATAAAGGTTTAGAATATTTTTTAGAAACATATTGAACAACTTAACGAAGATAGAACCAAAGAATTATTTAAAGAATTTCGGCGGATTTTCATCAATTTAAAAATAAATAATAACAAGTATTTTCCTGAGTCAATAGCTGCCGCCTTCCATTAAAATGTATGTTTTTTAACATAAAGTGAAACACTAATCAACTTATTTAGTGAATACGTATAAGAGTTACACGTTTTAGGTACGCTATCAAAGGTGTTGGATTGTAGTCTTCTAATTAAACAAGGAAACAACCAGTTGATCATTAAAACAATGAAAAAATATGTTAGAGGCGTCTAAATAAACCATTACCAAAGCGAAATCGCAAGTATCATGAAATCAAATATGTCGTGTGCTGGTCATGTTACATCTTAACCATCTGGCAAAGCAATTAGTCGCATACGGATTTACGAGTTTTACAATCGCTAGTACAAATCACGAATATTGTACTACACTATTGTTAAAGGAATGGAAAGAAATGACATTTATAACCGGCAAACAGCTAAACGTTTTAAGTTATCAAACGTACACTGTACTTCCCTATCCTACGTACATGTACTAGTAAAAGGTCAATTAAACTGACGAAGGAGAAAGAAGTTCAATTGCTTGTACATGTACAGGGCGTCTGCACCGGATAAATTAAAGTTGAAACTATTGACAGTGTTCAAAAAACTTACTATTCACATAAAGGCATTTCGGAGACTATCCCGCCACTGTATAATCATGCTTATAATGTTATCGGTAGATAATATGCTTTATCTAAATCAACAATTTCTTAAGTTCTAAATGTTTTAATATTTATCTAATTATGTGAAATTAATGCACACATCGACGAACGAGGTATATATCAAATCGTTGTTAGTCAATACACACTACTTTTATCACTTTTTAAATAAAAGTCAAGTTTAACTTTCGAATGATTTGCTAATGATTTGATAAACCCGCGAGATACAATAAACGTTTACACAGAGTTCGCAATATTCATCTGATTGAATATAAAATCATAATTATAATGATTATTATCGCAAACCTACAGAATCGATAGCGAATATCGCAAAGTGACGATTACTTACGAAAACATTTTCTCAATTGAAAGGGACGGCAGCATGTGCATTAGTGTGGTCCTTAATTTGCAACTATTAAATCTACACTTCTTACCCTCTAATTGTGTTCCATTGTGTAAAAACATATTTACCCATATATTTTAGTGTGTGTCCCTTCAATGGAAAATATATTGTTACTATTATAAACTTGCTACATTGTTATTTCCTACAACTCTTACAACACAAAATGTTGTTAAATGGTATTTTAATGATAGATAAAAAGTAAGAGCAAGTTACAAATACCACTTGTTATACTACCAGTTGAATCTTATTCTAGTGTTAACTCAGAAACTGTACATCACCAGAGTACTAAGTTTATACTAGTACATGCTATTTCCGTGTTTATATAAAAAAGATAGTTTGATCTGTTTTACCACAATTAGGAAAGTTTGAGACCGATGTCTAACTTGTGCTTGTTGAATTATTAGACACGGAATGTTCAGCAGATTCTGAGCTATTTGTTACAAAGCAAATGATATAAGTTTACTTCATATTGTCTTTGAAACACACTTTTCAGCTTAGGTTTAAATGTTTAAAAAAAAGTGAAATAATTAAATAAATAAATAATAATAATAAATAATAATAATAAAAGGATTTTCGCTTGCTCCGCTTAAAAAAGAGAGTATTAATGTCTGGAATACATAAAAAGCTAGCTAAAAACTGAAAAGGCAACGAAAACGAAATACGAATGCAGACCAGACAACCTAAAATGGAAGATAGTTGTCAGTAAAAAGTTGTACAGCTGAGCTTATTTCTTAAAGTTCAGCTACCGACTCAGCCGAATAAGGTGACAAGTTAGATGAACAATGTGTGAGGAATGTTGAGGGGAATTTACTAGTAGAGTTAAAAAACAATGATGAAAACTGTGTAATAACAAACGAGCTTGCAATGACTCTAGATCTTACAAAGGTATCGCCGACAGGCTACAACAATCATTATCGAAATAGCAAAATGGATGGGCCAAAATGTTAATAACAATAAGAGGCTAACAAAACAAATGAGATTAATGTTTCGATTAAAGTTCAGTTGGATTGGGAAGCTTTTAAAGATTAATTTGGAAAAAAAATGACTGACTCCAAATTTTAGTGACAGAAAAAAATGTTTCACCACTACTGCCAATTGCTAAGCTACAATATGGGGTGAACTGGTGTAACTTAGGCTGCTGTATTTTAGGCAATTTAAGACACCTTAGTAACAGCAGGAAAAAAATATGGATGGAATTAGTAGACAAATTGTTGATTTTTCATACTTTTGTAAATTTCAAGGCTTATGAGCTACCCATAACTATCAAAAGATTTTGTTCAAACTTTCCACAAAGTGTTTTTTCATCAAATGGAACGAATTTGAGGGGTAAGACTTTGGAATATTACGATTTTTGAAAAATCACCATTTTAAGAGCCACCCTAATGTGCATGTTCAAGTTCCAAACACCAATAAGGTTTTTGCAGATTTATTCAACTTGGATCGGGGTAGGTGTTTCTCAGCTTCCCGAAATTAGTGTATGTAACAAATAGCAAAGTTTATCATATCCTAAGGTTATTGGGATTATTGTTCGTAAACATCTACGTGGCCTAGATGTCTTATTCCATACGATAGTACATTTTGATCTGTTGCATTTTATTACTGCGTTTATTTTATGATTTACATTTGTTTTCTCACAACAATCAATACTTTGCTGTTATAAAGAAAGAAACTTAGATTAATGATACATGTAAGGCGTTCGGCTCATTGATCAGTATCAATGCGGTTAAAATAGAATCAATATTTTATTACAACGGTCAATAATTTCATGTTATAAAGAAAGAACCTTTGACTTTTGATAAGGGGTTCGGCCATTTATCAGTATCCATGTGAACATAGAATCAAAATACAAGGAGTTTCAATACATATATGAACAGTATGATGATCAGTACTATCAGTATCAGATGTCACAGAAAACTTACAATGGTTATTGATGATTTTAACATCATTAAATTCAACAAATTCCTTCATCTTTAAGTAATGTTAACTTGTGACACATTTGTTTGCAAAGAATGAACATTCAGAATGGCAGTTCGTTCTTTCAAAAAGTTTACACCCGTTATACTTGTAATTCGTTTTTGAAGTACATTTTATAGATGGTTAAAACACTTTCCGTTTTGCTGTTTCTGTAAAAATATAATTACATTTTATATTACTTTTCAGTCAGTGAATTTAAACCGAGACACAGACAAAGATGTCATCCACACAACAAACAACACATACATATATATTCGTACTTACCTGTCACTTTGAAGGCGGCAAGAGCCACAAAGGCGCAGAGTACCAGCTGATTCATCCTTGTAACGAAAACGAGTAGTTCTTCAAGTGGTTCCAGGAGCCTACACCGTCATTGTCCGACGGGCCACGAATTTATACATCTTCGTATCCACGGGATCCAACGTAACTACAACAAACAAACGTCACCCCACAAATGAAACAATA
>Ga0224511_10005129_pt1 | contig 10181 bp, 9 predicted proteins | sample SF_May12_sed_USG_2_FD_169988 | JGI IMG/M metagenome (GOLD analysis project Ga0224511, IMG submission 169988) | Sediment microbial communities from San Francisco Bay, California, United States - SF_May12_sed_USGS_8_1 | ecosystem: Environmental > Aquatic > Marine > Sediment | place: USA... | reverse complement strand
AACACTTCATCCAACTATCCGGAGAAACAATATCCTCTGGGTCACTGGAAGGAGGTTGAACGCCTGCTGGAGGGGAGGGTCCGTTTTATATCCTCCGCAGGTTGCGCTGCAGGTCTTGAAAAGGTCCACATTATAGAACCCGCCCCTGGGCTGCGGGCGCTGGCGGAAGTTCTCCGGCGTGTGGATTGTGCGCTGTCGGTCGATTCATTTCCGCAGCATCTGGCCGCGGCGGTGGGGACTGCGGCGGTCACTCTGTTCGGCGCGTCCAACCCGGCGGTGTTCGGCCACCGGACGAACGTCAATATCACATCCGGGGCATGCCCCCCCTGCGCCGACACACCCAGAAGGAAAGCATGCCAACGGCAGGTGTGCATGGAAGCGATACCGCCCCAGGCGGTGGCCGATGCGGTTGTGCGGATCATCCATGAGGGAGCGGGAGTTAAATGAGAACCAGAACCAGGCCCGCCGGTGGGGCCATTGCAAGACGGATGGTGGGAAGGATCGGCTCCTGGCATGTGGCGTTTTCCCAGGACTGCAACTTGAGATGCCGATACTGCGTCACAGGCCACGGCGCCATGGGGGAGCCCCCGGCGGTGATGACAGAGGATGTTTGGAGCGATTTTGTCTCCATGATCCTCGACGGCGCCAATCCGGGAAGAAACATATTCCTGTCCTTCGGATGCGGAGAAACCTTTTTGCATTTCGACCGGTTTATCGGCGCTGTGGATCATATGCAAAAGCGGGCGGAGGCGGCCGGGGTGAAAACCACTTTTGAGGTGACCACCAATGGGACGCTGCTGGATGAAGCAAAACTCCAGGCTCTCGCCCGGCGACGGATCTTCCTGACGTTTAGTGTGGATGGCCCGGCGATGATCAATGACGCGAACAGGATGACCATATCCGGCGATGGAGTGTTCCACGCCGCTATTGCCAATTGGGAGCGTTACAAGGAAATTACGTCAACCATGCCCAATCCCCCTTCGATAAACGTGCAGAGTGTCATAGCCGATGGGGTGGATCTGTATGAGGTGGCCCGGTTCTGGCGCGAAAAAGGACAGGGAGTGTTCATGGACCTGGTGGCGGAGCCGCCGTTCAATCCCGGGCGCCAGGAGATGGAGCGATGGGAATCCAGACGCGCCGGCTACCTGGCTTCACTGGAAAGGCTGGCCATGGATCTGGCCGGGGAGCTGTCCGTGCCCTCGTTTCTTTCCGAATATCGCGGCCCCAAATCTCTTTTCGACATATGGTTCACTCTCTTCTTTGAAAGATCCAATGGCGCCTGCGGGGCCGGGGTGGGCGCTTTGGCCATGGACGCCCGAGGGAGGCTTTATCCATGTGAAAAATTCATAGGTAACGACCAGTGGATCGTGGGAGACATATCCCTTGGAGTGGATGGGGGGAAAATGGCCGCTTTCCGGATGGCGGCGGACGCCCTGGTCTCCTCCTGCGTCAGCTGTACGGCGGCGCCTGCATGCCATGGGGGGTGCCTTGCCGCCACCCCTGCCGACGGGCTCTCCCTGAATCACAACATGGGGTGCGACTTCGCCAGGAAGGTGGAAGTGATCGCCAGAAAGTCCTTCGATATCCTATGCGCACAGTGAACCGATGGTCCCTGGGGCGGGGAGGACTGCTTCTGCTGGTTCTTGTGGTCTTTGCTGCCATAAGCTCATGTTCCGCCCGCAGGGAGGCGGGTGACGCTTCCAGGTTGTGGATCGGGCAGGCCATCACCGAAGAGGCAGGGTTTGGCGAGGGCGCATCCGGGGGGGAGAATCCATTGCTGTCCGGCAAGGTGGATATCTCATTGGCCGAAGGGCTGAATCGGGCCTGGAGTCGGGACTTTCAGTTGAGAAAGATGGAGCTGGCGGTGGCCCAGGCGATGATATCGAAGGAGAAGTCGGAAAGCGGGTTGTATCCAAAGGTGGATATCCGGGCGGACGTGGAATGGCCCACCTCCGGGCAGACCACGGCGCAGGATTCGTTGTTCGGGGGTGTATATTTCAGATATAACTTCAAGGACGCCCTGTTCGCCGGGGATGGGGCCACTGTGGCGGAACTGGCCGCCCATTCCATGGCCATGAATATGCAGGCGCGAAAAGCTCGGGTGTGCTATGACCTGCGCCAAAAGGCGGCGCGTCTGGATTATCTTCGCGAAGGCTTGCGGTTGTGTGGAGAAAAAGCGAAGGCGGTGGCCCAGGCGGGGGAATACGCAACCACCCTGAGGGCCATCGGCGGAGAGGGCGCCGGACAACCAGCCATGGGGAGGGCAGAGGAGATCGGCGCCAGGATCGAGTGCCAGCTGATGGAACGGGAGACACGGCAGGTCAATGGGGACCTGCGGCAGTTGATTGGCGTCGTCGGCCAAGAGGATGTGACGATCGCGGCGGCCAGGATCGCACCGACCCACAGGCCAGGGCCGATGGATATTAACCGGGCCATAGTGGAGGCGTGGAAGAATCGCCCGGAAGTGGCGGCGCTCATGGACCAGCTGATGGCGGCGGAGATCAACTCCAGAACGACATGGCGAGATAACATCCCCTCTTTTGATATTTCGTTGGGGCTCGGTTCCATCATCCTGCAAAAGGAGCGGCAGGAGGAGAGCGTGGTGGTGGGGCTGGGGTTGAGCTTTCCGTTATTCGATTCCGGCGCCTCGGCGAGGGATCAGCGCAGGGCGAACATCGCCAGGGAGGAAAAACGACTGGAGGCCAGGGAACTGGCCCGGAATATGGCCCATGGCATCCGCCAGGCCGCCGACAACCTGGAAGCCGCTACGGAAAATGTGCAGGGGCAGGAGGAACTGGTCCGGCTATTGGAGGACCGGCGAAGGGAGCTGGAGCTGCTGTCCGCCGCCGGAAGAGGGAATGATGAAAATAATATGCAGACTGCGATAACCCATATAAACGCCCGGATGGCTCTTGTTCAGGCGCGGTTCACCCTCGACGCCGCCATCCTGGGTTGGCAGGAGGCCATCGGGGATTCGTGCCAGGAACCATGAATGAGCAATCACAGCCACAATTCGCGCCGATGAAGGGGGATCATGCAGCGCAAAAGAAGGTGTTCACCATAAACTCCATATCCGGGGAGGAGGGGATGGCGCTCTTTGAACTCATGAAATGCTGGCGCCGGAAAAAGCCGTGGCGGCTGGAGAAAGACACGGATTCGGAGAAGCTGTGGAAGTACGCCCAGCTCCATTGGCTTGGCGCCCTGGCGGGAGCTGTGGGGGTGGAGATGGATCATGACGAGGGAGAAGTGGCCAAAAGGGCGAAGGACCTTTTTTACACAGGGATGATCCGTCATGCGCGGGCCATGAAAGCATGCGCCAGAATCGAGGGCGTCGCCCGTTCCGCGGGAATCCGGGCTGTGGCGCTGAAAGGTCCGGCGCTGGTGGCCCAGGCCTATGGGGGAGTGGAGGCGCGACAGTATGGAGACATTGACCTGTTTATCCCCACACAAAAGGAAGCGTGGCTGCTGCTGGAGGCTATAGGAGAGGCCAATCGCGCCAGGGCCATGGATGGCGACGGATTCTGGTCCAGGTTGCAGAATCCTGGGAAGATCGAAGCGGACTATGACGGTTTTATATTGGAAATCACCTGCGTGGAGGGGGCGCCCTCAGACCCGATGCAGGAGATGTTCGCCAGAAATAAGGACCGCATGTTCGGCGTCGGCCTTTTGTCGCCGGATCCCTCCGCCCACTTCGTCTACCTTATGGCGCATATGCTTACCCATCACCTCTGCGCCCGGCTGATATGGTGGATGGATCTGGTGGCCCTGAACGACAGCGCCACTCTGGATATAGATTGGATTGTGGAGCAGGCCAGAGCGATGGAGCTTTCCCGGACGGCGGGGCATATGTCCGCCTTCATACAAACCTGGATCGACCCTGAGTTTCCCACCCTGGGTCAGATACCCAGGGGCAGGAGGGGCTTTATGCTGGTGATGCTGAATCATGAGGTTGTGTTCAACCGGGCCCTGGGGCCGCAATACGTCACCCCTGGCAAAAAAGCTATGTTGCATCTGGTATACCTGGTTCTGTATTTTCTGTTGGGGGACAGCGTGGGATTGTCAGGCGCGCGCCGCTCCACGGCGGCCAGGTGGATGGCAGCCAGATACGCCAGAGGTTTGAAGCTGGAAAATCGCTTTGTGGCGCGGGCGATGGAGTGGATGGCGGCGCTGGTGATATGGCCCCTGTCGCGTATGGTGGAGCTGTTCCTCTTTTCCTCCAGACGATTCGCCATGCGGCCATAGATGGATCACAGGATAAGGTAGAATAAGCGGATTATGAAATTCAATATCCAAAAAAGGTTGTGGGCCTGGAGCATGGCGCTGGCGCTGGCCACATGCGCCCCGTGGGTGGCTTTCGCCGGACAGGAGATCGAAGGAAGAGGTGTGGTGGAGCCTGCGCAGCGGTTCGTATACCGCTTAAAGCCGGGCGACGTGGCGCTGGAGCTTTTCGTGGCCGAGGGGAGCCGGGTGAAAAAAGGGGATCGGCTGCTGAGGCTGGCCAATGTGGAGCTGGTTTCCAAAGTGGTGGGGTTGCGTCAAAGCAAGATATGGTATTTGCGGGAGATGGAAAACCTGGCCGCCCTGGACCAGGAGCTGGAGGCGGAACAGTTGAATATGTCCAGGATCCAGGAGCAACTCAATAAGCCGGAACTGGCCGACGAGGCGATGGCCCAGCGACTGAAAGAGGAGGAGCGGAAAGTGGCCCGGAGGCTGCGGACGCTGAAGGCGCGCAAGGAAAACAGCGGGGCGGAAAAAGGGGCGCTGCAGGAGGCGATGGGGCTGATAGACGAAAGCCTCGATTTGCTGAACAAACAACTCCAGGCCCTGGATGTGGTGGCGCCTTTCGAGGGGGTGGTCCGCTCCGTGGCCGAAGATCCCCAGAGCCTGGCCTCCCCCATGACGGCCCTGGAAGTGCGGGATGAAAGCGCCCTGGCCGTGAGGGTGGATCTGTGGCAGCATCAGGCGCTGTATGTGAAAGTTGGCCAAAAGGCCTGGATATTCCCCGATTTCTACGGCGAAAGAAAACTTGAGGGCGTTGTGGCCCGTATCGAACCTCCCATGGCCAGCCCCGGCCTGCAAGACTTCCCCAAGTTCCCTGTGACGGCGCGTATAACCGAGCCGGACAGCGGATTGCTGGTGGGGATGGTGGTGTCTGTAAAGCTGTTGGTCGGGGATGGACGGGACAAGAGCCAATGAAGGGGCCAGCCCCGATACAGGGGACAGCCCCGATAAAGGGGGCGGTCCCTCTCGTGGAGCTGGTGGATATCCACAAGTCCGTCGGCGCCTCCGCCGGGGTGGTGAAGATCCTCAAAGGTATTTCTCTCTCCGTTTGCGCGGGGGAGTCTATCGCCGTCACCGGGCCCAGCGGTTCAGGAAAATCCACCCTGCTGCATGTGATGGGGCTTTTAACCCCTGCCACCCATGGCAATCTGAAGGTGGGGGGAGAGCTGGTGGATCATGACCGCCGCAAGGCCATAAACCTGCGACGAAGGTTCGGGTTCATATTTCAGGACGCCAAGCTGATAAATGGCCTCAGCGCCCTGCAGAACGTCCAGGCCCCCCTGATGCACATCGGCGTATGGCCGCACCGCCAGAAAAAGCTGGCCACCGACGCGCTGGAGGCGGTGGGAATGGGCCACAGGCTGGGCCACCATCCTGGCCAGCTTTCCGGAGGGGAGAGCATGCGGGTGGCCATCGCCAGGGCGCTGGTGGCAAAACCCTCCATTCTGCTGGCGGATGAGCCGACCGGCAGTCTGGACTCGGCCAATGGCAGGATAATCGCCGATCTTCTTCTGGGAATGGTGGGGCGGACCACAGCGCTGGTGATGGTGACTCATCAACCGGAATTGGCCCGGCGAGCCAACAGAATAGCCCACATTATTGACGGGGTTCTGGTGGATCAATGAGCGGAACCAGTATCAACACTTCCACTCCAAATGGCTTTGAGCGGACGAGCTTTCTGTCCAGGGTGGTTTGCATCGGCATGATAATCGTCCAGAGCATGTGGGCGTTTCGCTGGCAGCAGGCGCTGGTGCTGTTCACCATGTCCATTGGCTCCTTCGGCCTGGCGGCGATAATGTTTCTGGGGGAGGGGGCTCTGCGCAACCTGTGGATGGATCTGGACACCCTGATGGGGTCGCGCATGGATGTATATCCGGCGCCGGGCATGGGGGACAAGCTGCTGCAAAAAAGGCCGATGGTCCACTTCACAGCCCAGGATCTGGAATATGTGCGCGCCCACGCCAGGGACGCGGCATACATCGCCCCCATGTTCAACCATCGAAGCAGGATAAGCCAGGGGGATATCAGCGCCGTGGCCCAGGTGGACGGCATCGCGGAGCCATTGATGAAGGAACCGGCGTACACTCCTTTCCTGGGGGGTGGATTCACCCAGGGAGGCCGGACCGGCGACAGGGTGGAGTGTCTGCTCACAAAATCCCTGGCCGCCAGGCTAAGGATATTCCAGGAGCCGTTGCCCAGGGTGGCGATCGGGGCGTATCCCTGTCAGGTGGTGGGGATCATACCGGATCCCCCCGACGCAGACGAACCGTTGCGCGAGAGAATGGCGATCCCATATCGCTGGGCCAGGATGCTGTGGGGTGGCCGCGGGGATATTGGCACAATCATCGTCTCGTGGAAATCACCCCAGCAGATGGAGGCTGTGGTGGATAGTGTGCGCAAGGCGTTGGACCAGGCCCGGGCGCCGGGAGCGTATCACTTCAGCTCCTCCCGGTTCGCCGTGCGCAAAAAGAAGGAGATAGTCTCCAACATCATGCTGGCCGGGTCCGCCCAGTCGCTCTTCAGCATTCTCATAGCCTCCATCGGCGTGCTAAACGTGATGCTCGCCAATGTCACACGACGCTCCAGGGAATTCGCCATCCGGGTGGCGGTGGGGGCGGAGCCTTCCGACCTGGGGATTATAGTCCTGATGGAGAGCGTGGCCTTGTCCTTGGTTGGTGGATTGGTGGGGCTTCTGATGGCGGTGGCCGGAGCGCCGCTGATCATCCAGGCGCTGGCCACACGCATACCGGAGGCCTCGAACATAATCCCGGTTATAACCCCGGGAGGAGTGGTGGCGCCCCTGGCGGTGTGCGTCATATGCGGGGCGCTGGCGGGGGCCGTGCCGGCCATGCGGGCTCGCAAGCTCGATGTGCTGGTGGCTCTTCGGGCAGAGTGAACAATTATCGGTTGAAATGAAAAACATGACATATGTGATGGGGCGGACATGGGGATATCTGCGCCCGCATATGGGGGCCATCACGGCCACATGGGTCATTTCGGTGATGGTCATCTCCATCCAGGCGCTCTCTGTGTGGATCGGGGCGGAATTTATCAGCAAAGTCCTGCGCCTGGACGATGCCGCGCCGATGTCCCTGGATGGAGCCGCATCCAGCAGTGGCGTGGCCGCGTTCATGGACCAATTGGTCGCCGGGGCGCTGACACGGGCCACTCCGTATGAAACCCTGGTGGCGTCTGTCACCGCGTTGTTTTTTCTTGGTGTGTTGATGGCGGCGATCCGGGTGGTGAAGCTTTACATCATCGCGTATGTGAACCAGACCATTCTGTTCACCATAAGGAAAACCCTCTTCTCCCGTCTGACTCATTTGAACCTGTCGTTCTCCCGCATCAACCGCCCCGGCGAGGTGGCGTCGCTGTTCATCCAGGATGTGAACCAGCTAAACTACCTTTTCATAGACGCGGCGGACCGGGTGTTCATGCAGCCGATACGCCTGGCGGTGGCGCTGTTTCTGATGGCGTCGATCTCCCCCCGGCTTACTTTGATGGCGCTGGCCATTCTCCTGCCCGGCGGCGCCGTCATCCACCTGGTGGGGGTGCGGATACATGCGCTGACGGGGCGGATGATGGAGCGGGTGGCCATGGTGCAGGGGCATCTGACCGAGTATCTCTCCACGGTGATCCTGGCCCGCGCTCTTTCCCGGGAGGAGCTGGAGCGCCGGAAGTTCGACAGCGAAACCGACGCCAACAGGAGGCTGATGGTGAAGATGATGCTGATGGACGCCATGGCCCCGCAGGTGGTGAACATACTGTTTATCGCCGCCACATCGGCGCTTTTGATCATCGGGGGGCGGGCTGTGCTGGTGGAAGGGACCATCAGCGGTGGCGACCTGGTGAAGCTGAGCTTGTTGTTGCCCATGGTCAGCTATCCACTGGAGGCGCTGGCCACTTTATATGTGTCCTACCAGGCTTCCTCCGCCTGCGCCATCCGGGTGTTCCGTTTTCTGGATCAGCAGAAGAAGCCTTTGCCGGAAGGGGAAAGGCGGGTGGGGCGCCCAGTGAGGAACCTGGCCATGGAGAAGGTCAGCTATGGCGTGAACGATATGGATATCCTGACGGATATTTCCTTTTCAATTCCCGCAGGGGCCATGCTGGCGGTGTATGGACCCTCCGGCTCGGGGAAGACCACCCTGCTGTCGCTGCTGGCCAAGTTCGAGGTGTGCCGGGAGGGGGCGGTGCTGGTGGATGGTGAGGATATCAAAAATCTGGATGGTGTATATTGGCGAAAGAGCCTGGGGATTGTGACCCAGGAGCCGCTGCTGATAAACGCAGCCATCAGGGAAAACCTGCTGTACGCCCAGCCAGACGCCACCGACACCCAGATGATCGATGCGCTCTCCAGGGCCAGCCTGTGGGGTGATAAAGGCTCATATTTGCCCGGTGGCCTGGAAACGGAAGTGGGCAACCGGGGGGACATGCTGTCGGGAGGGGAGCGCCAGCGCCTGACCATCGCCAGGGCCACACTTCACGATCCGGGGATGATGCTCATCGACGAGCCGACTTCCCAGCTGGACCACGACAGCCGGATGGCCATCCGCCAGGCTCTGCTGAACCTGAAGAAGGGGAGGACAATCGTGGTGGCCACCCATGATAAACTAATAAGGGATATCGCCGATTATGAGGCGAGGATCGAAAATGGGCGTCTGGTCCATTTTGGGAAAACGGAAAACCATGGCGACGAATGACCGAGGGCTGGGAGTTGGCCAGTATGGGGCCATTGTGTGGGAAACCGTGATGGCCATCGCCGCTGCGGCCAGGTTCCGCGTCTTCGACGGAAAAGGGGCGCCGCCGCTGCCGGAGGTGGCAGGGGAGGAGGTCCTGGATCCCCCCACGGCCCAGAAAATCGCCCGGCTGGTGGGATTGATAACGCGGCTTCTGGTCATATGGCGACGGCGAATATGCTTCTATCGGTCATACGCCACGGCTTGCGTCCTGCGCTCCAGGGGGGTGGCTGTGGCGCTGAACTTTGGATATAGATGGGACGGGCCAGCCGGGGCCATGGCCCACTGCTGGATGACCCTGGACGGCCAGCTGTTCCGGGAAACGGAAGAGACCGCGCGGATATACTCTGCATACCTGGGGGAGAAGGATCCTTCGGTCCGTTTCTGGACCGATCCTGGGAATTCACCGGGAGGTCATGAAAAACTGTCTAAAAAGGAGTTGGCTGGATGAAGTATCAGACGCCGGAGGACGTGACCTGGAAGAATCTGAAGACGGGAGTTGTTCTGCTGAATCTGACCAGTGGCGAGTACTACACCCTGAACGACACCGCTGCGGATATATGGCGCCACGCCATAGAAGGGGAGAGCAGGGAGGCGATAGTGGCCTGCCTGTTGGACACCTACAAGGATGTCTCCACCGAGGACCTGGCCCGGCATGTGGATGAGAGCATGGAGTATTTCCTTGGGGAAAAGCTGCTTGTGAAGGTGGAGGAATAGCCAGGCGTTTGCGGCGCCTCGGCTCCCTATTTCCTGGCCCTTATCACCTCAAACAACTCCAGTGACGCGGCCTTGGGCCCTTCCTGCTCGTAACCCGGCACGCCCAGCCGTGTGCGGATCTGCCCCACTTTCACTCCGTTGGAGAAGAGCGCCTTGAAAGTCTTTGTGGCGATTTTAGCGTGCTTCTCTTTTTCCTGGATGGCGCCGAAGGGATTGGCGAAGTAGGTGTGCACCAGTCCCGTCTCGTCGGTGGTTCCCTTGGCCTGTCGCGCCCCGTCGGAGAACACGGCCAGGGCCTTGTTCATGTCGTCAAAGAAATCCAGGGCCTTGCCCCCTTTTTCCACGTTTTCATAGTTGTTGGCGTACATCAGGAAATCCACCGGATAGCCTTTGGTGATGTGTTTGTATTTGGAGACCGGCAGCACCAGACGGGCGTTCTTCATATGG
>Ga0224511_10005128_pt1 | contig 10182 bp, 11 predicted proteins | sample SF_May12_sed_USG_2_FD_169988 | JGI IMG/M metagenome (GOLD analysis project Ga0224511, IMG submission 169988) | Sediment microbial communities from San Francisco Bay, California, United States - SF_May12_sed_USGS_8_1 | ecosystem: Environmental > Aquatic > Marine > Sediment | place: USA... | reverse complement strand
ACTCTAAAAATCAAGCTTTTGCATGTTTCACCTATTGTTCGACAGCTCTTTCGCTGCCAATAATTTGAGGGAAGGATATGGGCAAATTTGAAATATTCGGTATCTGAGAATTTCAATGGTATAAAATTCAATGGTGCTAGTTTAAAACCGTGTACTTCAAGAAGTTGGGAGTACCCAGACTTTCGCCCACCACTATAAATGAAGTATGTAAGTTGCAACCCAAACAATACATACATGCTAATTTTATATACTAAAGGGTAGGTGTTCCTAGTCATTAGTCCATTACTAAGATCTCTTCGTGTTCCATCGGGACCTATGTGACGTCTAAGGTATTAAGATCAGGGAGATATATATGCATAAACTTGCATACCAACCGGATATCATCCACGCTATCACAGGAACATAAAGGCTTACACTTGCTTTATATCACTGTGATATCCACCTAATTCAAGTTCTTTACTTCCAGTTGATACGACCGGATTGGATATCATATATCGAAGAGTATTCCACCATGATTGGCAACTCCAGCTTCTCCATAACTTTAACTGACGCTCAGCTATACAGATTATTACTAAGGTTATCACAGAATATCACACTACGACATGCGGATACTGCGATACTAACCACGGATAATATAACTGATCACTTTTCTACTACTGTAGAGCCCGCCACCGTAGCTATATACGTTTCGGTCTTCTTTCTATGGTACGGTGGGCTCATCTTTGTCTGCCTAATAGGCCTCGGAGTTTACAAAAAACCAAACTCTTACGAGATCTATAAAAAATTCGTGGATCGCCAAGATCTTAAGGAACAGATAAAACGGGAAAAACAAGAAGAAAAGCAGCAAAAACAAATGCTGAAAAGATTACAAACTACCGGCCATAGTAACTCGTGTACTTCAATCATGATGGAACCGCCGCATTATGAAATGTCAGATGAGAATGATTTGGAGAGCTCTGGCCATACGACTATCAGTACCCTTAGCTTAAGAGACGAGAAAATGTCCCAAGGACAGAACGGATCGGGTGGTAGTGTCTTATCATGAAAGTTTTGACTCACTCGTTGTTTGGTAAGTAGTAGGTTGTGCTGCATAGTCGGAGTGTAGCTGGTACATACGGGTACGTTAGTTTGTATAACTTGAGTATTTGGATTTTGTATGTACTGAAAACTGTACGTACTTATCTTTCTAATTGAATACATGAAAGGTGCACTGGCCAACCGAGTGCTCCAAAGGTTTATCCAATAATATGGAGTGTCTGGTAGTTACACAAATTATGCTATCATGGGAGGCTAAGTCGATCGGACTTTAACGCCAGATAGCCAACTTGTCCGTTTAATTCTATTGTAAGAAACATCTGGGTTTTTAGTTAACTCGTTAACACTTTCTGTTCCATCTGACAAATCTTGCGATTGATTTCTACAGAACAGTTTAAAATGGAGTCACCCTACAGGTATATGTATAAAGATATTTGAGAACACAATAAACTTACTTAGTTCAGAATTGCCGAACAATTCTTGGGCCAGTTGAACACTTGCATAAGCAAAACATCTAGTGTAAAAAGTTTGGAGTGCAGTGTACGTTACCGATTGGTAATAGTTGAAAATCGAAATACACTGGCAAATATTTTAAACAGGATATGCGTATAGATAAAACTGAACTCAGTATGTATCCAAGAAGAGATTTCATAACAGCAGATTGCACATAATTATGCATGGTGATAGAATCACTGAGAAATTATCTATTATATGGAAATAGATGACCATTAGCCGAGTTTACCGATCTCTGCTTTTTTAACCCAGTTGTGAGTGGTGAAGATTAGCGAATCTATAATACTAGCTACAGTGAATGTGCCTCCAATGATGGCGCAGAACTACAAGAAAAAACACAAAGACTTAAAGTACACGTGCAGCTACATTTAATGTGAAAACATTTCTTTCAGCCGTGTAATACTTGAATAATAATAGGGATAATGGAACAGCTCAATGGCTATAGCTCTTGTTTCGTAATCGTTAGATCGCGGGGTCAAGCCGTTCTCATGCCAGGCTATCACAGGTGAGATTCTCGCATAGTTCCCAGCTGCTACACGCTTCACAATAAGACCTCGGAGGTCGGATAATGGCCAAGCACCCGCATTGAAAAATAAGATATAAAAAATCGTCTAAGCATCAATTTAATCGAGAGAACCATCCTGTAAACAAAGTTTTTGCTTAAATAGAATTACCTGAACCTACCCTAATTAAATTCAAGGAATAAATAAGGAGATTCAAATTAATTTAAATTTAATTAGGAAGTCATCGTGTCAGATAAGTCTACATGTGAGAAAATCAAAAGCAAGAGTTTGTAGAAAGCACCATTAGAAAATAACTCGTCGAATTCAAATTCAGTGCCTGTTCAATGGAATAAAAAGAAAGTTGATGTTTTTATTGCATGAAGGGCGGTATTGCACAGCGAACACGAGTGGACAACTCTCATGTAGCCAACTTTTTGTTGCGGAACTGTTGTCATCTGCTACTTCTTGCAGCAAACATATCAATGCATCACATCCAATGAAAGATTTTCCAGTCGCTTCACAATTGCAGTGCCCGTGCCTAGTAAACTTACTTTTTGCGAATGGCTAGCAATAAGGACCAGTCTCACTACAGCAATGAGTAGGACTAATAACAAGAATGCTATCTTTTGGGCTCTGAGTAAGTTTACTAGGCACGGGCACTGCAATTGTGAAGCGATTGGAAAATCTTTCGCTAGATGTGATGTATTGATATGTTTGCTGCAAGAAGTAGCAAATGACAACAGTTCCGCAACAAAAAAGTTTGCTACATGAGAGTTGTCCACTCGTGTTCGCTGTGCAATACCGCCATTTATGTAATAAACATATCAACTGCTTTTTTTATACCATTGAACAGGTACTGAATTTGAATTCGGCGAGTGTACGTTACCATTGTGAGGAAATGGTAGAAGGGTTGTCTTCTCTCTGTATAAGACACGGTGATGGGAGTCAAATCATATCTAAACCAGAGTGCCGGTACCACATTTCCGTGTCCGTAATTCATATAACTCTACAAAGAAATTATGCGATCAAGGAGCCTGAATGACAATGCCAAGTTCTGGTGACACTAGAGTGCAGAAAGCAGGGTACTTGGATTCATTCCTGGTATAAAACAGCCTTGATGGCAGGTTCATACTCTAGACCTGAAGAGTTACTTTCCCATAATATTACCCTAAGAATTACATGGTGAATGATGCACATGCAAAATGCTTACATTGATAGGAATATATGAATTGGCAATCAGTTCGCAGTTCAAGCTGACTCCGCGGGCAGTCCCCTGGATTTCAGTATTATCGGACTCCCTGTAAATTTTATTGAAAACTGAAAAGTTAGACCGTTGGATAAATTGAATGGACGCTTATGTAGAGTTGTTTGCTCTTTAACAGCAAGAGCCGACCAACTATTTGTGATGTCACAAGAGAACCAGTTTGCCTATCCATATATCCACACGTTTGGTGTTTACCATGGGAACATTGACCTGCTTTTGTTGAGTCAGTGCCATTGTGTCATCGGTTTAGGACTCAACGAATATGTGTTTATGTTCGATTGTCCATTCTGCCAGTGTGACGAGCCTCACCTACTCACCCTGTATGCATATGTGTACTGGTAGGGCCTCATGGTTCTGCCACTGAGTGTAGTCACTGAACTCGGTACCACCTTGATAAAGTAGTCATGAGTCGTTGTAGCTGCAATGAACCAAGAATCATTTTCAGGATAATCCGTACCCAGTGTGATTTACACAATCAACCGGCAATCAACAAACTGTCTGCAGCTTCTCCGGATTACTCGGTTTATAGGACAGCACAGCGACCAAATAGGCAGTGTGAAACTGTTTAGGGCAACCCTAGTGTGTACAATGCAGAAGTGGTGACCCATGTTTTCACTGTGAACAGTCTATATTGAACAGAATATGTATGGAGTTCCCATTTCTCGGATTTGGATTGTTACATTACATAAAGGAAGCCTACCCATAGAGTACCAACTCTATGGGGGCAAACCATGGACCACCCATAGAGCACCAACTTTATAGGACAAACCACAGACCACCCATAGAGTACCAACTCTATGGGGGCAAACCATGAACCACCCATAGAGTACCAACTCTACGGGACAAACCACAGACCACCCATAGAGTACCAACTCTATGGGGGCAAACTATGGACCACCCATAGAGCACCAACTCTATGGGACAAACCACAGGCCACCCATAGAGTACCAATTCTATGGGGCAAACCACGGACCACCCATAGAGCACCAACTCTATGGGACAAACCACAGACCACCCATAGAGCACCAATTCTATGGGGGCAAACCACGGACCACCCTGAACACAAGCGATTGGGTTAGTGATACCATCCATGTAAAACAAGATGACCCCATCTTATTTGAGACACTGGGAAGACATTGCTAAGTGATACGACAATATATATTGAACGAAGCACTGCACAGTTCAAGGAAACCGTGAGTCATAGCGTATAACCACTGACTTACGCTCTGATGTCAATTTGGATACGTTTCGTAGCGGGTTGAACGATCCTGGGATCTGCTCTGCCAGTCTAAGAGGCATATCATCACCGAATGCAACATACTCTATCTGGTGCTGCATGTTTGGATTTGGCGGTATCTCTTTGGAGGAGTGAGTGGCCAAATGGAAGTTCCCTGGTACCTACAAACAGCACATGAACCAGTGTGTCACCTACAAGCAGCACATGAACCAGTGTGTCACCTACAAACAGCACATGAACCAGTGTGTCACCTACAAACAGTACATGAACCAGTGTGTCACCTACAAACAGTACATGGACCAGTTTGTTACCCAGGTGTGAGGTAGTTCATTTCCTTCGTCTGCCATTTGAAACGATTTCTTAAATTTTTTGAGGGGTCAAATAGGAAAATTTATGCAGTTTCTCACAGTTATTCTCCAATGACCGTGATCTTTCCGAGGTTCAGCTGAATATAATTCTACCATTCCATGGTCTTTCCAGGTACATTACCTAACATGGAAAGCATTTGTGTTATATGCAACATTCCCAGGTGGCACCACTGTAGCGGCCCTCCCTTTCTAAAGGGGTCAACCAACCACAGCTGCGACCACAGCTGAGTAGAATAATTGCCTGAGATCCGCTGTCAAACAGTTATGAATGAGCAAAAACTGTAATTGTCATGTTCTCTGCTTTATGGATTTCATTGTCTCAGTTATACACCGTTACCTTGTTAATCCTGAATGCGGCTACAAACTTGCAGCCATCTGTTTCAGGGATAGGAGTCTTGATCACATCCTCTACATGTCCCACCTCGTGACGTCCCATATCATCCTGGATATCGATTCCAAGATCTAAAAATAAGACAGCCACTATCGAAAATCATTTTTTCTCTTTCTAGAGTAACGTCTGCGCCATTTTGGTCAGAAACTTGTTTTTTTACTAGGTACGGTGTCGCATGGAGCACCACATGCGGGTCAGTATTAAACCAATTTTCCATCTCATCGTGAGGGGTGTTCGATTTTAGCTAGGATAATGGTGGGGAACTATGAGAGCTTGCTGTGATTGGGGTTCGCAACTCTCACGGTTCAGAGCTCGGCACTCTACAGCTAAGTTATAGCAATAAAAACACTAAGCCGTCGGAGAGTGGCTGTGGCTTAGTGGTTAAAAACGAGCAGGTGAGGTCTGGGCTCTAATCTCAGAATATTTATTGACAGTAACAGAAAGGCCGTTAGACATTAGTTCATTCCTGACTCTCATGAACTATCCTCGATAAGCAGGGAGCAAAAACTTCACGACCCGGCAGCTCGCAAAAAAAAGAAATTTCAAGTCTAATACACAAATCTGTGCATTAGATCTCAAAATATGGGCTGATACTGGCAGTGATGCGGGATCGTGGTTATTACCATCACATTTCAAATAATAAAAACTACTGGCTTGTTGTCCTTAAATATCTGCTGGTTCATTTCTGGGCTATTTTTACGTAGATAAATGACAATAGTTTGTTCCTATATACACCACCTACTTTGGGTGCATTCAACAACGCTCTATGCAATGTGAGAAATCATCTTGATTTGTAATAGAAATCAAGAGTGAGGAACGATTAGTCAGTACCAGCGTATGTCATCGCATTTTCAAACTGACTACAAAAGATCTCACTTTTAGCCAAAGCAGCAATGTGTTTGTTTGGTTTTTTATTCATCCTTTGTCTGTCCATAAAGCATTCAAGAGTTTCATTTTTTTCTATCAGCCATTGTCTGTCCGTGGTTGGACTTCAGCCTTCCTCCTTGATTTCCACAGGCTGTGTGGTGCTATTGAGGGGAGATTGAGCCATTTTCTGCCACACTGGCTCAGGACGGGTTGGCAGAGTATGACCAGCCAGGGAATAATCCCTTGAAATACTCCGCCGTGGCTGGGAATTGAACCCGGGCCACGGGGAGGACAGACAGTGAGCTACATTCATTCTCCCACTGAGCTATCATGACTGACGGCAATGTTATGAACTGAGAAACTGACCATTTGCTGCTGACCGAAAGATGATAAGTTCAGGAGAGGATAGATGTTGCAGTTCTATTTGCTTAGAATGTGAGCATGTTAGATAATTACCGGGTCATGTCTGCTGCAACTAAGCTCAATCAACATCTGACATGAAGATCAATGAGGTTGCAGAAAGACATGGCAAAAACCCAATAAGCAAAAGGCAGGCAATTCCACACATCTCATACACCACGGAATCAACCCGCAGAATTTAGTCTTGCAGTTCTCTGCGATCCAGGTTACTAGGGGATGAACAGGATCCTAATTACTACATTTGTAGCATAACAATTCTGGTAATAATGGCTTACAAGGTATAATAGCGGAATGTTATTCTCTCTACAGTAACTACACAGGAACTCTCGTCGGCAAGACTGAAAGAGTGGCATTATTCTCAGACCAAGTGGTTCAATGAGGGTGATGGAGTTTTCAAGTGTGAAGATTTATGTATGGATTCCAGGAATTTTATCTTTTTGCAAGAGGCAATGACATCATCATAGTATAGATTTATATCATACCATTCCCATAGCTAGGTGGTATATTATTGAAACCGAATTGTAAAGGAGGGCTTTGTGATAAACCTGAGATGTTTACTTACATTTGCAGTTCATCTTGGGTATAATGATACTGATTCTGACAAGAATTCGTTCATCACCAGCTGTGGGATCACTAACATACATCTGAGAGGCGCTGTAAATGAAAAAAAGCTGTCACAGCCATCGGTAACAGAACGTCAGAAGGCCATCAAAATTGAGAACTAGAATAAATCTGTTTAATCAGAGAACAAATTTGTGTCCATGGATATCAGATGTGTGCTTGGTCTATAAAAAACCTCATTGATGAATGATGAATAAAAAAAGGAGAGAATATCGTCTAACTTGCACACTACAACAAAATGAATGTTCTTTTCTGGTATGCAAAGGCAAGGTAGAACACTAAACACACGCAGACATACTCACAACTCAGTATTCATGAAGAGTAGGAACTCTGAGATGACCAGGAATGTAATAAATAGAATACTGCAGACAGAAATAATGGCTCCAGTGGTAGTGGGCTGAGTGAGGTCCTTGGGTACCTTGCGGTAAATATCCAAACTGTAACATGCAAAGAACACGCCTTCACATTTTCTTTGTGTCTCCATGTCAGATCAGCTGTCAGGGGCGAGGCAGAAATTGGCCTACAGAGTCTTTGCCTCGGCGTTTTCTAGGGTGGGTTAGAAGGAGACTTTCTACTCCCCAGCGTGCCACATAGAGAAGATAACTCTATGGGGGAGCTATTTCATTTAATGCTTTGATACGAAGCCGACATTACCGATAGTTTTCTTCGCATAGTGACTAATCCAAGTAATTTGCCTTTACCCACTGTGCATGTTATACGACGTGATCTTGGACGAAACAAGAATCATACTGTGGAGACGAGGAAATAATTTTTGCGGCAGCTTTAGAAGCTGTCAGATATGGGCGTCAAGACTGTAAAAGAGACCTAACCGATGTTTGTTATCATGTGGTTTTTATGGGAACATGCACTGGACCTGCTACAATGTTCACTCCAGCGGTCCGTCTCAGGACTGCAGGCTAGTGTCGTGTACTACTACTACTAATACTAGGTACTGGAGTCGGACGTGGAAGTGGTAGAGGTATTGGTAAGTCAACTGAGTATGAACTACACACCCGAGTTCGCGCGGCCGGGTCTCAACCCAATGGTTCGCTGACTGGGTTGGCCCAAAAACAAAGCCATGAAGATGTAATGAGTAAAGAGTCTGCTCCGTGTCATGGGTTGGGTCTGGTTACGCCGACGTGGCAAAACCGGTAAACGAACTGCCGTCTCCATCGACCGAATTCAGTTATCAGACTTCAGTAATGAAGCTTACCACGCATTTCGCATCACGAACTATCGACTACTAACCTCCTTAGATTGAACTGCATCCTGTGATCGGTCTGTAGATGATATCACGGACAGAGCTAGAATGCAACGATTTGTGTCTCCTGTCCTATTATACGGACGTTCCGTTTGGGAATCACAACATAACAAATACATCAAATGGTTACGCTACAAGGGACATGGTTGTGATGTTTTCGAGGCTATCGCTGCGTTTCCGCGACAGAAGTCTACACAGTAAAAGTTGGCTATTCGCACCACTTGCCCTGTGATCTGCATGCAATTCACGGGCTACGCTTTAAACACATTACTGAATGCTAGACTGTAAACAAAGAGGCGACTACCACAATCCATCAAACACACGCGTTGTAAATGTAAAGCGGTCAGTGTTAGTAAAGTCGGAAGAAGGTCACGTTTACGGTTTACTTCACCTCACGGGATCACTTCACTCACAGTTTACTTTAGCTTTTAAGTTTGACTTTGAGTTAGTTAGTCACTACTCAGAGTCAGAGTCATTTCGCTTGGTCTTGGTTTGAGCGGCGGAGATTTGACGTTTGTCAGTCACAGACTGACCCAGTGAGTGGCAGAGTCATGCTCACAACCAACGTCATGTCATTCATTCAATCAAGGGCAGTCATTGACCTGAGTGAGACTGAGAGTGAGACCAGATATTAGAGAAGACTTAAGAGTCGACCCCTAGTCTAGACTAGGCTAGAGCATTCCCAGGCCAATTTCAATGCAAATATTTGGCAATTGTCATTTCTCATTTTCTACACTACAGCCAACCCGTAGCTTTCAGTATTATCTTTCTTCCCCTGAAGAAACAACACTGAATTTGGAAGTTGACCAGTTTAAAGTTAGGCCATGGTTTTGGCCTTGGAATTTTACTAGACGCTAGTAATAGACTCGATAAGAGCCTGATAATTCAGTGCAGTCAAGTTTGTCCTGACTGACCCCTTTTGGCAAACAATAATAAAGGTCTTTAGCCATGGATAGTCATTTCGTGGAGGGGTTACTTTATAGCTTGCTGCTGTTCGTAATTTAATTTCAACTTTTTCAATTACAGGACATTTCCGATGCGTAAGTTCAGGCAACGCATCATGTAATAACCAGATCTTATAAATACCATTGAAAACGGTGCAATGGAGGGTCAAGGCGCCAGACTTCGAGATGCAAACCTCCGTGATAGGATGTTCACTGCGCTGTTTTACAGAGTGGCCTTGACGTATGCTAGAGCGGTTCCTCTATCAGCTCGGCGGCTCATTGAATTTTTGTTGCTTGTCAAGGTAATTAACTCATACAACCAATTCCTTATACTGAGACTTTAAGATTCATTTAGTTGAGTATTAAATATGTTAACGCTTTATTGTTTAGAGTTACACGCGGAGACATAACCTATTGTAATTTCTACACTTCTTTTTTTGTAGGCCGTAGCCTTATTGCTTGTTCTTATCTATATACACGGTGTGTTCTCCAAACAACCTGCCACATGTCTCAAAGACATTGAAGATACATGGCCCAGAGATGGAGTTTTACGCGTAGAGATCGTTTATAACGCGTCATCTAACTATTCACTGCAAGACTCGTACAAGAAAGAGTATGGCGCCGTTGATTTTATGAATTTATTCCACAAGCATAAGAAATCTGATCAACTTGAGAATGTTCCTCAAAAAACTGAGCAGATGGAAGCAACTCAGTCACTTACAGAGGTAGATACATCCCCTTTATTAAGCTATGAAAAC
>Ga0224511_10005127_pt1 | contig 10182 bp, 6 predicted proteins | sample SF_May12_sed_USG_2_FD_169988 | JGI IMG/M metagenome (GOLD analysis project Ga0224511, IMG submission 169988) | Sediment microbial communities from San Francisco Bay, California, United States - SF_May12_sed_USGS_8_1 | ecosystem: Environmental > Aquatic > Marine > Sediment | place: USA... | reverse complement strand
ATGCAATCAAAATTTACATTGGAATCGTTTTAAGAATCGTTTGTTTGAAAAGTAAACGATTCCGGGACCCGTCATATCAAGGAACCGGTTCTATCCGGTTCCGAGGAACCGGTGCCCACCCCTACTGTCAACATCCCTACCGGTTAAATTTGATATTAAAGGGACTCAACTGTGGTCTGGTCGTATACATGTAACACACTGTAAAAGAAGAAAAATCAAAAACCCACATTGTCTTGTTACCAACGTATTTAGTGTATCATAGCTTATGTTGTGGTACATTAATATGTCCTTTATCGATTTGGCAACTCGGTTTTAAATATGGTATGTATCTGTTAAACAGGGACATGCATTACTAACGTTTTTTTCCGAGATCAACACATATAATACAAGTTAAAAAAAAATGCCAACCGAAAAAATACATATTAAGCTTCCACGCGATAGACTGTTATTCCCTACACACGTCGACAAGAAGAAAGAACAGGTTTTTTTTTTCAAAAAAATCTTTTTAAGTGTGTTTTACGACCAGACCTCAGTGGAGTACCTTTAAGTCAAGAACATTTTTTCCGTTTGCTATGTGTAAAGATCGTCTATATCAGTTACTTACTTTCTATCTATTGAATACTTTACATTTTTAAGTTTACTGAACCAATATTGTTTGTAGATGACCCAATAATATGTAATAGTTAAATAAGGGACAATCACAAACTTTGTTTTAAAAAAATGAACAGGAATTATAGTTAAAAAAAGTTTTCAAGACAAAGACAACATAATTTCTTTTCCTGTTTATAAATTGATCGCCTGGTATAATTTAATAAAAACATTTTCTTTGCTTTGTTAAAAATGAATGGTCATTAGACATTGTCAGAACGTCTTCAAAAGTAGACTTTTTTTACTTCCAGACGTTTACCGGAAATACTGACCAAAATACTATTGTAGAGAACCGACTATCGACGCCAACAATTGCATCGTGCATACGCCTGTACCCGTTAACCTGGGTAGAATTTTCTTGTATGCGGATGGAAGTCCTGGGATGCATTTGTAATCAATCGAGTGGCGTTATTATTCATCAAAAACCTCTCTTCGTATCACAAGGTATTTTTCGGCGCAGCTGTCTAGGTTTGCTTTTGACCCAGGGAATAGGTTGTATTCTAGCCAATGGAATGTAAGAGACAATTGAAAAAATTGAATTTAACCATACCACAAACCTTGCCGTTTAATGAAAACAATAAACCCCAGAAACAATACGTTAGAGAAATTTAAAATAAACTATTGTTTTGGATTTCTCCATATTTATTTTATATTTTTAAAACTCATTTCTTCAATGTTGAGTTACCGCCTTGGTACGGTCAATGACTCACTTGGGGTTTGAACCCTTTTTTAGTTATAGCAAACATCACACTACTTCAACATTTATATAAGTAGAAAATTATAATGCATTTATCCTCATTACTTATCGCGTGCAATGTGAATGCAATTTTGAACTTGTTACACAAGTATTAAATTAAATGCATACAACACGTATATTTCATTGGCTATAGAACTGACGTGTTCATCGGATGTGCCATTAGTAAACGGGCCAGCTCCTATTCCGGACGACCAGATCAAAGCGAGTTCGACGCCAACCAGGGTCACCAGTACGCTCGACTTCACAACACAGCAGGAGCAGGAGCGTGGTGTCCATCAAATGCTGAGACTGAAGCCCCCACACCCATCATGTACATACAGGTCAGTACAAAAGTATGCGAGATTATGTGGTAAACATAAACTATGTATATTCAATAACGTATTCTTAAAAATGAGTGTGTGCTAGTTCTTCATGTGCACCTATGCATAGAACCATAGCTGGCTATAATCCTTATTATCTGTTTATCAGGACAATAGATTACAGTAAGAATTTCCCCACAATAGGGCACATGTCAATGTTTGTGGCTAAATCTATTGTTATTCAAATGATTGGTTTGGGTTATGGATCTATCAATTGGTGTTCAACTTCAGAAAGCCCTAGGCAAAAAGCAATACTATAAAGTATCGGTTAATATTTACAATGATCTTATTAAAATTATCTTTTCTTTTTAGGTTCATTTCATGAACGTCAGTACAGTGTTTGCAATACTAACCCAAGGTCGGGGCGATGGTTCGGAAAGTTGGGTGAAGACATATTCCGTTGAATACAGTCAGGACTGTAACACGTTCACCAGTCAGCTGGACGTAGATGGAAACAAACAGGTACCGGACGTTCTGGCTTTCTTATGTATTAATTTACAGCACGCATTAAACATCAAACATTAAAAAGACAAACAGTTTATTCTAACCTTATGTCATTTGCCGATTCTTGACACACCTTTCTTTCCGTCTGGATATATGCGGTTCGATGATACTTGTACACACTCATTCTTTCTTTTGTGATTGCTTTTTTAACCATTAACTTATTTCAAAACACGTTAAGTTAATTTGACAAGTTACTTTACTTGACACAATTTTCGTTACTACTTACTCGTATGTTATATCACGGCGATCGCACAATTTCGTGTTTAAGTTTCTGTTTGAAATCAACTTCAAGTAAATAACAAACATATCAAACATCATGTCAACATGAGTCGTTTTGCGTAAAAAACCCGCCAACATACATGTTTGAAAGCTGATTTCATTTCATCAGAAAAAAGATAGAAGTTAAGATCATAATTAGAATAAAACGTAGTATAAAATTAAAAAGAATCATATTGAGAGAATGTTGAAAAAAGGATTATTCTAAAACAAATGGAGATTTATGATTTTGTTAAAATAACTGAACTTTTATTTGCCATTTTTGTCAAAATCGTGTTGTTTCGTTTTCATTTTAGCAATGACATCATATACTAATGATTTATCTTTGACATATGCTTTAAATTATTGTATGACTGAACTAAGGTGTTGACATTCATGTAACATTTTGGTACTTCGCAATAACATAATTCCCATCATCACATGTATGCACGTTGATGTCGTTGTTATGACCTTGTAAATTACACTTTTATATATTAATATGCAGTTGAGATTAATTATTATTATACGTTGAGCTCTTTCAGAGGCGTATTTGGTTACTTTGCAACATTTTTTTATAAAGTATATGTATTGGCAGGATTGCAATTACAGAACTAGTAAAGACTCCATAATTTTTTTAATTAAAAAAAAGATTTTGGTAGGAATTATTTGGTAAAGACATGCAAATTGGGAATTCCCTATGTTTTGTATAAATGGCAGGTTTGATTTGCAAAATGTTCGTTCATTACAAGTTTATAGTTTCGTTCTCAATTCGGTTGCCTTTTAGTTTGCGCCTCTATTTTATTTGGTAGTTTGCTTTATCAACGTTACATCACGCCTTGATCCCAATTTGTTAACCACATTTTATATTTCTAATCCATCTGTTTGTAACCAGACATTTACCGGAAACACAGACCAAACTACTGTCGTTGAGAACCGACTATCCACGCCGTTAACCGCCTTATGTATCCGCTTGTTTCCTGTGACGTGGTTTGTCGCCCCTTGCCTGCGCATGGAAGTGCTGGGATGCATTGCGGTGTAGCAGTTATGTTCGCCATAACCACATGAAGACCTTATTTACTCATGTTTTGTCTGACATACATGTATCTACATATGTTTAGTATCATTATTTTGTATTATATATTATATTATGTATTATATTGTATTATTATAACTGATACACAATTCAATACGACGCAAACCTGAATATTTTTTGGCATTAGTGTCCAACGAACTTTTTTCAATATTTGTAAAACAAGGTATCAATACATGTAATTATGATAATGGCAATCTGTATCGTTTCAAAACAATATATTAAATTACCACATGGTTTTGATTCGAACGTTTGGTTAAATCTTTCTGTTAATAGTGCCTTTGTTTTGAAGTGTTTTGTAGTAACATACCTTCCTCAGAAAACAATTAAAGCTCAATTAAGACAATCAGCATAACATAATACAACGTAAATGCCATGCATTTAAAGCAGCGCTTTCAGTGATTGTGAAATCAACCTGTCATCGGACATGATTTTTGTAAGAAACATTCTACACACTGTTAATTAACAACAGTCACATTACGTTCCTAACAAGTTTACAAGAACAAAATACACCCTTTTGAGGATTGTCATTACTTCATACTTCTTACATTATATTCACGCGATTAGTGTTTCACTATTAGAGTTGTTTCCTCCGTGCATACATGTACATTAGGTCACATTGTCACATCATACCTTTAGACCCAAATAACATATGCATTCCGTTTTGAGTTGACAATACATTGTTAAAATGACATCGTACGAATGAAGTCAGATTAAACTGATGAAAGGGAATGAAGCATAACCTGAACGAGAAAACAGCAGCCTCGGTTTTATTAAAACTGCTGCAAGTGCATTTATGTGAAATCCTAAGAAAAACGTTGTATACAAAAACAAAGTGTAAAATAAACCCTCGATCATAAGAACAAACGGTTTATGTATCAGTGTGTTGTTATACATTATTTATGCATGGATCATGCAGTTCCGTCACTGTGCTGTTGTTGTTGTAACAATATTGTCCATATCCTTTTTGAAATGCAGAATCTGACGTAAAGTTGTTTGGTGTCGGATTTTCCCCTCATGTAAAATAAATGAACTTTGAATTTAGTAAAGAAATGCAGTTGTCTTACTTAAAACATTAAATGTGTATAAAATATTATATTCCTTAGTAAATATAAATACGTTGCCTTTTACCATATATTCAAACAGATAAAAATCAGAGGCTTTTAAGCTTTAATTAAACATCTGACACCAAAAAGCTTTTAAATAACAATATCTATTACATGTTTTGTGTCTGTGTTTCACTACAGTATTTTTAAAATAAACGTGCACATCTAGTTTACTTACTTATGTTATGCATTTTAATATGTTTAGCCTGGGTATTTGTTATCCGTTTAAGCGACTATAGAAAGAGAATAAAGTTAAGTTCCGGTTTTGCAACAGACCCTTACGACAGCCCACAAAAATAGCGTCATGGTTAGTTTGTCGGGCCATTCTACTGTAGTTACATGTCAATCCAGTCTATGCAAATATATACCAATATCTTTCGAAAATTAGACAGTTGTAGACAGTTGTAGATTGATGAACCAGTAGATTTTTCATATTAATGCAATAATGCAGTCTAGGGGGTAGGGGGGTTGAAAATCAATGAAAGTGAAGGTTGAAGTAAGTCACTTTTTAGCGTGTTTTGGCCATATCTAATAAAATTATGCCTAAAATTTTGATATTCGTTTATTATTTCTGAATAAAAAAACGACGTTCATTTTTAATGACTCTGTCGTCTCTGTTGCGCAAAAATGACGTAATTGTTTACTTAATAAAAGAACGTTGATTGGTCGGCGTAACGTCGTTTGACCAATGAAAACAACGTCACTTGCTCATTTACGCTGTTAAATTCGGACGGTAGCTGAATATTTTTATTAATATTTCTTTTAAAAATGTTTTGAGAAAGTTAAAACTATATATATAGAAAGAAAAACACCCAGTCCCGGGAAATATTAATGTGAAAAATCGCAATGAAAAGTAAGCCACCGCCGTAGGGAATTAAACCCGCACCCTCCCGATTGTCGGTCGAGCGTGCTGACCACTACACTACGGATGCCCAATATATTTATTTATATAGAAGAAACATCATCTTAATATGACATTGATTTGAATTACGTATGAAATGACTTCTTTTAGCTTGACTTAAAACATATGGTGATATATAAAATGTATTATTTCACGAAAAATATGTATTGTATTAATGACAAAGCTATGGAAATATTGTCACAACATAATGTTTTGTAAGTAAGAAGTAATTGTGGAGTAAGAAGTAATACGCCATGTATATGGACCTTTATTAAAATCAGCGCTTTACCATAAAAACACTCTAGCACAATATCAGGTGTTGTTGTTAATGTGCGTACACAGTTGTAACATCGTCGCCAATAGCACAGGAGCGGATGTCACACTGTGATTTGATCTTCTTAAATTGATTAAAGCTAACAGAAGTTTCCATCATATCCACCTCTTCCCCTGTTATGACGGAGTTGAGACATCGAGGATCACAAGAGTACACCATGGTGATATTGACGGCTGAACTACTAGAGATTGCATTGAGAGGTTATTCCTAGGACACACTTATAAAACGTATTTAGATAAAAATGCAGACACATTTGGGACTTAGCGTGGTTATCTTGGGTTTAGTGTCGTTGACTAAAGGTATGTGATGTAGCGTAGCTATATTGGAGATTACAAAGAAATGAAATCAAGTTGACTGATTAGAATGCATATGGTATTCATTTTATATTATTATTCTTCAGAGTGTTTATATGATATTTGTGTGTTGTACTTTTATTAAGAATTAAGACCCAATCCTACACAAAAGTTAAACGCTTACAGTCCTTATAAAATAGAGTTGACTTAAATTATTGAGATAGGAGCACATGATTGCGTGTGTGGAAACGTATTTGTCTTATTCTTTCTTTGCATTGGTTATTTTATGTCGGTAGTTGAATCTGTTTAATCACCTCATATTTAATATCTTAAAAAAGTATTATCAGATATGACTATCCGAAAAAAAACAACAACAGGACCTATATTTTTAAATGTTCAGTTGTCAGTGTTCTCAAGGAGCTCGTATATTCAACAACAACAATACAGTTTATGTCTTAAAACCCAACACATATTAACAATGCTGACATATATACATGTAGATACACGTACTATGCTGACACTCATCAAAACGTATACTCGAAATTTATAACTTAAAGCTATTTAATATTTATTCGTCATGTTCGCAACAACAATACCCGTAAGGATTTGCAAACAAAAAGTACACCATAATTAAATTTTATGAAAAATACATGTACAAACGCATTCACGTGTTTTTCTTTAACTACAAAACACACATAACATTAATATAATAGAGATTTATATTCTATCATATATGTTATGGAAATTCGAAAAATGTATGGATATTCTAGCACATGATGAGAGCATAGTGTACTGACGGACGTGTATAAAGAGTCGTTTAAAGTGCATAACAGACAAAACCAGCACGTGACATTGGCAATCATATGTCGCTTCATTATAGGGCAGTAGTATTGGCCCGAGGTCGAAGGCTTATACGACTGTCCCGAGAACAAGCAACAGTGCCACAATCAAATCAAATCTCTTATTTAATGACAATGTTATTACATAACTTTTTAATAATGGAACTAAAGTTACAAATATTACAATTGTAAATGTTGTGTCAATATTTAGCTAACTTTACATTCTGAATAATTGTATACCATACCCCTCAAAATGTTAGCCAAACAAATCGCAGGACGACAGGGCCAATAAAAACTAACAACCTCTGTCCCAGTCAAACAGTGATGTTGCTTATTGGACCGCTTATTGCGACGGTCAGTCTAATATCGAGTAGGGCTGTTAGAGTTTCACAGGGCTTATAATTAACAGTTATGTAATAACAATAATTGGTTAAATAATAGTAATTGTTTCACGCTGTAACCTACTTATTTTAAGTTTACATTTATTTGTTGTCCTACTCCACATGAGTATGTGTTGCTAGTATTAACATTTGATGCAGTGTTCTCACACTTATAATTGACTTATGGTTGTACGGTTAAAATGTTGATGAAATAAATCGTGTTTTTTGAGATGTTGGTGGAAAAAACAACTTTTATGCTTTATTAAAAGTATGAAAAAGCATTTAACGCGTGTCACTCTTGACTTTTTCTAATCAAAAGTGATTTACTGCCTTAGATAGGCATTAACATGTTCGTTATATAATTTCTTAAGATTTTCATATATACATAAAAATTATATATGTCGTGTAGTAGACTTTTTTTCCGAAATTTTAAAATGAGCTTATTCAACGCTGCAGCCATAAACAAAAATAAAAGAACTTCTAGAACAACAACTCAACTGTTATATTTATGTAAAGCTTACTGTTGGGGTGTTTGAATAACAAAATACTGGAATTCTACAGTCATTAAACCGAATTCACGATATTAATATACTGTTTTCTGAGGCGCGCTATACAAACCTCAGGTATCGATTCGATTTCTGTTAACTATCAAAGGTAAGATAATGATCAAATCTAGGCTTCAGTCATATACTTCATTATCTTTTATCCGCAGGATACAATTTCTGCTACCACTAAGTGAATGGCGTAAACACGAGATCCTCTAGAAAAATGTTTCAAAATAATTAAAAATTAAGACATACATTCCCAGTTGTGTTCGCCTACGTAATGTAAATATACCATTATAACTTAATGAAGTTGTTTAAAACTGATTACGAAATGAGTAAAAAAACATTATGCAGGAAGGTTTCGCAATGGAGTACGGGTAACGCGTATATACATACTTGTTAATCAATTCTTGTACGAGAGCCTTTTCGCAAGTAAAATGTAATTTTTTTCAAGACAATTTATTACAATTATCATTAATAGTTGGCGATATATAGCAAATCTTATTCAGGAACAAAATGGTTTCTGTATGGATTTGTTTATGTTGCGTAACATAAGACTTAAGACATTGGTACATGCTTGACGTCAGCTACATTGTTTTAACTAGGATTGTACTCAGTTTTTCGGATTCTCTTTGTTACTTTGTTCTTTTCTGTGTTTAGAATATAGACATTTCTGCAAACCATTGTTTATTTAACTCACAACGATTATCGAGCATTTGAATTATAACGGGTCTTAACCTATTTTAGATTAAGCAATATTTATTTCTTAAATAGTTATACAGAAGTTTAATATTAATATTAAATTAATTTAAATATTGTTAACATAATGAGGCGTGTCACACATCAAGAAACAAAAAAATGCATCCTTTATTCCGTCATGGGTGCTTGTTTTCATTTTCCCATAAAATTACGAATGCAATGCTCTTGATTTACATCTGAGAAAAACGTCATACATCTGCAATTTTAGACAAAAGTAGCGCAGTAGATTATGCAAAGAAAACGATGTTTTAAAAACGATTTTGTCAATTTTTTCCCTTGAATAAAGGGGTCAGTTATTTCTCCACTAAACATAACTTGACCAGTATTTACCGTTATTTTTTTCCATTTATTTTGAACATCTGGAGGTCAGCTGCTTTAAATGGTTGAAAGCGATCGTCTAAAAAGTAAATGTGACCCTGTTTGCAGTTTTCATGCAACCGCCGCTTACAACATGTCGTTATCTTGTACACGCTGATGCCAATCTCGCACCTAGTTACATGTATATATACACTATTAAATGATGCTTTAAATTTACGAACAAGGCTATAACTTCCTCAACAACACCACGGCCACTAATGTCACACTGTGATTTGATCTTCCTAAATTGATTGAAGCAGAAAATATTTTCAATCATTTCCACCTCGTGCCCTTTTACGACGAAATGAAGACACCGAGAATCACAATCGTACACTATTGACAGCTGAACCTGATATCACTGACAAAGTGCTCCTAAGCGAAATGATTTAATGAATAGATCTACTAGCCTCGACAATGAATTTCAATACTAAGTAAAAGGTAAAAGAGTATACGATATAACAATTATAGACTAATAGGGAGGTGTATATTTAGTTTTGCTGACCTCTTAAAATTTTAGACCGAGAACGAATTTCATAATTGTATAATAGTGCCCGTTTAGACAAATCTGGATGCACCATGTTTATTTAAATATAATTGTTATTATTAATTTACACAATGAAGATACAAAAAATACACGTGTAGTTTCGTATGTTTACAAAAGACAAATAAAGAGTCTCCCCGACGATGAGGTCGCTGAATCGCTTTTCCCTAATTAAAAGTACAATGACAACTTCAAACAATTTGCCAAATTGTACCACAAAACAGATGTTGATGCCTTTAAAATCAAGAAAATACAGGTTTTCCAACATTTCCATTTTCGTGTGTAACACAATCAAACTGCAGATAGACACCTTGAAACCGTAAATCGTACACATAACATCCTTGTTTTCTAAATAATTTAGGTAAAAAGACCAACATTGATATACATAAGATGGGAAAGATAAGATTTAATTGAATACATTTCATTGCCGTAGATAATACTAGGTAAGTGTTGAATTTAGTTCAAGTTTATCCTGCGAATGTCTTCTTGATCTTCATCATTTCATGTCCTATCT
>Ga0224511_10005126_pt1 | contig 10183 bp, 11 predicted proteins | sample SF_May12_sed_USG_2_FD_169988 | JGI IMG/M metagenome (GOLD analysis project Ga0224511, IMG submission 169988) | Sediment microbial communities from San Francisco Bay, California, United States - SF_May12_sed_USGS_8_1 | ecosystem: Environmental > Aquatic > Marine > Sediment | place: USA... | reverse complement strand
CAACAGTACAGTTATTAACACAAAAGTACCAAATATCATTATTTTGAACATGTTTTATATAATTTTTTATGAATTATAGGACCCGGATCAGAAATTCTGCAAGAAACCTCATTTGGATTCGGATCCAGATTCGAAATTTGTTTTGGATTCGTAATTACAGCCCTAGTGTTCACAGAAAGGATCCTGTCTCTAGCACCTTTACGTTTGAAAGTATGAGCGAAACAAACTTTGACCTACGGGATGAGACATTTGGGCGGACGAAATGAGGGTCAATCTATTATTCTTTGTAAAGTAGAGGAACCATAACAAAATACACATACAGCCTGTTGTCTGGTAGGAGCATGTGCCGATGTATCCACCGCAACTGTCTTATCTTTTTCAGATTCCATCCTATCATCTCGAATTAGATCCTGAGCCTGTCCGTTCCCAAGGGCTGGCTCCTGCTTGACGATGGCGTCTTTCTGCTCGAGTGGCCCTGAAGGGGCACTGGCGGAGCGTGCTAGAAGTCTGGTGTGGGAGTTAAAAACAGACAAAAGAAAATACTTCACAAATTGAAAAAATATGGTAATGCTGAGCTTTTGGAAAAGAACAATACAATACAAGCAATAAAACCCACAACCTAACATTAAGATGTTCACAGATTTATTATAATATTTTTACAAAGCAGACCAGTATAGTTTTCATAATAATCACTAAACAAATGGCGTAATATAAAACATACACATGATGTTTTGAGGGATGTGTCATCATGGTCTTATCTTCATTGGTCATAGTGTTGCCCGTGTTCCCGGACCCATCTGGAAGCCAGCATCATTGATGACAATAAAAAGAGCCGGTCAAACCGGGTGATGCTGCCCGAATAGGTTTTGGACACAGGCAATAAATTTCGTCATCTCAATATGATGATCATATATGTACAATAGTTTTGAAATCCGACTTCAAATAACGAAGTTATGGGCCAGACACCATGCTGTAAGGTCATGCTGTGACCTTGACCTTCAAGGTAGCGACCCAAATGTTGCGCACCACACGTTGTCTCAATATGGTGATCATTTCTGTGAAATAGTTTTAAAATACGCCTTCAAATAAAGAAGTTATGGGCCGGACACGAATTCGGGACGTACGGACGGACGGACAGACGGACGGACTGCCTGACGGACGGACGAGCAACCCGGCGACTAAATGCTCCCCCGAAACTTTTCGGGGAGCATAATAGAAAGCAAACAAGAAGATTCCGAGAGCCCTGGGTCACTCAGCTGATTTTTCTCGACCTACTTATCAAGCTAAGCATGAACTTTTTTTAAATATGTCAGACGGGGTTGCATGTTTAATCAAATATAGCAGTACTAAAGGAGAAGAGGTCATTTAAGGCTTTTTCTTTTGTTATTCAATGAGGTTATTGACGCTTATGCAATTGACCGGACAAATTGTTCCTTATTCACGTGAGTAAAATGTAAATGAGGATTTATTGAAAACGTTGTTTGTTTTCCAAAGCTGATTAAATTAATGAATGTTATGTTAAGATGTTGTAGTTTGGCTTTTAATATAATATGACATAAATTATAAAGCGGAAGCCTGTGGCAAACGGTATCAATTACATACGGTAACCGCAGTTATTCGTAAAAACAATGACGGTAGTAACAGAATTGACCTATCGACAGCCCGCCCTCCTGACCTTGTCTTCATGATTTACGCATCGCTTGCCTGAATACTTATTATAATATGAAAGCCGAAGTCTTTGTAATTGTTACACCTTCAAAAAGTCTGCAAAATCGTCTTTTTAATGTTATTGTTTAAGTCAATACTGTTGCAAATGCATCATGTTTGTCAACGTAATGAAACAGTGGTTTAATGTGCACTTTCTGCCCGTGAATAGTTGCACAAAAACAGGCTTAATGCATAGTTCCGCAATTTTGCTTTCGCCTCCCCTTTCTGTAGTATTCCTTTGTTCGTGTAAAGGTTGATCACAAACTGATTGAACTTCCGTTCCCGGTAATGGCGAATGTTGTTTTGTTTGTGTCGCGTTAAAAGCGGATTTTGTAGTGTTCTAAAAGTGTAAACAGATAAATAAAATAGGACTGAATAAAGAGATAAGTAATCACTTCATCTATCATTTATCTGAAATTTCAAAGACGTTGCTTCAAGTTTGAAGAAGTTTTACAGACATTTTATAAATACCTTTGTCCAGATAACTATACATTGTATTTAGATATTTTAATACTGCATTTGTGAGTAGCGATACTCTGTCGAAGAAGGTACTCAATGGTCATGTTTGACGAAATCGTATATCGCCGCAGGGCGTGCAATCAACGAAAACCTGTTGAGGATCACACAGGAACGATCGGACAACGAAAAGAACTCGTTTTTGAATGTGACGATGACATATTCTCACCATACGCGGATACATACTCCTAGTCTATTTCACAGCGGTTTTTTGAAGCGCAAGACATTGCGTGTCAAGGATTGAGCCGTGAAGAATACATCCGGGAAATTCAGTGTACATTTTAAGGGCACAAATTAACCTGCATTAAAATCAAACACAACCCAACAAGAAACAAGCACGGACAAATAAGAGTTCTTAAAGCGTTCGCACATTGTCATTAACAACACCTCATAGTCTTGAATCGAACCAATATATACTCCTCAAAATAATTTAAGGACCACAAAATAAAAGTGGTACAATTCATATTATTTCATTTTTACAAAGAAAACCATTTATTCTAGGAACTACTATGTATCTGTAGTTAACAAGTGTAAAGAAATTTAATAGCAAATTACAGTGGTAAACACATGAGGGATGACAAGGTGTGGTCACTACCGAAATTTGAAGGTTTTCATATCGGTGGGTGGCGAATGAAATTTTACAAACAGCACTGTTACATGTTTCAGGTCACACAGAAAGTTATGCAAAATAAAGCACATGACCACCTCTATCGACAAAAACAACCGTACACAAACACGTGAAGATGTGAATCAGTTTGTTTTTATTGCAGAAGGACAAATTCTTGCCAATACTAAATGAGCGCATTTGCGAGGTCATCCCGCATATGTGGATGAGCTGGCCGTGCACCTGTATGTTTTTGGAGTTTGTGCCATACATGCTCTTGTTTGATTAACATGAGGGGAACTTACCAAATGCATTTATGCAATCTCTGACAGATTTTGGGCGATCATTTCTCGGTATTTGAGAACTTGATGGTGCATCGTCTCTTGATGGTGATTGTTGCGAGTCATCATGCTGGCCCTTTGTATTCCTGTCTTTCAGACTGTCTGATGGTTCTTTCACATCAACAGTCTGAAACATGTGTTTTGCGACATTTAACATAATAGCCACATGATCGGTCACGCCTACAATATTTCGAGTCAATAAGTATATTGATATATGTTGGCTGTTAGTAACCGGTCTATTTGTAAAATAAAACGCTAAATCAGGAGTTTTGTCTCGAGGTATCTGTGTTTTATGTATCTATATATACTTAACACACATGGAACGTGCCACACTTTCGAACGCTTTTCGACAGTTACTTACGTTTTGATAGATCCAGCGTTTAATCATATGTGTTCTTAAAGGTTTAGAATGAGAATACTTTTTTATAACAAGAAGCGCCGCAATGCCACTCAAAAACCAGGTTTTCAACAACTAACCATTTTACTCGAAAACAATGACAAAGATTCCAGAGACCTCTGTAGCAATCCAAATACGTATCACAATACATGTTACATTGTTCCAACACAGAAATTTGGTTTTAATACTTCAAAAAATATACCAGATACTTGAGTAGCAATGCTAGGCTGGCCTTTAATGTAAGCTGCACACATACAGAGTTAAGCATCAATAGGTCAAAGTGTACTAGAGATGAAATGTCTATTGTAAGCAAGTGCACTTGACCTTGCTCCCAGATATCTAAGTAGCATTCGCAGGGGTATCATTATTTTCAATTTTTGCAACATTGACATTGACCTTCATCACAGACACTTGGTTAGCAATCCCAAGCTGCCACTTGATATAAGAGACCCGAATACTGGATTTGGTGTCAAAAGGTCAAAAAGCAAACTTATCTTATTGAGCAGAAACTGTTTTTAGTAACATTGACCTTAATCACAGAGACCTGGGGAGCAATCCCAAGCTGCCTCTTGATATAAGCTACCCACAAACCATGTCTGGCATCAATCGGCCGAATTAAACTCAAGTTATTGAGCGAAAATAGGTTTCTATTTTTAACAACAGTGACATTGACTTTGATCATAGACACCTTGGCAGCAATCCCAGGCTGCCTCTTGACACAAGATACCCATAAGTCGTAAATCGGCCAAAGCAAACTTAAGTTATCATCCAGAAAACTAAAGTTGAAGCACGCCCGCCAGCCCGCCCGTCCGCCCAATCGCCCACCCACCCGCCCGCCCGCGTACTTCAGCACTACAGTAAGGCCAAAGAAAAACATGTCTGCCGTGAACAACCAAATATATTTTTTCGTACCCACATTTTTCGTACTAAACTTTTGCACCGTTTTTTTTATTCCAATGGAAAAAAGTTTAGGGTCAGGACGAAAAAAAGGTAGGATCGGTTCACCGGAACCAGCCATATGGTTTTTATTTCGCCCAACCGGTTTTCGTTTCAAACTTGTTTTAAAACAGAAACAAATATGACTCTATAAGTTAATGTTTTAACCAATCAGGTACGATATCTGACCAAAAGACGAAGCCAACACAGTCTAATAATAGTGAGTAATATTCTACAGTCAGTGGCCATAAAAGAGTCACCAACATGGGGTTACGACAAGGGAGTATAACGCTACTTAACAATGATGACTAATATTTGGATTGTTTTTCTTGAGCAACTAAAACTTTTTAGTGAGGTTTTTGGGGGGTATTTTACTATCTTAAGGACCATATACACAGAAAATAGATTTTTTTACAAACAATCGTCGTCTGCTGCAAAAATGGATATAAAAAGGTAAGAAATGACAACGGAGCAGAAAAACTTATGATGCCAATTCTCAAAGAAACTTCGCACAAACAAGGGAAATAGTCAATCTGGAACAAGTAGGATTTTAAAAGGGAAAATTTAAAACTAGAATTTAATCAGACATTACCACACACAACATCTTCAAGAACCGTAAGACGTAGGTTAAAGTTTAATGGGTATACTAGGCGTAACGTGAAGAGACCCTGACCTTCAACACTACTAACAGAAAGAGGCGAATTTCATGTTGCATACAGAAGTTAAATTTGGTATGAAATAGTCCCCGGAAATCCGTGAATTTTAGTCATGAAACTCAAACAAAAGTTAATAGTCATAGTAGTATTAGTGTATGGGGTTAGTCTGATGAAGTCTGAAGGCCAGAGTGGTTAGGGCAAAGGGGAGACAGTTGTGTTTCAGTGACGTTTTGGGGCTGTCTTACATACCATGCTGTTCGAATATTAGAACCAGTTATGGAAAATATCCCAGTACACACCTCAAGCAGAATATCCAGTGGGAAATAAAAACAGTCTGAATATCTCAGAGCCCCGACATAAACATAATTGAAAATGTGTGGCGAACATATAACTTGAAAATAAGAGACACTTGATCAAAACCCAAGAAGACCTTATAGATTATGTTAAGGAAATGGAACAACCTATCAGTTTACTACATTCAGAACCTATATGCTTCAATTCCATGAAGAATCCGACAATTTATCATCAGCAAGCGCAATATCTCCAACTATTTAAGAATTTTAAGAGTTAGTCTGGTTTTAAGTGGTTTTCAAGTTGTTTCAAATTATTCAGTTAAAATACAAGCATCTGCATGGCGGCCATTTTGATAACTCACTTATGGTCACTGACAGTATATTTCGTATTATCCATATGGAAATAATGTCAAGAGTGTTAGATCATATTGTTATCAACTAAAATAAACTAACCGAGGAAAACACTGATTTCTTGTTACTGATTCACAGTAAGTAGAGTAATACCCCACTAAAGAAATGACGGACACAAAATAGACAAATAGATCAAAGTGTTTCAAATCACGTGTCAACAAATATTCATTAACCGTTTCACGACACCCTAAAATTCCACATACTGCATGTTGTTCAGAAGGAGCAGCGGCAGGCTTCTCATCTTCATCAAGATACGTCCTATCATCAAGAACCAGGTCCTGCGGCTGGCCGTCCTTGAGTCGCAAGACTGGCTCCTGGTGGACTACGTCATCGTTCTGCTTATATGGCACTGTAGGAGCACTAATGGGACGTGTTGGCCGACTGGTGGGTGAATGGAACAGTACATTACTATCAATGTCTGCACACAAAAAGAAAGGTAACAATAGCATTGAAAGCTCCTATCCCAGTCTTTGTGGATTTTAATTCCCAAAATCAAAACATATCAAAATAAAAAGCAGTATTTTACAAATAATCATTATCAATAGAATAGTTTTTTTGAATGTTATTGAAAGTTTTTGCTGTCGTTAGAAAATGTGAAACAAATATGCGCGTTCTCTGGTCCCGGTTTATAAAATTAACGATATTCCCTTCAACGCGCACCTTGCTAGATCACTCATTCTCATTTTATCGGCCAAATTTAGCACATAAAATGGCGAAAAAAAATTCACTGTAAATGCTCAATTACTGCACCAGACTTATGGTATATATTCATTTAAAGATGTATAGTGAGCTTGGATCGACGAAAAAATGTTGATTTTTGAAATTTCGTTGGTATCGCAGTATAACACTTTTCTGCAGTATTTACGTGACATCCCATACACAAAATATTGGCAAAGCATATTCAGTAAAACAAATGTATGCATCTGTTTTAATGAAATTAAACATAGAAATATTTTTGGAATAAAGCACATTACGCAAATAAAACGATATGCCATAAGGAGGCAAATGAAAGTAGGTAAACACATCCCCCCTTTTTTCAAATTCCAAAATAATTTCAAAGATAGCAATGCCTGTGTTACTTTCCTGATAGTTTCTTGTTTCATTGGCACGTAAAATACACTATTTTCAAGGGCACCACTTAAAAGCAAAATTAATAAAGCAATGTTTATGCATATTCTTATTATGACTCTCAATAAGTTAAATACTGTTCATATTTCTGTTTTTTTTTGCAGTAATGCCTGTTTAAGCCTGATTAAAATAGCAAGTTGAGTTAAACTATTAAGCGTTGGGACAAGGCTTTTTGTGGGATTGGGTCATGTCATCACCTATTTGAAGATGTAACAAGTAGTATTTGATTACCACTTTGAGATATTATTAATGCAAATGCCCTGTTAAACAAATAATGTCCCTTTAAACATAACTCTTTATAAATTTGAGCTGTTAAAATGTGCAAATATACCCAGGACATGGTTTTGGCCGATAAAATGAGAATGAGTGAGTCTAATCAAAATAGCGCCGCACGAGTCAATCTAATTTTAGATCAATGTTTACAAAATGAAGCGTTTTAAACGGTTTAAATTTATTGCAAAATAAATGTGCTATTACAATTCTATTCTATAGTGACGTTTTTTTGAGTGCGAATCGTATCAATAATCTAATTTAATGTAATTTGATACACTGAGTACATTTGAAAACGCACACCCTAATTTTTATTATATATCTCAAACACCGATAAATGAATAACATTTGAAATAAAGTATTTTTAGATTCAATCATTATTTATTTTATATGCAAAATTTTATCAAAATCGGACAATCATGTCATTAAAATTCATATGCTCAAAACCATAGCGTCAGATTTCGAAATTCGCACAATTAACATCGAGTGTGGCCACCCTGGACATCAATCAAACTTTAAAATCGTCGACGCATGGACATATTTTTTTCTGCAATGCATCTCTGTGGAATATTGTACCACTCTTCAATCAACGCTTGTCGGAGTTGAGCCAAACTTTCCTGGGGGTGGGGGGGGGGGTTAACATGTACATATACACGGCGTTTGAGCATATTCCAAATGTTTCCAATGGGTGACATGTCCGGTGATAAAGCTGGCAGGTCCAATACATCTATACCGTTATGTGCGATGAAGTTGCGTGTTACATTTGCTTTTCGAGGCCGAGCAACGTCATGCTGCGGAATTTTACGTCCTCTAGGAAAGTGTCGGTTGAACAATGGAATAGCAACTGGTCTCGAAACATTATTGATATACACATTTGCTGTAACGTTTCTGTCAAAAATTACCAACAGTGTTCGTTAGAACTGGGTAACTTCTGCCCAAAAGTGGAGGGAACCCCACCCCATCGGTTAAATTCAATCGTACAAGCGTCAGTGGTATTAAAAGTTACGACGTCGCCAAACGCGCTTCTGGCCATCGTGCTGAATGCGGAATTCGTCTGAAAATAGCACATGTCCCCACTGCCATCTTGTAAAGCGAATATGCGCACGTGCTTTGGAGTGAGTCGCTGTGATATGTGCGGCCTTCTTGCCTTCAGCCGGACATTTCAAAGACGACTTCGGACAGTTTTGGGATGTATTCTGCGCCTCAAAAGAAACGTGCGTCGTTTAATACTAGACAAACAAGGTTTTTTATCACATAAAAATAAGAGATATGAATTCGCATGATATTTGCGAGTATGCCACTTACCCTTGAGTGCCTACTGTTCGTCTGGCGGAAGTTGATTCTGGTAGGAACCGGACACGTAGATGTAAAACAAACAAATACCGGTCCTGTCTGAGAGCTGTAACACGGACCTTACCAGGTCGAACACAGTCACGCACAGTTCCAGTCTGCTTATAACAAGCAACAAGCCGGGAAAGTGTTGAATGGTGGCATCCAAACCGTCTTGCTGTCACTTTTGGAACTTCCGACCACAATCATTCCAATTGCCTGATTTCGGTCAAATACACTTAGGCGTGCTATGATGATAAACGGGTAACTTTCGCTGTGTTTTTACTGTGTATTGGTTAATTGTGTTTCGATAAGCCGCTATAATGCGCTCGAATAACCCGTGCATAAAAGTACCACGTGAAATTCGTGGATTTTAAGGTTTCGTACATAGCATTAAGAATGGACAATATGTGTTAGATTGTTTTACCTTATATGCAAAGATATGTCAGTCAATACTCCAATTATTAAATAAAGTTAAACTCTGTCAATTCTAGGTATTATAAAAATCATGTAAAATATGTGCGTTTTCAAATGTTCTGAGTGTATATACGTTATGGTTTTTTTTAATTATTTGCTGACATTTTATTTTAAAATGTTCATTTCAACAAAGGATGGGATAGGAGCTTTAAGTCATATAAATCTAAACTACAACCCGATATTAATATTAATTGTTTTTACAAAACACATAGGCATTGGTTTTTTATGCATTAGCAACAAAGCAATATACATTCACATAATAACCTACCCAATTGGCTGTAAGGACCGCGCCATCACAGTCGCATCCTTGTTTCCCCCACTGCCGCCCTTGTGACCATGCACATCTAGAAACGACAATGGTAAAACATGGGTATGCTATCTTATGCAGCATCATGATGAAAATAATGGAAGGTATAATACTGCTAGTGACCTACTGGTCAACCTAACATTGTGAAGAAAAGACTACACTTGAATAACGAAATATCAATACCATATTCTAATGCGTCAAATGAAAAAAGCAACTAAGATTACAAGAATCCGAATACTGAAATGAACTGACAATGTGGGTTGCTTAAATACCATTAATTAAAACAATTGATTTAGTATGCAATTTCAAGAGAAGAGCTATGTCTAAATATTATCTATGTACAAATTATTGAATGTGATTTTGTCCCAAAGATATGAACACCTTTTATCACGCAAATGAAATAAAACACTTTAAACGACATATTTTGTCTTATTTGTCTGATGCAAATCAACTTCATTTTAAGCCATGAGCAAAAGCCATACATGTTTTGCTTGGTTAACGTATCACCACAAACATGAAATAGGTTACTGCAATGTTGGTTATCACATCAATTATTGGGGGTAATTTTATAGTTTTAAATTGTTATAAGTTGAAACTTGCTTCCTGAGGGCTTTCCCTTTCATCAGTTTAATATTACTTACTACAGCTGTTGTTTAGTGCCTGTGAGGCGGCTGTAAAAAGTCGCCCCGTACTACATCATTGTGTTGTCATATTTTTCTGGTCCTCAGGGATCATGGAGTGTACATGTATGTTATTTACATTTGAAAATGGAGTTCTGCTCATGCGCTAGGGGGCGTCAGTGGTGTTGCAT
>Ga0224511_10005125_pt1 | contig 10183 bp, 5 predicted proteins | sample SF_May12_sed_USG_2_FD_169988 | JGI IMG/M metagenome (GOLD analysis project Ga0224511, IMG submission 169988) | Sediment microbial communities from San Francisco Bay, California, United States - SF_May12_sed_USGS_8_1 | ecosystem: Environmental > Aquatic > Marine > Sediment | place: USA... | reverse complement strand
TGTATTGAAATACTGGAATCGACCTTGGATCGATCGGCAAGGCATAGCATTGAGTTTCTCGGGTAATTTCGTAAAACTTGTGAATTAAAAGTAGACTTTTTAGATGTATGTGTAAACCTAATGCACTGTTTTAAATATGTGCTCGCTGTTAAGTTCCGCTGTATCATTTAATAAAATGCACATAAAACATAAAAGCTAGTAATTGAACGATTAAATAAAAAGTAAGTTTCCGAACCGAAAGGTCTCGTAATCTGTTTCATTTTTGTTCGATACAACACATCATCGAGTTTACAAATGATAACTAGTTTTATTAATCAAAAGTACACATTTAACGATTTGATATTATTACCAACAATTGGGTCCTGTCGGGTCTTTTAAAACTGCATTAATCCTTTTAGTAAAACACGCGGTTTGTTAAATGGGATATTTAACCGGTCGGATAAATGATAGGCTAGTATTTTACGTTTACATGTGTATCTATAAAAGAGTTTGAACGTACACTGTATGTCAAGTTTAATTTGTATTGCTGATACAAGCTTAACATAATAACCAAATAGCTTTTATAAAATCTACATGTTCTGGAGTTTTATTTGTAAAACGTTGTCCGATTAAATCTGGTCGAAGTGCTGGTCACATGGCTAAACACACTAGCAGACAAAAATATTTGCTTTACATAAACGGCATGCTTTAGATTTCGAAATTCAGAAACGTTTTCCAATTGTGGTTGGCCGTGTTGCTGGTCACGTGGTGAAACACATTAGTTGCCACCTGAATCAGCGTTTATTCCTCATAACATGACGTGATTGGTGCCAACGCTGTTTGCTTTGGATACATCGAGCCATGGAAACCTATTCCTATATAAAGAGGCCCGCTCTTGGGTCCCAGTACCTGCTACCAAGACGCCTCATACAGCATTGTCAGAAGGAGAAGCTTACTGTTCAGTCAACATGAAAATGATGGCAATCACCGTGTGCGCATTTGTTGTGCTGGCATATCTTGGACAGTGCGGTGAGTTGCTTCACAATTTATTTTAATTACAGGATTTTTATTATTTTTATATATATTTTTTTCATTTAAAGTTTGCTTTACTACTATATAGATAGTTGTTTTCAAAATTTATTTATTAAAGTAATATAACACGCTATTGTGGTCTCCTTTCCTGATTGAAGCAAGGGTTTTAAGACAATGCTAAATAGCAAGATGACACAATGAATTGTTGATATTAAGAAATAAGGAAACATCCGCTTTTATTAATAATAATGTCAAAAAGTGTGTTTAAGTGTAGGATGAATATATACTAGCGTTTAATATAGCACACAAATGCTCCCTTCTCGACCTTGTAATATAAAATACCTCGGCCTAGCAGGATAAACTTTATATTAACATTGAATGCTAAGCTACATGTAGCATTCTTTTTTCCTAAAAATGGCTGGGTTTTTAATGTGTTTTTGGCTTTGCCTGCATTGCCTGTTTTAAGGTTGCATCTTATGTAAGCTGTTGCGTGCTAGGTTGGGATAAAAATTAAGGAACATTTTAAACTCACGGTACAAGGTTGAATAACTAAAAATATTAAACTTATAATGTGTTAGGAATTGTCGATACTTTGAATTTGATTCTTTTTTCATGGAAACTTTTACTCCCTTACTATCGCAGTAAATCAAAGGTTTGACTATTTTGTAGGACATCTATAAGAGCTTGTTTTAGTACTGTCTGCGTCCGTGACTAAAATAATTTTAATACACAGCACAACATCTTCTATTGAATACGTTTTTAAGCAGATGGAAGTTATGCTAAAATTCACATCGTAGTTTAATTATATTATATCGCGCGTGGGAAGTTCAAGATTGTGTTTCCTCTATTGCAACATCAAATTACCTCAAATTGTCTAAGAAGATTTCTTGATATGTAGTCTTAAGAGCCGATATTAAACAAGGATCTGATAGGGGCATTTTTAATGTTCGAAAAGATATAGCCCCAATATATCACAACAAATAGTTTAAAAAAAGAAATGCACAAACACTTTTTAGACATGTCGTATTTTACACCTATTACGCTTTGTTATGATTTTAAACAATTGGAGGCATAGCATATTTTTATATGATCGCACCGCATGTAAAAATTAGACTTTTGAAATTACGTTCTGAACACCTTTTTCGTCCTACATAATTTATGATCGTACACACGCGGGAATAACAACGGTACTTGCGGGCTGGCGCACGCAGAGTATTCGTACCCAACAAGTTTTTAAGGCATACAGGAATACGTGACCTGTTTTGTTTCATAGAGGAGCACGTGACATGTGAAAAGTTTATCATTAGTCAATGGTTTTATTCTATTTTTTTAATCTAATGAATTAATTTTTCAAATGTTAGGGCGTGTGCACTTAATAAAACGATAACAGGTAAATAAAATAAACAAAAAATGTGGGTTTTTTGTACAAATTTGACAGCAAATTTATGTTTATTCGATTTCTTACTGAGTATTCTCCCTTTAAATGTTTGCCAAGTATTCTTACTTTTGTCTTGATCGTTGTCATGTTGTTGCATTATGTTTGTTGTTAAATAATGATACACGTATACCCAGCCAGGCCTGCTGGAGAGGTGCCTAACCTTGGACAGAGCCTAAATGTCGAAACATTTCATAATGCATATGTTTTAGCTCATTGATATTTAAACTTAAAAATCTGTTACCGTATGAAACATTTTATTTGTAGCAAATTATGGCTTAAATATGTTTTAAAGTTGCATTGCATGTATCATTTGACTACAAAAACACAAGTTTGAAAACTGCCATAATCATGCATGTAAGATGTTACAAAATACATTGCAAAAACGGCCACAGTTATTCCTTTATGCCGTTGTTTTCAAAGTAGAATCAAAACAAAGCATTCTATCTACTGCTTCCGTGATTTTTCGGTTATCGAGTTTGAACACTTCGAGATATCGCACAAAATTTCTGGACTGACACGCATGTTTATGTGTATTATTTTGTTTTGAAGGCGTTGTTGGTCGCACACAAAACGCCATTTGTTTTCTATATAGTTTTTACACTATGAATCTTACAATGCATGTGACATTGTTAACAGATGCTGCGATATCGACCTGGACGGGACCAGCAGTACTTGCAACCCCATCTGGCCAAATAGAAATAGCGGCAGCGGTGGATGAAAATTCAATCGCTCCTGGCAGCCTGATATTTACAGCAGCGGCAACTTCTGATGGCTCTATAACTGGCTACACCCTAGTATCGAGTACAGACTTGGTGGGTGCGCTCCCAGCTGGTACATCTGGTACCGTTAACGTGGCTACAGGCAAAAACCTCGACTACGAGACGGCGTCTAAATACATTTTTGTTGTGAGGTGAGAACCTGTTAATTCTAATTGATCCAATCTTGTATACTGATAGCAAACAATTAACCTGTGCGTAACTGTACATGATGTGCATGTGCAAGACGTTGTTTAAAAATGTTGCGGTTAGAGAAAGTTGTTAAAGCGAAATGCCTTATAACCATAACGAAATGTTTATAGACATATGTCTACTTTATACAACACATTGGTTAAAAACGGTGATTTCATTCAATAGTTACTGTGCACTTAACTCGGAAATTGCCTTTTTAAGGGCATTTATTGATTTATTAACAAACACAAATTGTTTACAGTTCTAATTATTGAAATTCCAATTCAGTCGTGTTTTAGCGGAGTATTCAGGTTCGTTGGTTTTGGGTTTGACTGGAATATCATTTGACATAATATGTATGATTTATTTAGCAAGATGAAACCTTTGTATGAACCATGCAAATAATATTATTGTTTTAGTGCAACTGACGGAAGCACAGATCAAACAGCCACTGTGACTTTAACGATCACCAACGTACTGGAGTTCTCTACAACAACGTTGACTGGTTGTGTGGTAGCGGGAGCCGCGGCTGGTAAGACCTGTAGAATTATAGAATAAAGTCGTTTGATCCTTATACAATTACCAAAATTTTGTTTATTTGTAAACTATGTTTGGTTAAAAACAAGCTTATATGTTTTACGTTTATCATAATTTGCTACAGCCTCCTCAGTTGGAACCTGGACTGTTGTTGATGCAGCAAGCGGAGAAACTGTGGCATACACTCTTGGAGGTACACAATAATGTTCAGTTTATTAAGACCAAGGCGTTAAAATAATGACGATGTAATTACAATTTTTTACAATCTATGCACAACACAGAAAATAGTTATTGTAATTGTAATTATTGTATGTTATACTCTTATCGGTACATGCTGAAAAAATTGTTTTATTTTTCATTGACATTTTTCAATATAACGATGAAAAAGCGATGGCCGCTTTCTCAATGGACTGATTATCTGCTGCCCTCGAGCAACACTACTCATTTATATTAAACGCGATGCAAATAAGAATATTTTTTAGTGAAAACACTATCACAGACTCACACACTTTAAATTGCACTCTTTAAGTAGTCTGTACATTAAAACGCTATCTGGAATTATTTCAATCGATTGCAGGCACGGATGCAGCGACATTCTCAATCACCTCCGGGACAGGCGCTATCGTGGTTGGTGGCACAGCTCTTCGTTCCGTAATTGGTTCCACATATTCCCTGACCGTGACTGCAACCCCATCTGGAGGAAGTTCAACTGCAAGTGGAGCCATCCCCCTCATCCTCACCGTTGCCTCGACCTGCAGCGGTGCTGCTCAGTTGACCGCCCTCTTGGGCGTTCTCCTTCTGTCCTTCCTGACTGCTGTGTCCATGTAGATGAATACTCGTGTGACTAATCATTTCTATGAAAACTAATAACAGTTAAAGTTTGATCAAGTTTTAGTTAAATTATTAGAAATATTAATTGGAAAACGAATTTGACAAGGAGAGAAAACAAAACTGATAAGATATATAAATATTTAAACAAAAATCAAACGTATTCCCAATTCAGTATAGCCTACAATTGACCTTTGTGTTACATTACCTCGCGGTAAGAGGACGCACTTTTCAGTGATATTGCTCTGTTTGTTGTGTTAGTTTTGTGGTCTATAATATGTACAATGTTTAACACCTTTTAATTCGTGTGCATTTGAGAAAAAACACTTATTGATATCATTAAAATCATTATATCAAAACATTTAAATGTAATAAGGGCATAAAACAGAAAACAAAACTTAACGTACATCTCCTACATAACTTGTTTGCATCTATCCCTCTGTCTCAGTTTGAACATCATATGATACCCTTGTGGATTGAAAACGATGAACAAGCTATTAATAGTCTTGTTTCTTTCTATACAAAACAGCAGGCAACTAATTTGGCAAAATGTAAACACGTGTATGTTTTTGGTGAAACAACATTTTTATCTAAACTTCTAGAGAATGTTAAATAATATTAACACTTATTAACACCTGAGTAAACAAAAACGTGATTTCAGAAGGTAAAAATAGTTTATTTTTGCATGAATATTATTGTTATAGGTACACCATATGTATTGATATAAAGTTGTTCTGTTTAATATATTGGAAAAAATACCATGTTTCGTTTTAATACGAAAAAACAATTTCCATCGTGCCATTGACAGTAAGCCGTGATTGACTATCAGTGCAATGTTTTGCATTGATTACTTGTTCACACAAGTTTAACTTATTTAAATGGTACTTCTTTTGAATTATATATAACGATTGTATTTTGTTTCCCTTTCATCAGTTTAATTTTGATAAAGAGTAACCCTTGTGACTTACAATACTGTATTCCAGTCTTTAGAGAAACAGTGAACACCACTGAAGGCTTTCTGACGTTGTAGCGACCGACCAGTCAGCCCACAAACATGGCTCAGACCCTTTATTCTTTATTTCCTCCGTAAACGAAGAGTCAAACAAAAAAGAAGATATAAAGACAAAAGTACAAAAGAACAATAGAGAAAATATATACACAAAAGTACAAAGGAACACTAATAACTTATAGAAGAGATATTATATACAGTTATTCGAGCACAGCATATATATCTAACTCATATGATTAAAACAAACATACAATGGATTTTGAAAAATATTAAAAGCGAAAACAATATTTCAAGAGAGGTTAGAGTATAATTTATAGAAACATATGTAACCAAGAGACAACTTAATCTTGCACGAAAGCGAAATTTGCAAGACAAAAGGTTACAGTGTTTTATACATAAAAACAAAGAGGAGCTTATGGACTTAATCTTGTTCGAAAGCGAAATTGCAAGAAAAAGGTAAAGCAAACGTATTTATAAGGGGTTTACCTCTATTAAACTAGAAACCATGTATATCTAATTATATCTAGTTATATCGTTATCTTTTAGGACAGGAAACGAAGGTCACTAAAAGGCCTGGATGCCCAATGTGGTGTTTACCTTTTCTTATATAATATCGCACATTTATGTATACATTTTTAAACTTTCTCAAATGCGATAATACAAAAACAAACACTTTTAAACATTAAATAAAGATTTATAATGCCACAAAAATATAAATTAATTGAGATAACAGTTTTAGTAAATAACAAAAAGTAATAAAACAACATAGTTTACTTACAATCATAATCTATCATACTGGTATAAAATGTTTTGTCAACATTTTAAAACTTCAACATTCAACAAAATTGGTATCTTGCTAACATTATTTAATTAAATATTGCAAGAGTTGAAATATAACACTCGTTGCGATGACCGGATAGGGCATTATATGCCTGGTTTCGAAGCCATCATCGCTCAATGTTGTTATAGCGGTCACTAGCGGATCCAGGGGGGGGGGGCGCATCCAGCGCCCGTCCCCCTAACAGCCACGGTTCTCTGATTTTTTTCTATGCCCAACACGTCAAAATGTTCTCAATTTTGTTTTGCTCGCTTCGCTGGATTTTCACTTTTTGCCTTACTTTTTAAAGAGGAGGTTGTATATTTGTCGTATATTTATCATCGACTGCAGTCGGTTTCGCACGTTAGTATGTTTGTCGTATATTTAACAGTGTCTGTAGTTGGTTTCCCACGTTAGTATGTTTGTCGTATATTTATACGTGTCTGTAGTCTATTTCGTACGTTAGTATGTTTGTCGTATATTTAACAGTGTCTGTAGTCGGTTTCGCACGTTAGTATGTTTGTCGTATATTTTTCAGTGTCTGTAGTCGGTTTCGCACGTTAGTTTTTTTGTCGTATATTTAACAGTGTCTGTAGTCGTTTTCGCACGTTAGTATGTTTGTCGTATATCTATCAGTGTCTGTAGTCGGTTTCGCACGGTAGTATGTTTGTCGTATATTTATCAGTGTCTGTAGTCGGTTTCCCAACACAAAAAGTGTACTAACGAGTCACGCAAAGCGTTATATTGCTAACCAAAAACACTTTCCTAGATGATAAGAAACATTTATGAATAGATCTGCCTTTTAAATTGAAAATTTTTAGTGCAATTTGAAAAGGGCTGATATCACAATTTAATCACCGAAGTAGGACGTCACCAAAACGTCGATCGACAGTTTAAATATTGTCCAATTTGTTTGTTTAATTCTAATTTTCATGTTGAATATGCGTTTCACATGTAGCTCGTATGTACACTATAATATGATGAAATGAAAATCCAGTTGTTTTTTTCAAAAACGTGGCTCGTCTTTGAACCTACGTTGAATGTTTTACGCAATATTGTCTTCCGATAATGAATGAAGCATTTTTGTATTGGCGAATTTCATTTACAGAACGTTTGAATCTCAATATACATTCATTACAAATACTGCGTAAGTTTGAGTTTAGGTTATTGTAACCGGAGGCCGGAGATTATTAAAATTATTATAATGATGTCTATCTGTCTAACGAACTTTCATAGTGAATACATGAATAACGGTAATGTGTCAATATATACTTGATATAAATGTACACTTTTGCCAATTCAATAGTATTAAAAGCTATTATACAATTGATTATATTATTTTATATACATGCTTATAACTACATGTATGAACTCAAAATATACGTTCCCTCTGTCCAGTGTACGCCACGGTGCGCCCCGGCAGTTTGTAGCCGGCGGACCTCGGTGAACCGTGGCGAATCGTGAAGAAATTCGAGTGCGTGTATATATATTACAGGCAGTGCTAGGTACCAGACCCGGTTTGGGACAAAAAGTGATTACGGTCTGTCCCGGTTATGCTACGGTTTGCGGCTATACATTCACTGTGAAGCCCCGGTGACGCGACGGTGTGCCACGGTGCGTTCCGATAAGCCACCTCTGCGGCAGAGCCGGTTTCTTTACGGCGACTCGCGGAAAAGGATTGCAAAGCCCCGGTGTTACAGGAAAGCATATGCAAATATGCATGCCAACAAATGTCCATGAAACTTATAACAGATATGTCATTTGTAAAGTACAGAACGCAAGTTACATACCATGGCAAAAATGAACAGCAATTCGTGTGGGAGAGAAGATGATGGCGTAATGTAGTAAGCAACGAAACTCTAGCTCTCTATCCCCTCCCCAGTCTTAAAATATATAATAAAGAATTATACACATTACCTGAATAAAGCTTAACCTTAAAGAATTTTTAATAAACAATTATGGTTTAAATACTTTTTCTGTAGCTGAATCGACGCCCACCGGCTTGTAGAGTATCATCACCGTAGCTCAACTGGTCATGCCGGAAGAGCTACGGTGATGTCCCGGAATAAGCCGGCGTTGTTTCGAACCCGCCGCGTCCCGGTAAGTCCCAGTTGTTTGAAAATTATGAAACCACTTGGGCCACTTCCAGGTGATCGCCGGTTTATCCAGATTCAATGCGGTGCTTGCCGGCGTCGCTACGGTGTGGTCCTGGTAGGCCCCGGTGTCCACTTCGTAGCGACGCCAGGACTAAAAACCGGGATAGTGTGAACAAGGCTTAAGGCTGTCGGAAAATAACGTTAATACCGTTTTTGTTATTCCATTGCTTATGTATAGTAATGAAAGGACTGGTTGAATATAATTCGTATACTCTGCATTGGTACCAGGAGCCATTATGGCTGATTCCCGTTATTTTCGACTTTAGGAGAGATTCCATTCTTTAGCAAACCCACGTAGCCGATGGATGTTTTAGAACTGCTCGCTTTACAAACATTTACCAACATAATCATACTGCTAGGTAAAACCGTGTTCGTGTTAGTCCTGTCGGTAGGTCAGACGACTGCTTAAGGGGCTCAAACAATATCGGAAGCGGCAATCATAATGCAAAATACAACCCAGTAATCAGGGCCGTCGTCGGCGGTACGGCCGATAATGATTTTTAAAATTACACATTTTGAGTTTTCATTTTCACTATTGTATTATTTTCTCGGTTTTTTTTCTGCTATCAAACCGAAATACAATAGCAAAAAAAACTACTGTACTTAGAATTTTATAATCAGACAGATAACTTCGACCTTACACAGGTCGCAACAGAATTTTGCGCGTCGAGGGAACGCCGCCAGTGCGTTTTTTGGGGCATTTAATTAAGTTAAATATCATCAATAGTTCTACTCACCTAGATCTACTTAGGTTCTTTGATTAAACATTTTTCCTAAACTATTAAAGGTTGAGCTAATGTCATTCGATTTTGTGGGACCTTTGTTACAACGTGTATCTTTTGTATGTTGTTTGATTATAAAAAATGTAAACATATATTTTGTTTGAATTTATGCTTTAATGTTAAACTATTTATATATTATCTCATAAACATATAATATCAAATAGATCTAGTAGAACTTTGATTAGTTTGAAAATGATACAATGTATCTTAAAAATGTCTTAGACTAATACAATAACGATATACAAATATGGAGCAGAATTTGGGCATTTATTCATTTGATTACTTGTTGTTTTCATTTGATTAAGTATCAATCATATTCACACAAGTTTGATTCGTCTGTGAGTAAATCAAAATGCGTTATTTAAATATTGATTTATTCTATTTTACTATGTTTATAGTAAGTTGTAATATTCTAAAGCCAATGCTAGTACTTCATCTTAATTCGTTTAATTTAATATTAGATACCAATAAATTACTTTTTGATTCAAACAAGTGATGTTTCTATTTATTTAATTGAAAGTGTTTTTTCTCCAACTTGTTTCTTTCAAATGTATTTGTGCAACTCTTATTCCCATTCGATTCACACTGACAATAGAGAATCTAATCATTAATATTTGCTTGTTGAGTCCTAGCTGGGTACCAGACCTAAAATTCTAGC
>Ga0224511_10005124_pt1 | contig 10184 bp, 5 predicted proteins | sample SF_May12_sed_USG_2_FD_169988 | JGI IMG/M metagenome (GOLD analysis project Ga0224511, IMG submission 169988) | Sediment microbial communities from San Francisco Bay, California, United States - SF_May12_sed_USGS_8_1 | ecosystem: Environmental > Aquatic > Marine > Sediment | place: USA... | reverse complement strand
GTGTATTTAATTGCACATTTAACCTTATCAAAAATGGTTATACATAATGTCTTTGGAATTATTATATTACCAGTATGTGCATATGGAAACGAAAACCAAACTATTGTTATCTTCAGGTGCACAATTAGTTAAGGCATTTTTACATCATTTATGCACTGAAAGTATTTTTTAAATCCAGTTTTATTTCGTCAGCTGCGTTCATCAAGAAACGGAACCATAAACTGTACAAGATGAAGAGAAGATTAAAAATAGCCTATTGCTGTTTACAGTCTCGTTTAGACTAAATATCTGAGATGCATGTCTGTTCAACAAATCGCAAAGTATTTCCATTTCATGAAATATACTGACTGACTGTTAAGAGCCTATGTACAGTAACTAAATTTAATCCCATTGATTAAAACATATTGACCGCATGCGGCTTTGAATCTAAATTGCTATTGTTTTATTCGTGTGCTTATAATACACAGAAAGACACAAAAACTGAATGCCAGTACTGCGTACACATTCAATGGAAAAGAAGAATACTGTTTTAGGGTATGGATGATTTTATTTTTTTCAATTAATATCACGATTATAATTATGACGCATTTGCACAGTGAAAAAAACTTTATATTTCGAATATGTTTATAATGCATCAACTGATACTCGATTGCACATCACTTAAACTAGATCAGCAATATATCAAACAATGTTAGGTCAAACAGCACATATGGCATTCAAACACATAAATCAATGCCTGATGAAATGTTATCTTTGGAATATAATGATATAATTAAAGTTTAAAGCACATAAATATAATAAAAAATAAACATTTTTATTAAAGTAAATAAAGATCGAACTAACAAGAAATATACAGTTCCACAAAATTTAAAGCTACTCCTCTTCCTGTATGTTTCTTTTGATCGTGTGATATCACAAACAGGAAGTACGTTTTCTTTAGTATTTACTTTTGTACTTACTAGGTCAGATTGTCACCTGACAATCATAGCCCTTTTCCATTGCATGAAAATTGACTATGCACTCTTATAAATGATCATGATTGATGGTTAGGGTCGCTGCTTTTTGTTACATTTACAATATACACCAAAACGACCTTAATATTATGAAAGATATAATAACGATCATCCAATGATGCATTAGGAACAACGCATCGCAATCTCAAAATATGCATTGAACATAACCAGACAGATAAAACCTAGTTGACCATTCGACCAAGGACAGAATATTAGGTATATTTCAATGCGCAGATACAACATGTACGTGTATAGAATACTATCTATTTCATCATTATCTTATATAAGATGATAAAAGATAACATTGATAACACTAGGTTGGGAAAATTACAATCATGATGCTTGCAATGTCAGTTTAGCTGTCCATGTCGAGATAAACTGTATATTTAATCTCAAATATTGTAACTGTATTATTAATTTAGTGTAATGTTGAACTGTTCCTTCATTTGTGCACTTTAAATTAGATTTTAATTGCACATTTGTTTGTTTACATTGCTTTCATATTGTCGGACTTCTGTAATTGGTGTTATATAAATTAAGAAATATATAAATCTATATCATCGGTGCAAATATAACTTTTACGTTATGTTAAAACAAATTATCAGAATGTTTTCCTTCAAGATTAACGAGCGGGAATTTGTTTTTAAATGTCGGGCGTTATTATATTAAATATACATGAACGTTATCATAAAACTGTATTTTTGGTAAGTTTTCACAATGTACCACAATTCACATAAAAAAGAAGACATAAACACATGACAAAACAATTCATGCTCATCAAACAATTAACACAGAAAAAGACGACAAGAACGACATAGTCCATCAAAAATGCAAACAAGTGCAGCGTAATTGGTGGGATAACATCTGCAGACATTTACAAATAGTGTTTCACAAATGTAAATACGTCCCTTCAATAGACACCTACGACAAGGTTTTTGACCTAAAAACTAAATGACAACAATTCAATGACGCTCTTTGACAAGGCCACCTATGGCTCTGGTGTAGAAGAGGGTAAGCATAAGAGCTGTTAGCCGAATCAAGTAAATTATTGTCACTTTTGAGCAGGGGTGGCGCAATCTCAAAACTGTATACTTGTCCACGGACAACTGGTTGTAAAAAGCACGTGTCCGTTCCAAGGCAATAATTGCGTCAAACGCACGGTACGTCCAGGTGCTATCATAAAAAACCATACATTTATATTTGGTATCGGTAGTATCTAATTAGAAGCATGGGACTACATTGATAAGGTTAATAGAGTCTCATGATAAACAGTAAAGGACAATTTCAAACAACTCTTAGGGGTTAAGATTTCGCACAAAATAACTTATATATTTCTACCTCACATAGCGGTAAATTGGCGTCCGAACAAAACAGCCCAACACAACACGGCTTCTCTTGGTTGACTTGGAATCACGATTCTCTTGTTGCTGAAAGCTTTCTTGACCGCTTCTTGGACCAACGGACACTCTGCAAACCCGCCCACGAGAAAGACGGAATCGACGCCACTCATAGATGGCTCTGTAAGAATGCCAGACATATGACGAATGGCATTGCTGATTGGTTCCTTGATCCAACTCTCGACAAGTTGACCTGATATTTTGAGTCCACCGGGGGCGCATGAAACATCTCCAACCAAGTTCATTCTTTGAATATTCGATGCCATTTCTGTTTGATTAATTGGGATTGGTCGAATAGGTACTCTAACAGATTCAATTCTCGTTGAAAATCTACCAGCCATTGCAATGCTATTAGGAATTTTCTGTAGCATATCATAGTATTCTTCCAGATGTCCGTCTTTGTAGTTTTTCATCATGTCTTCTCCAAGTAGTTGAGTCAGCCAGGCGACAAAGATGTCGTTCACACAGGAAATTCCCCACGGACCGCCACTCGCTCGATGTAGCTCTTTCACCGCCCCATTCGAGTCCACATCGTGCACGGAAACGTCCATTGTTTCATCTGCAGGAGAAGCCGATACAGGCGATAAGATCATATATAAAGATGTTAACAACCTTAACTACAAAAGAAGCAATAAAAAAACCAAATAAAAATATGTCTTCCAATCGGGACATAAGAAGCGGTGGCAAAAACCCAAAACGTTTGAAGTATGTAACAGCAACTATTATTGAGTTATGCTCTAGAAGTAAATAAAGGTCAATAACTCTTAAACTCCTCAAATTCGATTCGCTCTGCACTTTTTATCACCACCATCTATCTACAACCTTCCCACTGATCCCATCCGTATTGGTTTGTAAGATAATAAACGAAAACGAATTGATCATTTTGACCCTTTGACCTTGATCTTTGATCCCCTGACCCTGACCATTGGCCGACTGACCACAAAAACAATATGGGTCTTCTACTCAGGCAGACCAACCATCATAGAAAGTCTCTGTGAAAGTATCTTCAGGTTTAACACACTGACCTGAAACAATAGGATATTTTTACTTCTGTGACAAACAGTCTGTACGTTAATGACGGAAACGAAGTGTGACGGTGGTTAAACGAGCCGCCAGGCAGACGGACGGACGGACAGGGCAAAATAATAGGAGAGATTGCATACAAGTATACAAAGTGTCTCACTTAATTACAAGATACATGTCTAAACAATCAGTCATAATCATTGTATTTTATTATTCGATCAAAAATATTATAACTGAGCAGGGAAATACGTATAATCAGCGGTAACTGTTTTTCACTTAAGAGTCACCGTTTAATACGTTGTATTTTTTGCTAATGGTTTCTTTCAATGTTATATTTATATAAATCACGGGTAGCACACGTCAGGCAACGTGAATAAAACAAATGAATAAAATAAAAGGGATACCATACGCACCACCCCAGTTTACAACCATGTGTTTGCCCTTCCTTCTGTATCCGAGAAAATCTGACTCCGAACAGGTTTTATGTTCGCACCAGACAGAGGCCGCATCCGGTTCAACAATTATTGTTACCGCGTCTTCATTGATACCACCCTCAAACAAACATATACTAATATAATTAATTATAAAATCATTACATTTTCAGTGTTATGATTTTACATGTAATTTTAATCATCATCTTCATTGACACACACTGCAAGTGTGATGGTCAGAGATGACCGGGCTTCAGTTCATAACATTTAACTTTCTAACTAAGTCTTCACAACTGTATATTATAAATTCTATGTGAACATTTCGTAGACATACTTAGGCGGATGTTTATAAATTAGCGACTAGATTACATTTAGAACAAATCAGTCGTGCGATGCTTACTCGTAACTTTGAAAAGTCAAGGATGCGAATTGTAAGAATTTGGAATTATATGTATGTTTGATTACATAGACATGTTTGAAGTTGAAATTAACGACATTCTACTTAAATATTATATTAAAATTATATATTTCACACACCAATAACATCATAAGAATAGCTTGTCATGTTCAAATACCGCAATATTACAAAAATCGGCCAGGGGTCGCGGGTTCATTCGTCGGCCCGGCAACAAAACTTGCGTAATAAGTTGCATATAAAATAGTTTCCACACTAAGAAGAAAGGCACTTGTCAGTTATCGTTTGTCAGTATGTGCACTCGGTGCTGGCTACGCTCAGCCCAGCTCAGCGTCCCAGAATGTGTGAGTAGGTTGACTAATATAACCGAATGAGTGTTCAAAAGGGCGTCAACCAGAAACTTATTTACAAACCATCGAGTAACCAACCAACGGACTAACCAACCAACGGACCAACCAAATAACGGACTAACCAACCAAAGGAACAACCAACTGACTAACCAACCAACGGACAATCCAACCAAAGGACTAACCAAAAAACGGACTAGCAAACCAACGGACCAACCAACTGACTAACCAACAAACGGACAAACCAACCAACGGACTAACCAACTGACAAACCAACCAACGGACTAACCAACCAACGGACCAACCTAAAAACGGACTAACCAACTGACTAACCAACCAACTGACAAAGAAACCAACGGACCAATCACCTGACTAACCAACCAACGAACAAACCAACCAACGGACTAACCAACCAACGGACCAGCTAACGGACTAACCAACCAACGAACCAACCAACGGACTAACCAACCAAAGTACCAACCAACTAACGGACTAACCTGCCAACGGACCAACCAACTAACGGACTAACCAAACAATAGACCAACTAACCGAATAACCAACCAACCAACGGACAAACCAACCAACTGACAAGCCAGCCATCCAAACCCAACCAACTAACTAATCAGCAAAATGAGACCTGCACTGTATTTAAATTAAAGTGGTGTGGTACTATTTTTTAACGTTTATATTTAGCGTACACTTATCATTTTTGCCAATATGCGTCCCTGTTAAATGAAACATCATATTTGTTTCGGAATTATTTTGTGTTGTTATACATTGTTACCGAAAGTAAAGCACATACAAATGCAAAAGTAGAACATTTAACTAGAGGTTCTGTGTCCTGGATTCCGTTTACAACTTTATGTTGAAATGTTGGGACATATGAACGTAGAAAGAGTTTTGTTTTTGTGTTGACTAAAATTATTTGTTTTTCACTGCCATTAAAAATTCGAAGATCAACATTCAAAATCTGTTCTGTTTTGTATGGCAATTAATTAATTAAATGCCTGTTTTGTCGTCAAGTGTCAAGTGTCGTCAAGTCCTAAATATCATATGATTTCAATGAGAAAAACTGAGAACATCAAAATAAATACTGTCTGACTACAACTAATAATGACGTGTAATTGAAAGTAAAGCTTATAATAAAACTTACTGCGATTGCTGCCGCCTTCATGTTTTGTCTTGAACCCGCGTTCAAGAAGGGTGGAACGACAACGATGAAAAAGACATCAGATTGCAGAAAGTCGAAAAGCCATTTGGAAAGGTGCGACATTACTTGTTCCTTCAGGAACCTGAATGCCATGGTGAATATTGTCATGGCTGACATATGCTCGCCGGTGGCAGCTCGAACCATAGTCGTCCGAGTTAGGCCCTGGTTTTACAAACCGAATAGATGATTAATTTCAATTGGTAAATGCCTGGGTAGTACAGAAAGTAGACTTGGCTCAGACCAATTATAATTGGTCAATGCATAGAGCTACATGTACCTATGACAACAAATAACACTATAAATATATAATATTTGTAATCAGAACAAATTTCAAAGCAAGATACAGACATTTTTGTAAATGTAATAAATATAAACAAAGGAATAAAACAAGCGAATACCCTAAAGTCGTTGACCAACGATTTAAATGGTTCAAACATCATCCAGCCACGGTGTTCACCATTCTCCTTTAAATGCCAGAATTTTCTCTCGGCATCGAAGCCAAAGGAGTCAAACTGACTTTGTGGATTGACAAGAACGCACGTAGAAGTAACGTCTGTAGGAGTCATACCAGGCCATCTATGAAACGCTGCTGTTGGCACACTGATTTGTTTGCTTGAGTCCATGACGGCAAAACAGTTGTGTTCTGTACCAATCTGGATAGCCGCAGAAATCAAAAACCTTTCTTCTTGCGCAGGCTTTCTTATCTTCTTAGTCTGTTAAAGATGGTTTAAGGTTGAAGGTGACATTTAATTAAAATAATATTGTTTCCTTAAGAAGAAAAAACTAAATCAAACTTAATTATAGTTTTGTTAATTATTACAATTATTAATTCAAATAATCTGATTACCAACCATCTCTGCTACATTGTATTGGTGCATATTCAGAACCGCCTGCAAATGTTGATCCCATTTTATCCCACGGCGAAAAGCGTAGTGATTGTACTGCATATGCGATATTTCCGATTCGGCCTGCGGATACAGCCTTTGTCTGACGTATTTCATTATGTATTTTTGGTTCCGCGTTTTTGTACCGAATCATTCACAGACTGGGACTTTTCAAGTTCCATCTTTAAGTTCAGAGCTGTAGACTGCCATGTCTGCAATTGTTTTATTTCACTTTTGTTACTGTCAGCAAGTTTTGGTTGAATGTGTTTCTTCGCATCGTCAAGAAGTTGAATTATTGTTTCCTTAGCTCTTTCTATTTCATAGCAAACCATCTCATTATCTTGATTATAATTTCGTTCGGCTGATTTACTGTCAATGTTACATGTACTGGCAACACAATGCGCCATGGATATGCAATCAGAAATAAGGTCTGTTATCCGTGGATCATTGTTTGTGTCATCTGCTTCTGCAAGTTGTGAAATAAGTAAAATTTTGTCACATGTTTTGTGACTATCGAAATGACAATCTTTACAACAAAGTTCGTTATGGCTTTCACATTTATACACAACAGCATTGCCATGTGCCTTGCATTTGTCAAAGCCTTTCATGTCAACCAAGGTACTCCTCTTGGTGTTGTCATGGTAGTCCACGAAACTGTGTTTCCCGGGAGTGTAAATCTCGTGACCATAGCAACATTCTTCACACAGCCGCTCATTGCACGGCGAACACAACAAAGTCGCCGGCGTCGTTCTGTTCTTCCGGTCACACGGATGGCACAAATTGCTAACTCTTCCCCCTACTTGGTCCTCTTCAAAAGTACTGTACAAAGATTGCCGAAATCCTCCAGCGGCCATGGCGTGTGTTGGTTCAAACTAGGTCTCTATATGTCCATGCATATAATTAAGCAAGATCTTTTCCTTGTTCTAGCATTTAGCTACTTTAATTATAAGCAATCCAACGAACATGTTTACACACTTGATCATTGCATGGAAGCTCAAACGAATATACTTCTTACGCCTTTAAATCAGACAACGACCTTGTTTGTAACCGGCACGTGATATGATAAATATAATTGTTTACTTGTAAGTTATATATCTAGTGTACGTAAATCGTGTCATCTATGAGTACTTGATATTATTATCATTATCAATAAGATAATATAAATGTAAACAAAGAAACTGTAAAAATATGAACATGTTCGGTATATTGGGAACGACACAATTATTTCGAAATGTTTAAGTATGTGTCTAATGGGCGTGCATCGTCCATATAAGTCAACTCGTCTATTTCACATCCAAGTAGAGCATATTAACGCATTTTTATGTATAAAATCAGAATGACAACTAAACGTAAGGCAGCATTCTTTCTTGTGCATGTTGCTTCATTAATGGTCACATGCTATCTGTAATTCAGTGCTCAACATTTCTTGGAGATATCATTTTAATAAATCTCAAATGTAAACAAGAGCCAGTCAAACCGGGTGATGTTTCCCGAATAGGTTTTAGACACAGGCAAGAAATTTTGTCATCTCAATATGATGATCATTTCTGTACAATAGTTTTGAAGTCCGACTTCATATAACGAAGTTTTGGGCCGAACACCATTATGCTGCAAGGTTATGCTGTGACCTTGACCTTCAAGGTAGCGACCCAAATGATGCGCGCGATACGTCGTCTAAATATGGTGATCATGTCTGTGAAATAGTTTTACAATCCGACTTCAAATAACGAAGTTATGGACCGGACACGATTTTGCTGCAAGGTCATGCTTTGATCTTGACCTTCAAGGTAGCGACTCAAATTTGCGCGTGACACGTCGTCTTAATATGGTTATTATTTCTGTGAAATATTTTTAAAATCCGACTTCAAATACCGAAGTTATGGGTCGGACACGAATTTGGGATGTACTTGATGATGGACGAACGGACGGACGGACGGACGGAAGGACGGACGGGCTGACTGACAAACGAACGGACGAAAAACCCGGCGAGTACATGCTCCCCCGAAATTTTTCGGGGAACATAATAAATACGGGAAAATCAAATTGACACAAAAAACTTTATTCTGAATGTCTGTGACGTCTTACTGTACTGCGTACTGCGTACGTGGTGTTTTTAAGTGTTTGTTTGCCATGACCTGTCTACACCATGACCTGTCTACAGTGTTCACAACATTTTTTCTGTGAACACCTCTAAGGTTGTACTCGTTAAAGATGCTAGGCCTGTATCTTTATACCCTTTTAATCGGTCACAAATCTTGCAATATGTTAAGTACACTAAATAAAATAACATCGCAAAAGGAATTGCAAAAGTAAAAATACAACAACAACAAAGCAAATAATCAAACATAAAACCTTGCCGGAGCCGGGAGTTAAACCCGAGCCTCTCGCACAAAAGCGGATGCTTTACCACTGCACCACAGAGTCAACTGAGAGTATTGATTGTAGTCAAGCTTTTTAACTGTTTTTATGCAATGGATAGAAACGTTAATAAACAAAGCCGAATTTGTGGGCCAGACATTTTCTACAAATTCATTTTTTCTGTTATATTGTACATGCATGGATAACTATATTTAGAAGTTTCTCAAATTTACGGAAGTATGTTACACTGCTTAAATACTGTTAAAATGTAAGATGTAAACAACTGAGCAGACCTAAAAGATAGAGGCATAGCATCTTAAATGGTAGTAGTGTTAGCGGAACTGTCAAAGGAGTTAAACTGGATTGTTCTTTTGTTTTGTTCTATGAATCATTTAGAATGTATTGGTGATAGGGTAAAATTAACACGACACGTGCTTAATTACATACGATGTTTAGCACGGACTGTGTGAGGTAGTAAAACATGAAGTTGTTTTTGATCAAATTGAACACAAGCTTTACTTGTTTTAATTAAAGGGTATTATTTATCTTCTGTCCTTAAACGTAGTTCATATTTCTATGATTCATTTAAGTTTTATCTAGCATTTACATTAGTATATCGGTTATCAAAATTTAAACACGGCAATCTTGAAAATCTTTTCTGAACAGGGTACATAAGAAGATTAGTTTAGTTTAAACAGTATTGATTTCAAATTAAGCACATATACAGCAAATGGTAACATGTACATTTAATTTTGCATATAAAGCAGTAGGTACAAAATAGATACAACTGATTAAGTAATATACAATAAGAAACTATAAAATTGATTTCAATTAAAACGTACAAAGCAAAATATGTCTGCCAATCGAATGCATACTGACAAAAAGTATCAGAATTGAGAGGAATGCTTGGAAGCCTATACATAGTCAGTCTTCTGATTGAATGCATCTGGCGCATGGTGAACGGGAACCACTCTCGACTTCCGTTTCCGTTTCCGGTCGTTAATGCGCACGGCAGCGAACATACAGAACGTACACAGACAGACGGACGCTCCAAGGCCCACTGTGACCAACACTGCTATGATGACGTCACAGATATAGCCTGGAGA